>Ga0209515_10000968_pt1 | contig 49467 bp, 45 predicted proteins | sample Subgroupgradi54m_FD_187454 | JGI IMG/M metagenome (GOLD analysis project Ga0209515, IMG submission 187454) | Subsurface groundwater microbial communities from S. Glens Falls, New York, USA - GMW60B uncontaminated upgradient, 5.4 m (SPAdes)... ... | reverse complement strand
CGGCGCGACAGCCGGCCCACAAGCCGTCCCCACCCCCACAATCATCCACAATGGACGATGAATGGGGTTGGATCAACGAACCGCGTCAGGCCCGTGAGGTTTCAGGGCCAGGTCAGCGCCCAAACCTTCACCCTCAAACAGCTCTTCGAGGCGGGCACCTACGACATCGAGTACTACCAACGTGAGTACGCGTGGTCGGAAGAGGACGTCCGGATCTTGATTACTGACCTCTGCGACGAGTTTGACCGGCTCTGGCGTAGCAGTGGCTTTCGGCGTCGGCGCAGCGGCGCCGAACCCTTCTTCCTAGGCCCGTTCGTGTACTACGAGGAGCCAGGGAGCGTCCGGTTCCTTGTAGACGGGCAGCAACGGTTTACCACCCTGCACTTGATCTTCGTGCATCTGTACCGCCTCGCGAAGGATCTCGTCGACCCCACGACTGCCGACAAGCTGAGTCGGGTTATCACCGACTACGAGTACCAACGCGAGCGATTCCGCCTGGACATTGAGGAGCGCCGCGACGCCCTGCATGCGCTCTACCATGGCCGCGTCTACGAGCCGCCAAGGAACGCGTCGCTGTCACTGCGCACGCTGTGGCGGCGCAGCAAGGAGATTTCCGAGCTCATCGACGCGCGTCTGGAGGGCGAGACGTGTGGGCCATTTGTCGACTGGCTGCTTAACCACGTTGTCCTCGTCGGCATCCAGGCGTTAAGCCGCGACAACGGCTTCCGGATCTTCGAGTCGATGAATGACCGGGGCGCTCAACTTACGCAGGTAGACCTTGTCAAGAGCTTCCTGTTGTCCAGTGTGGGCACCGCCGAGGAAGAGCTGAACAAGCGTTGGCGCACGATGTTGGCCGAGCTAACTCGGGCACGCGACGACCGGGACGCGCCCAGGAGGTTCCTCGTGGCTGCGCTCCTGGCCCGCTGGGCCGAAGTGGGTGAGGACGACGCTGCCGACGAAGTAGAGATCAACCAAGCGGTCAACACCTGGATCAGGAAGCCGGAGAACCGAAGGCTCACCAAGCTCGATGGTGGTGAGGACTTCTTCCGCTTCGTCGACGACCTGATCGGGCTGTCGACACACTACGCGACCTTCCTGCGCGCAACCGGTGAGCCGTACGAGGTCAACAGCCTGTCCGCGATCTTCTACAACCACGTGAACGGCCTGACCAATCAGATGAATCTCATCCTCGCCGCGATACAACCGAAAGACACGGCGACCGAGGCAAACGCGAAGGCTGCTCTCGTAGCAAACCACCTCGACCGACTGTACGTCCTGCGGGCCTTGGACTACGAGCCCGTTGATGCGAGGAGCTTCGACCGCGACATCAGGCGCCTGATCCCACAGCTGCGCAAGTGCTCCACCCGTGACGAGGTGGCCCGCGCGCTGGCCGAGGAGATGTCGGCCGACCCGTTCTACTCGATGCTGGACTTCAGAATGCAGGGCAATAACAAGGCCCAGGTGCGGTACGTGCTCGCCCGGCTCACCTCCTACGCGCAGCGAGGCTGCAAGAAGAACGACCGGATCACCGACTACATCGGCGAAGAGCGGCAGTGGGAGATCGAGCACCTCTGGCCCGATCACCCCGAGCAGTATCAGACAGACGTGAGTGACCCCGTGATGTTCCGCACCCTCCGGTCGCGGGTTGGGGCTCTGGTACTTCTACCGGAACGCGACAACAAGAGCCTGAACGACACGCCGCTGGCTGAGAAGATCAGCCGGTACGGCCGGCAGAACAGCCTCGTGGCCGTATTGGACGGCACCTACCTACGGAACCATCCCGATCTCCGTGACTTCATCAAGAGCAACGGCATCGAGAAGTACTTCCGCAACTTCGGCCCGAAGGACAACATCGAGACCGTCGTCAGTGCTCGCGCCGAGCTGTACCGCCGTCTATGCCTGCGGATATGGGACCTTGAGCGGTTGGGTTTTCCTGCCCCGCCAGCGACCACCGAGGTGGCAGGGACGTCGCCGCCCAATGCTGAAGGCGTTGGCAGGCAAGCCAAGCAGCCGCGGAAGCGCCGACTACAGACGGACGTCGCGAAGATGGTACGCGCCGGCATCTTGCCCCCCAACAGCCTTCTCGTCGGCAGCTATGCCGGCATTGATCACCACGCCACCGTCGACGCTGACGGGATGATCGTGCTGTCCACCGGCGTGGCGTACGACCGAGCCGATGAAGCGGCGAGAATTGCCTGCGGCAGAAAACGGGACGGCATGAGTTTCTGGCAACTGCAGGCTGGTGACGGGCGGCAGGCGACTCTCCGACAGCTCCGCGACCAGGCGGTGTCGGGCTGAGCCCAAAGCTGGCCGGGGCGGCGACCCAATCGGACGGTGACAGGCGCTCAAGATCAGGACTCTGTCAGCGTGGCCGCCGTTCGCGGTGGCAGTGAGGCTGCGGCGGCTGCTAACAAGTCGACCGTGAAGGACAACCAATTGGTGGATGGCGACGTCGAACTGGTCGAATAGGGCTCGTGAAGATACGGCCAGTCGCTGATGCGTCTCCCTGCCCGTGTCCGTGCGCTGGCGAGTTGGCCGAGTTGCGCCGCGAGCTTGCGGCGCTGCGGCAGGAGATTGCCCCGCTGGCAGCGAAATCGCAGCGCCGCGAGGATCGCTTCGCCATCGGGTCGGCTGTCGGGCGGGATCTGGCACCGCCTTCGCTTGCCAGCGGGGGTGATCGGGTAGCTCGGGAGCGGGTGGCGTTGTTCCGGTCGTTGTTCGCCGGCCGGGAGGACGTGTATGCGCAGCGGTGGGAGAAGGACGGCCGCACGGGCTGGTATCCGCAGCTGGAGCGCCAGCCCGGGCAGAGCTGGCAGGAAGCCAAGGATGCCCGGCAGTATCGGGCGTTGACGGATGCGGTGATCCACGACCATCTCTCGGGCAAGACCTCGGTCGGGTTGTACCCGATGCTGCCCGACGACACGTGCCGGCTGCTGGCGTGTGACTTCGACGGCGCCGACTGGCGGCTGGATGCGCAGGCCTACGCGCAGGCCGCCGGGGCGGCGGGTGTCCCGGCGGCGGTGGAGATCTCCCGGTCGGGTGAGGGCGCCCACGTGTGGGTATTCTTCCGCGAGCCGGTGCCGGCGCTGGACGCGCGGGCGTTGGGCTTCGGGCTGCTGCGCGAGGCGATGGCGGTCCGCGGTGAGCTGGGCCTGGACAGCTACGACCGGCTCTTCCCGTCGCAGGACTACGTACCGGCCAAGGGCGAGGGTCTGGGCAACCTGATCGCGCTGCCGTTGCAACGGCGCTGCCGCGACACGGGCACGACGGCCTTCGTCGACCCGGAAACCTTCGTCGCGTACGAGGATCAATGGGCGTACCTCGCCGGCCTGGGCAGGTTGGGCCTGGTCGACGTGCAGCGGCTGGTCGCCGGACTTCGGCCGGTGGCCGTCGGCCCCGACGTGCGGCTGTTCCGATCAAGCCTGCGCCACGAACCCGCGCCGCCGAAGGTGGTGCACGCCGAGTGGGGCGGCATGCTCGCGGTACGCCGCGCCGGGCTGCCGCCGTCGCTGCTGGCCTCGTTCAAGCACGCCGCGTCGTTGTCGAATCCGGAGTTCTACAAGAACGAGAACTTGCGTATCTCCAACTGGAACACGCCCCGCTACGTGCGCTGTTACGTGGAAGACCTGGAGTTCCTGTATCTGCCCAGGGCGATGGCCGACAAGGCGCGGGAGTTGTTCGCTGAGGCCGGCAGCCGGCTGGAAATCGACGACCGGCGCAGCGACCCGGAGCCGATCAACGTGGCGTTCACCGCGGCTCTGCGGGACCGCCAACCCTACGCGGTAGCCGAAATGGCGCGCCATGAACATGGTGTGCTGGAGGCGCCGCCAGGCTCGGGCAAGACCGTCATGGGCTGTGCGCTGATCGCCCACCACCGGGTGCCCACCCTGGTGTTGGTAGACCGGGCACCGCTGATGGAGCAGTGGCGCGAACGCATCGCGGCGGTCCTGGACATCGACGCGCGGCAGGTTGGCCAGATCGGCGGTGGCAAGACCAAGCCGACCGGGGTGATCGACCTGGCGATGATGCAGACCCTGGCCCGCATGGACGACGCCGCCGAGCGGCTCTCCGGGTACGGCCTGGTGATCGTCGATGAGGCCCACCACGCCGGCGCACCCACGGTGGAGCGAGCGGTGCGACGTATTCCCGCCCGCCGGTGGGTCGGACTGACCGCGACCGCCTACCGGCGCGACGGCCTCGGGCCGGTGATCTTCATGCACTGCGGGCCGAAGCGCTACGTCATCCCGATGCTCGACAAGAACGACCCGGAGGCGCTGGAACGTCGACTGCACCTGCATCCGACGACCTTCACGCTGCCCGACGGCGCCGACACGACCAGGCCCGGCGCGATCACCTCGGTGGTGTTCGGTGCCCTCGTGCGCGACGAGACCCGCAACACGCAGGTCAGCCAGGACGTCCGCGACGCCCTTGGCCGGGGCCGCAACTGCCTCGTCCTGACCCGCCAGACCGCCCACGTCGAGACCCTCGCCGAACGGCTGCGTGCCCTCGGACACGAGCCGTACCTGCTGTACGCCACCCGCAAGGCCAAAGAGCTCAAGCAGGTCTTCGCCTTTCTGGCCGACCCGCCCACCGATGGGCCTCCACTGCTGGTCATCGCCACTGACAAGTATGTCGGTGAAGGCTACGACTGCCCCGGCTGGACACCCTGTTCCTGGCCCATCCGGTGTCGTTCAAGGGCAGTATGGTCCAGTACGTCGGCCGGATCCTGCGTACCGACCCAGGAGAGTCCACAGTGGAGGTCCACGACTAGGTCGACTCTGACGTCGGCGTGCTGGCCGTCATGTGGCGCAAGCGCTCGCGTTCCTACGCCGAGCTCGGCTTCACCGCCCAAGGATAGAGCTGACTACGCAGCGCATCAGCGCGGAGAAGTCGCGGCTGTCTCCGGCGGGGGGCTCAGGGTGAGACTCCGGTTGGGGAGCCGTCAAGGAAGGACGGCGGCGGTGTAGGCAACCATCAGGGCGCGGACCTGCGGCTCCGGCACCGCACCGGCAAGGGCCTGGACGGCGAGTTCGACCCCGGGTGCGCGGGGTGCGCCGAACAGGCGTCGGAGCAGGTGGATGCCCTCGCGGGCACAGGCGCCGGCGATGTCGTCACCGGCGAGGCTGGCCAGGCGAGCGGCGACGTGTTCGGCCGGCGCGGCGCCCATGAGCCGGTACACGTCGCTGGCGTCCTTGGCCTTGAGTCGGTCCTGACGGCCCTGCTCGGCGTTGGCCAACCGATCGTTGATTTTGTGGACCTTGGCGATGATGAGCGCGGCCGTGCCGGCGACCCGGATCGTGGCAACCCGCGGGTCGACCGCGGGTTCGAGGCTGGCGATAGGGATCGGGTCGTTGTCGACGATGGTCGCCTCGATACCCGGAATGCGCCGGGCGGCAGCCTTGCCGTGCGGTGGGATGCGCGCCGCCCGCCGCCCGCTGCCGGCAAGGGTTTCCGGGACGAGCAGGTCGACCGGCACCACCCGGTCCTGGCCGTCGACGTTGGTGACGATGGTCCAGATGCCAGGCTCGGTATGGTCGCCGACCTGCAGCAGTTGGAAGCCTGCGGCGCGCATCGCTTCTTCCAGTCGAGGGTCGGGACCGAGCCTGGCCGGGTCGATGGCGAGGTCGGCGTCGGTGGTGTACGGCGCGATGCTGGCGTCGAGCTCCGCGCTGCCGGTACGGATGTAGATCGCCTGGGCCCCGGCCAGCACGAGGGCGTTGCGGTGCTCGCAGAGCGCGTCGAGGGCGTCGAGCAGCACGCGCCGTGCGGCGACGTACAACGGCGCCGTCATCCGAGGTCCTCGCTGCCGGTCGCCGTGGCGAGGTCGGGCAGCCGCCAGTCGTTGACGTGGTCGCGCATCCAGCCCAGGACCGCTTCGCCCTCGGCGGGCAGGCGGCCGTTGCCGGCCAGGCAGTCGAGCACCAGCTGACTCAAGCCGACCTGGGTGACGCCGTCAACGATGCGCGGCCGATCGGTCTGTGAGGCGTCGACGGCACGCAGCAGCACGACATCGGCACCCCGGTCGGCGGGCAGCAGTCCGGCTGCCCGCCGCACCGCGGCGGGATCGTCGGTGTAGAGGGCCAGCTGGGCGGGTGCGGCGATCGGGGCGACCGCGGTCGCGGCGTACGAGCCGGTCACCACGAGGTGACCCAACCGCTCGTCGAGATCCTGCAGGCGGGTGTACAGCTGCCCGGCTCCCTGCGGGGCGATGAACGTGGCGCCGTCGTTGGTACGCAACAGGTCGTAGCTGCTGGCCCGCCCGCGCAGCAGGGCCGCCCAGTCCACCTCGACCACCGCGCGGTTCTCCCGCCGGATCAGTGCCTGCTCGTCGAGGGCGTCCAGGCTGCGGGAAACGTAGCCGGCGCTCAGACCGCTGGCCCGGGCCAGATCGATCATCCGGTACGGGGGAGCCACATCGACCAACAGGCGTACCAGACGGTTGGCCCGGGCGCCGGTGAGCCGGACCGGACCGCGCGGCTGCGGCGTGGGATCCCGGTCGGCGCCCTGCAGCCGCAGGTACACCGCTGGGCGGGGAACCCGGATAAGGACGTTGCCGGTCAGGTCGACGTAGTTCAGGCCACGGGCTGCCAGAACCTCGCGGGAGCGTGGGCTCAGCCAGGGCGCCACGACAATGATCGTTGGATCGGGCGTCAGCTGACGCGCGCGCTCGTAGACTCCGACCAGCAGGTCGGCGGTTCGCGGGGTGAAGCCGGTCCGGGCCGCGACGACCAGCTCGCGGCAGACGCCGCCCGGCTCGCGGAGCAACCATACGGCGTCGGCAATGCCGGAGAGGTGGCGCGCGGCTCGACCGTCGCGCTTGAGTTCGTACCCCTCCGGAAGGAGCTGGCGCACCTGCTCGAACCCCTGGTCGAGCAGGCGGGCATCTTCATCCACGCGCCCAGTTTGCCAAATAACCCGGGTTTGCCGCAACAGCAAAACGTCGAGAATCGAAAACATTCTACGAGTGCACAGCGCGTCGCATGGGCCAGTCGAGATCGCAGGCACCTCGCGCCGCTGCGCCTTCCTGATCGTCCTCATCCTCCGCCGAACGCGCAAACGCGTTGCCGCAACGATGATCCACCTGCGGGCCAGGGCAGCGCGGGTGCTCCGTGGGTGCTCGCGCGCCGTGGAACTGTCCAGCACCATTCAGCACAGGATGGACCGGGCCGCCTGCGGTTGCGCCATCAACCCGGACGAAATGCCGCCTGAATGGACGGGCCGACACTGGAAGGGACCAGATGACATAGATGCCCGTGAACTCTTAATCCGCGGGTTCGGGGTTCGAGTCCCTGGCGGCGCACTTCCGATCAAGGCTCTGAACTGGTGTTTCTCCCCAGATCGGAGCCTTTGTACGTGCTGAACGTCATGGAGATCGCTACCCGGCGGGCACACATCCTCGGCGTCACCGAACACCCGACAGCGCAATGGACCACGCAGCAGGCGCGCAACCTGGTGATGGACCTCGGCGATCGGATCACGGGGTTTCGGCTTCTGATCCGGGATCGGGACTCGAAGTTCGTGTGCTCATTCGACGCGGTATTCGCCGCCGAAGGCGTAGACGTGGTCAAAACTCCGCCGCGCACGCCTCGGGCGAACTGCTACCCGAAACGGTTCGTTCGCAGCGTGCGGGCCGAGTGCACTGACAGGGTTGACGACCACCGTCCACACCAGAGCCTCAACCAGCACCCACCCAACCACGACCCGAACGTCGTCATCGCGATCGACGCCACGGTACGGCGACGACGAGTACTCGGCGGGGTCGTCAACGAGTACGAGCGCGCAGCCTGAGCCGATCAGCAAAGCCGGCGGTTCACCGGTCATATTGAACGACTACGCCACCGCGAAGGGACCTGTGACCATGAAGCTCACGACCGTCACGAATGTCTCCCTCGACGGAGTGACGCAGGGACATCGACGGATTGATGCAGAAGCCCGGCGCGATGCCGGCGCGCCGGACGAGGACGGCAGCGGCGAATTCGAGCGCTTCGGATGGGCCCCGCCGCTGCTCGACGACGAGGCTTCAACGTTCATCAGCCAGGCTTTCCAGCGCGCTGACGCGTTCCTGTTAGGCCGGCGGACCTACGAGATCTTCGCCGGCTCCTGGGGAGCAGGCATGGATCCCGGAAACCCAGTGGGAGAGGCGTTGAACAGGCGGCCCAAGTACGTCGCCTCGACCACGCTCACCGATCCGCAATGGGCGAACACGACCGTCCTGTCCGGTGACGTCGCGGCCGCCGTCGGCGAGCTGCGAGCCGAGCCGGGCGGTGAGCTGCAAGTGTGGGGCAGCGGCACCCTGATCCGCTGGCTGCTCCACCACCGGCTGGTCGACGAGATCGTACTGCTCACCTATCCCGTGGTCGTCGGCCAGGGCACGCGGCTCTTCCCGGCCACCGGCCCGGACATAGGACTGGAGCTGGTGGACCTGCAGTCCACCCCGAAGGGGCTAACGATCCAGACCTACCGCACCACGGGTCGCCCTCAGTACGAGACGGCCACGACCTGAGGCATTCGACATCAGGTGTGCTGGAGACGACAAGCACACGGGGTCTTCTGGATTCTCGCGGCCTCCGGTCTCGACGTCGCGGCAAGGTGCCTGAGGACCGGGCGGGAACCTGAAGGCGGTGTGCCGGCTCATCGGCTCCTTATGTACCGGCGGTACGACCACAGCCGGCCTCGCCGACGGTGACGAGCGGATCGCGGCATGAGCGGCCGCGGCCCGATCGGAGTTCTCGGCGATGCTCGCGGCGTCGACTCGGGCCGACCGGCTTGCCGCCCGCCTGCTCTCATCCCCCGGGCGGCAGGGGCCAGGTCGTCGCGGCACCCCGCGTTCGGGGTAAGTCGCGCCACTCGACGCTGGCGTGAACCACCGCTCGAACGCGGTGCCCGGTGGGCGTGGTCGGCTACGACTGGGGGCGTTGCTTGTGTCCGGCTTCGAGCAGCCGGATCATCTCGGCGATGCGCTCGGGGCGTTGCTGCGGCCGCCGCTTGGTGGCGTCGATCCAGCGCAGGTACCCCCGGCGGTAGAACTGGGCCAGGGAGTCGAAGAACAGCGCCGCCTGCGGGTGGGCGTCGAGGGCAGCGGCGACATCCTCGGCCAGGTCGGCGCGTTGGGGTCCTTCCGGTTCGATGTCCACGCTCACGGTGTCGCCGACGCCCAGGCTGCAGCCGCGCAGCCACGCCGGGCCTAGGGTGAACCCGAACCCGTCACCGTCCGCCTCGACAATCCCGCGCACGCGCATGCCGTTGACCGTGCCACCGACATGGTGGCGGGACTTGCTTCCCCAAAAGGCGTCCGGGTCGAACGGGACCGCGATGAGGACGTGCCCACGCGGGGCGGCAGCGACCGTCGTGGTGAATCGTTGATTCCTCGTCAAAGGCGTCGTCCCTCCCGTGCGCTCGGTCGTCGTCGTCGACGGCGGTCGCCGCATCGTGACACACCCGACGGACCTCGTGTTCCGCTGCGCCGACGCAACCCCTGGCAGCTCGGATCCGCCGTGCGTCGAGCGCCATGGGCCCTGTGGGGTGCGTCAGCGCACAATCGGGCAAATGCGCGCGTATGCAAGGCAAAGATCATCGCCGTGAACGCCGTGCGGGTCACGGCACGTCGGGCTCGGGGTGTTCGTCGAAAAAGCGTGTGGCCGCATCGTCCTCGACGAGGGAGTTGTCGACAAGCCACTCGAACGCGCGGCGGTGGGCACGCGCGTCGCGGAAGGCGTACCACGCAGGCAGCAGCTGCGGAACATCCTGATGCAGCTCGGCTTTGAACCGGCGGAAGACGCCTTTGCCCTGGATAGCCCGCGCCAGTCTCCGCCGGGCACGCTCGTCGCTGATCCGGTCGGCGAAGTCGCCCATGTCCTGGTACCAGATGTACGACGGCAGCGGATCGATGCAGATCAGGTCCAACTCGTCGACGTCAATGGGCGTCTGGCCGTCGATGCCGGTGTCGGATGTCCAGAATACGACCCCACCGGTTGTCGGGTTGAACAGCCACCGGTGTTCGTAGTCGGTCTGGTCCGCCAGTGCGGTGGCGATCTCCTCAAGGTCGAGGCTGCTCAGATTGAGCACCCGACCACCGTAGTCCCCGCACGGGCGCGCGCTCAGCGGCTACTTGTTGACTGTGCGCCGTCCACAGCGCGATGGTCTCGGTGCCGCACGTCGGCGACCGAGAATTCAGAGTCCGGACGGAGGTCCGGTTAGTCGTCGAGCGCGGCGGTCAGGAGGGCTCGGGTCGCCTCGTCGAAGGCGACCAGTCGGATCCGTTCTACGGCGGTCGGCGTCGAGCGGATGGTGGCCACCGTAATCTGGGCTGCATATTCGGGCGGGAAGCCATACACCCCGGTGGCGATTGCCGGGAAGGCGATACTGCGCGCGGCAGTTGGTCAGCTACACGTAGGCAGCGGCGGTAGCAGGAGGCGAGGATGTCCGCCTCGCCGTAGGCGCCGCCGTCCCAGACCGGCCCGACGGTATGAATGATGTGCCGGACCGGCGGATCAAGGTCGAAGGCCGGACTGGCTTTGGCGTCGCCGGGGTCGCACGGAGCGATCGCGGCACCGGCTTCGGCCAAACGCGGTCCGGCCGCCTGGTGTACCGCCCAGTCCACGCCCCCGCCGCCCAGCAGCGACTCGTTGGCCGCCGTAACGATTACATCGACCTGCTCGCGGATGATGTCGCCCAGCACTACGTCGATCCTCGCCATGGCGCCGATGATGACACCCTGGCGGTCGACGACATCTCCCACCCTGTCTGCGGCGGATGCGGATGGGACGGCGGTGGAGACTGATCTCATGGACGAGATCACACCGGGTTGGCAGTTCGTGAGCATCGGCGTCGAGAGCGACCCTGTTGACATCAGCGGGATCGACGTGTGGAAGTCGGAGCGGACAGCCATCGAGCGGAGCCCGATCACAGTCGCACATCCGTCGTACCCAAGTGAGCGACACTCGATGAACGTCTATGAGATCCGGGCCGTCTCACCGGCCGTCGTGTTCGCCGCGGGAGAGTTGTCCAACGGGGTCTGGGGGTTCTTTAGGCCAGCACGAGCGCGTCGGCGACGCCAGCGTTCGAACGCCCCTCCGCCATCCGCGCGAGCACGTGGCGCTCGCGCGGGGGTGAGTGGCGCTGGACCGGGGGTAGCTCCAGATCTCATCGGATACGTCGCTGGCCGGCATGACGATTCCCTGGAAACGAACCCGGAGACCGCCGTGGCGGCCCCCTCCGGCTGCGGCGGCGATGCCCGCGCGGCGGATCGATCGAGTAGCGGAGGTCTGCATGGTGCACCTGCTTTCGATGTGATTGGTGGTTAGGTGAGGAAACGCAGGATCTCGGCCGCGGTCTGGTCGAGGCCGTCGGTCACCGGCCCGGTGTGGGTCAGGGGTAGGCGCACGACGTGGATGTTGGGTCGGGTGGTGGCCAGGTCGTCGAGTTCGGCGTTCGAGGACGGCGGGCCACTCCGACCGGGTGCACCGGATGATCAGCGTCGGCCCGGTACAGCCGCGGAACATGTCGAGGACGTTGCGCGGCGGGTCCTGGCCGAACGCGTCGCTGATCATGTCCTCCAGGCCCTGGCGGCCTGGGTGGCGCCTGAAGGTGCCGTCGGGGTGGGCGACGAACTGGCGCTTGGCGACGTCGATTCGATGTACGACGCGGGTTGCGGCAACAACATGGTTGGAAACACGGCTGCCGCCAAGTACTGGTGGAAGGCCGGCGCGCGAGGCGGACAGGCCGGGCTGCTCCGCGCCGCGGCGACCGGGCCGCCGGTCCGCGCGACGCGGCCGCCGAGCTGGGTTGTGGGCTACGGATCTCCGCGATGGACACCGTGCCCTACGCGGGTCTGGTGCGCCGCACGGCATCTCGACGATCTGGTCGTTTGGATGGGTCCGGCAGTTTTGCGGGGCCCCAGGGCAAGGGCGGCCGGGGGACTATCACTCAGTTCGGCGCATCACCGAGTATGGCGCCATACCCAACAAGGCTGAGGCGCTCGGCGAGAACGTCGTCCTGCTGGCCAACCTCGCTTGGTCAGCGTGGCTACTGCTGAGGTTCGTCCGTCGGCACACGCCGTTCGCGGAGCGCGAGCGTTGGCAGACCGGGGCTGTCAGTGCGAACTGCCGCGAGCGACAGGGTCCAACCCGTGCCGCAACCCTAGGTTTTGCGACGCAACCCGAGGAGGCCCCGGCGCCTCCGGGGATGTGGATGTCTGGGGGTTCGCCATCGGCTGCCGCGTGGCAGGGTTGCATTGATCGGTAGTGAACAATCCGATGTTGGCATCTGTAAGCCCAGTCTTGCCAACTGACCCAGGAGGACATCAGTCGTGACAATTTCCCGGCGGGCGGTCGTCATCGGGTTGGGCGTGACCATCGCAGTGGCGGTAACGGCGGCCGTCGCTCTCGTCGCTCTCCGCTCCAACGGAGAAGCGGGCTCCAACGGAGAAACGGAGAGCCTGCTCTCGCAGGGCCGTCCCGCCACTTCGTCATCGGTGGAGAACTCGACGCTGGGCCCCGCCCAGGCTTTCGACGGCGACATGAGCAGCCGGTGGGGGAGCTTCGAGGGCGTCGATCCACAGTGGATCCAGGTTGACCTCGGCGGCACCCACAAGGTCACGCACGTCGCGTTGAACTGGGAAATCGCCTACGGAAAGGCGTACGAGATACAGACCTCCGCCGACGGTCAGTCCTGGAACACGATCTACGCCACCACAGCGGGCGATGGTGGCACGGACGACCTCACTGGACTCAACGGCACCGGCCGGTACGTGCGGCTCTACGGCACCGTGCGCGCCACCCCATGGGGGTACTCGCTGTGGGAGTTCAAGGTGTACGGCAGTTCCGCGCCGGGTACTGGCCCGTCCAGCACCCATTGACACCTGTGCGCTCGTTCGTTCGGCCTTTGCCAAGATCGAGACGCCTGTGCGCGCCGCGGCACCGCGGTCAACCGGCCGGCCTGCCTGACTGCCTGTCGAGTGCGGCGCCAAGCTCAGAACGCCGCCGCACGGCGAGCTTGCGGTAGCTGTTCGTCAGGTGAAGTTCCACTGTCTTCACAGTCACGAACAGTGCCTGGGCGATCTCACGGTTCGACAGTCCGTCGGTGGCCAGGTGGCACACCCGCCGCTCCGCGGCGGTCAGCGCCTCGGCCCCGGCGACCGTGGACCGACGGGGTCGCGCACCGGTGGCAAGGAGTTCCTGGCGGGCCCGTTCGACGAGCGGATTGGCGCCGCAGCGCACGGCGAGATCGAGTCCAGCGCGCAGTCGTTCACGCGCCGCGCCGATGTTGCCGCGCCGGCTCAGCATGGCGCCCAGGTCGGTGAGTACCCTGGCCTCAACGATGTCGATTCCGCGGCCGGCGACAATCTCCAGGGCTTGCGCGAGGAGTTCAAGGCCCTTGTCGTTTCCGGCCACCAACCCCGCCGCGTGTAGTGCGATCGCCAGGGGTCTCGGCGCGCCGAACGCCTCGGCCAGGCGAAGGTCCTCGTCGGCCAGCTCCTTCGCCCTGTCGTGTTCGCCGAGTGCCAGCGCGGCCACCGAGGCCAGCGAACGCCATGGCAGGGGGGCGGGTGTACACCAGCCGTAGCTGGTGGCGATGCGGCCCCACTCAAGCATCCCGTCGAGGCCTTGCCGCCATTGGTGTCGGGCCAAGGGCAGCAGCGCACACGCGCCAAGGTAAGTGAGCTGGGTCATTACCGACGTGCTGTCTTCGTTCGGGGCCGGCTCCGTCACAAGCTGTCCGGCGCGGTCGAGCTCACCCCGCTCGATCAGCACCTGGGCGGCCACCCCGGCGGCGAACGGATAGGAGGGGTGCTCCGCCGAGATCGCCAACGCTTCCATAGCGTCCGCTTCGGCCTCGCGCAGGGTTCCTCGCAGTAGCCCGAACATCGCGCCGAGCAGTTGCGCGGACGCCAGGCCACCGGGGGAACCCTGCCGTCGCGCCTCACCGACCCACTGGGCCATCGCCTGGTCCGCCAACGCATACTCGTCGACCAGGATCAGCGCGTACGGCACGAACCATTGCAGCCGACTGTCCGGCGGCTCAAGTGCGACCAGATCTCCGGAGCCGTACGCGGCACGGGCATACTCCGCCACCACGCGCGCGGGCCCGTTGGCGGCGATGCTTCGGATCGCCAGCCAGGCCAACACCAGCCGCCTCGTCGGCGTGGAAGCACCAGCCTGCTGCGCAATCCGTGGCAGGTGCTCGATCGCGAGCGGGGCGGTGGCCGGGCGTTCCGTGGCGGCGAACACGAAGTCGAGCTCCAGCCGCAGGGCGAGCTCCGGATCGGTGGATGCCAGCTCCTTGGCCATCGTGTCGGCCAGGTGCGCCGCCTCCTCAAGCTGGAGTTGGTTGATGAGGGCGCGGCCCAGGGTGAGCGCGGCCGGGCCGCGCAGGCACGGTTCGGCACCATCGACGGCGGCACGCAGATGCCCGATCGCGTCGACCATCGCTCCGATGGACATCTCCGCCGTACCGAGTTCCAACAGCACTGTCGGCAACAGTGCCGGCGTCGGCGGTTCGGCCACCGCGCGAAGGAGCAGCGGTACCGCGTCGGCGGGTGCTCCTCGGGCCACCACGGCGTTCGCCGCCGATATGAGTACGTCCACCGCGTCAGCGTCGCCGGATGCCGGCGCACGAAGCAGTTGTGCGGCGACCCGGTCCGCCGGGGCCCCGGCGCCCCGCAGCACGCTCACCGCGCGGGTATGCAGCCGCTCCCGTTCCAGCTCGGGAATGTCCGCGTATACCGATGCACCGATGACCGGATGCTGAAAGGCGAATCGGCCGCGCTCAAGGATTCCGGCGTCAGAGAGCCATTGCTGTACCTGACCCGCCTCGGCCCGTGCGACCTCGGCGACCGCGGCGACCTCACCGGCTGCCGCGTGGCCACCGAGGACCGCCAGCGCCCAGGCGACCCGTAGCGACGGCTCGGGCAGCCCAGCCACACGCGCGACGACCGCACGCGCTATGGACTCCGGCTTGACATCGGCCACGCGCATGGCGTTTTCGGGATCGGGTCGGATCCCTTGGCGGGCCAGCTCATGCGCCAGTTCCCGTGTGTAGAACGGGACTCCGCCGGTGGCCAGGCGGCAGGCTGCGACGAATTCCGCTCCGGCCTGCGCTCCGAGAACCTCGTGGAGAAGACGGGCCACTCCGTCGTGGGTCAGCGGCGCCGGTCGGATGTCGACCAGTTGCGGCAACCGGGTCAATGACTGTGCGCGCGAGCGCGGGTCGCGGGAGGGTTCGCGGCTTGTCGCCACTATGGCGACCGGCGCCTCCCCGAGTCGGGAGCCGCAGAAGGCGAGAAACCGTTGGGAGGGCTCGTCAGCCCAGTGCAGGTCGTCGACCAGGATCAGCACTGGCGACTCGTCGCTGAGGTTCACCAGTAGCCAGTACAACGAATGGAGCAGTGCGAAACTCGCGTCCCCCGCGCCGCTCAGCGCGGTTTCGTGAGTGCTTCCGGGGCCGCCCAGCAGAAGCTCACCGGCTTGTTCGGCGCCGCGCAGCAGCCGGCTCACGTCTTTGTGCGCGCGAACGACGGGCTCGAAAAGCTGCCGGACAACCCCCAGCGGAAACCTGTCCTCGAACTCGGAAGCCCTGGCGGACAACACCCGAACCTGCTTGGTCCTGGCCTGATCAGCCACTGTGGACAACAATCTCGTCTTGCCGACTCCAGCGATACCCTCAATGAGCGCCACACCGCCGACGCCCTCGGCAAGGCCGTCAAGCAGACGGCCCAGCGTCACAAGCTCCAGGCCGCGTTCCAGCAGCGGCAGTCTGTCGTCGACCCATCGTGGTGGCGGTGTCACCGCACCATTATCGGCCACGCATCGTCGCCGGGCCCACCCGGCATGACATAACGGATCTTCGAAGCTTCCAACCGCAGAAGGTGAGAAACTGACCGGACGCCGGACGGTCGGTCGGGCAGGATGCCTCGCTGGGCCCTGCCCGACCGGCCGACCGGTACCTCAGCGTCGACGCGGTCAGTCGGCGAACGGAACCCGCGTCTGGCGCTGCTGCCCCGTGCTTTGCCATAACCCTCGGCTGGAGCGCCGCGGCTCAGCCGGTGGGCGACCAGATGATGAATCCGACGCACATCTCGTCGCCGGTGCCGTCACCCCAAACGACGTAGCGTGGCGGCTGGTTTTTCAGTGCCGGTAGTTGCTTGCGCAGTGAGGCGTCGTGGGTGCAGGTCACCCGGAGGGTGTCGCCGGGTGCGATCTTCACGGGCTCCTTCAGCGGGCGCAGCGTCTGGTCATCGAAGTTGTAGTTCCCGATGTCGAGCAGTGTCTGCGCCTTGTCGGTGCCCGGATTTAGCTCGATCTTGATCGATCGACCGAGCAGGTGCATGTGTCCGTTGGTCGCGTAGATGGTGCCGGCCGCGGGGAATGGGATGGTGCACTGCTGGGTGGTGCCGGGATGCGGCGCGCCGTCGGCGTTGCAGAACCTGTCGAGCGTCGCTGACACCGTGCCGACCTCAGTGCCGAAGCGCTTGATGACGTCGGTGACCGCGGCGTCACGGTTGCACAGCGGACCCGACTCGTCGGGGGCGCAGGGCAGCTCGACCGGAGCGAACAGCTGGCTGACCACCAGTGGGCGATGAAGCTGGTTACTCACCCGCAACCGGATGCTGGACTGGTCACTGCCCGGCTTGCCGTTGGTGGCGAGCAGGTTGTAGTGGATCTGCATGATGAGCTTACTGCCAGGCGCCATCGGGACACCGAGCTCAGGGGAGAGCAGCGTCTCGACGCCTCCCGGCGCCCATCCGCCGACCCAGTCGTTCAAGCCGCCATCACCGATGCCCGTCCCACTGAAGCAGGTGTAGCCGTCGCCCGGGCTGTCGGCGTCGAGCTTCTTCGCTGCCTCCGCCTGGTCCGGGTTGAGCCGGAAGAAGATCGCGTGGTGGACGATGTCGTCGTTCTGCGGCAGGAACTGGCTGCCGGTCAGGTACGTCGTTTCGGTGAATCCGGGGTCGACCACGAAGCAGCGGTACTCATCTTCGCCTCCGTTGGGCGCGCTCGGGGTGTACGGCTTGGCCATCCCGACCGTTTGGAATCGTTCACCGTCGCGTAGCGCCGCGGCGGGTGGGGCCGAGGAGTGTTTGTGAGCGCTCTGGTCGTCGGCCTTGGAGGAGCCGGTCGAACAGGCCGCCATTGCCAGTACCGCGGGTAAAGTCACCCAGGCCGCCGCCCGACCGAACCGCGGACGACTCTTCGTTGCCGCGCCGTGCTGACGTTTCATCCTTACCTCCCAGATTTCTGTTGATTGGGGTGGTGCCTTTGTGGGGCGGGGCCATGCCCCGCCCCACAAAGTCCTTATGTGACGGACGGTTGGGACCGGCGCTGCGGTGCGGTTGCCTCTGTCGCTGAGACCGTCTGTGTCGCTGAGACCGCCTCTGCCGCAAGGTCAGGGCGACGCCGTTCGCGCAATTCGTTGACCACGAACTGCGCCATTTCCGTGTGCCGCGTTCGGCCGAAGAAATACGTCGTGAGCGGCAGCACGTCTCCGTTGACAACCAGATCGCATTGGCCGTGGTATCCGGCCTCGAGCGGCAGATCGATGTCCAGTTCTCGCTTGACCACACCGACGAGTCTTTTCGCTGCCTGCAGCTTCGGGTAGCACACCATACAGACGAGGATGTACGCATTCATGGCGGTGGCTCTCCTAATCTCGGGGTACGGCTCTCTCTCAGGACGCGACGTCGACTCGATCCCGTGCCGGTGTCGGTGACGTGTGCCTGCCCGCGACAATTGCTCCGGTCGCGGCCGCCGTGCCTGGGCCGCAGAAACCAAGGGGGCGGTACCAACAAATTCAGCGACCACCTTTTCTGGACGCGGCAATCTCAGCCAGGTATTCGTCCTCCGTAGCCGCGAACGCGGAAAACGAGAACTCAACCTCCCTCAATGACGTTAATTACCTGCGCGTCGATGAGGTCCGCACCGGGGAGAGCCTGGCTCTCGCCCGCCTTGACTCATGTCCACTGCCAGTGAGCTACTGAGATGAGGCTGCCAGTGTGAACTGCCGCAAGCGATGGGGTCCAACCCGTGCCGCAACCCTAGGTTTTGCGGCCCAACCCGAGGTGGCCCCGCCGCCTCCATGGATGTGGATGTCTGGGGGTTCGCCATCGGCTGCCGCGTGGCAGACTCGCACCGATCGGTCCCCGCGGCGGAAGGCCCAAAGTAACTGTCCTCTATGGATGGTCCGCCGGATGGAATTGATCGGCCCGGTACGCCGCCACCTCAACCCGGCTGGAGAGAACAATGACGCAGGTAACAGCGGCGACTCCGCAGATCGTGGACGCGCTAGCGGGCGCGTTCACGATGCCGGTCGTCGCCCCCGAATCGCTTCCACCGCCGTATCGGTACCGCGACTGCAAAGTGGTCAATGTTGTTTTCACCACCGAGCCCAGCGCCGTGGTCCGGCTCGTGCCGTCCCCGTTGGAGCTCGATCCCGCCCAACCGTTGGTGTTGTATGTCGGTCGCTTCGAGTTCGCCGACGTAGACCTGCCCTACCACGAGGCGGGTCTGCTGGTGCCGGTCCTGTGGGACGGCAAGCCGGCCGGAATGTTCGCGGTCGCCCTGTATCTCGATTCGGCCAACCCGATTGTCGGTGGTCGCGAGATCTATGGGTGGCCGAAGAAAGATGCGGAGCACATCGCCTTCCACGAGGAGGACGGCACGCTCACCGCGGCCGTCACTCGATATGGAAAGACGATCATCAGCGTCAGCCTCGACGTGCAGCAGCGGATCGATCCCGTCCCGCCGCGGCCGATGTTCCCCATCTACCTGCTGAAACTGATCCCGTCGGTGGTAGAGGGTGCTCCGCCAGACGTGCTTCAGCTCAACTCGGTCCTGATCGAGCCTGATGTGATCAAGGAGATGCGACTCGGCAAGGCGACATTGCAGTTTGGTGCTTCGCCATTCGACCCGTTCCTGGCGGAGATCCCGGTCAACGAAGTCGTGCACGCCGAAGCCGTAGTTCGTGACTTCACGCTCGGCTATGGTCAGGTCGTGTTCGACTACCTCGCCGACGCCAGGGCTGAAGACGACTGATCGAGTCATGCCGATCAGTCGACCTTCGGGATCCGCTCGCCGCCAGCGCGGAGGTCCGTGCCCGTTTCAGGTCCGCCCTCGTCGTGGTCCTCGGCACCCAGCCAGCCCGGTGGCGGTAGGCCCCGATCCATTCCGCGTCACGGGGCGGCGGTGTCGGCAGCGCGCGGTCGAGGATCGGGATGGCCTACCGAAACCCGGCTGCGGTAGCAGATGGCTCAGTCTGACCCTTGCCGGGTGGTGCGCTGGTGGCGCATCGGTAGCCACTTCCGCTACCGACCGCCCCCTGGGGCACTCACGGTCTGTCGCAAGCGCTGGAGCGCGTTTTCCAGGATCCGGTCCACCTGGGGTGCGGGCACCCCGAGGCGGGTCGCGATCTCCCCGGTGGGAACGTCGTCCAGGTAGCGTAGGGCGACGACGTTGCGTTGGAGCTGGTCGAGAGAGGCCAGCAACGTGCGCACCGTCTCGGACCGCTCTACCTGCTCGAATCCTTCATCGACCTGTCCCAGGGTCTCGGATATCGAGCGGACACCGTCTGTTGCCGGTCGTTGCAGGGAGCTGCCGTAACGGTGGGACCGCGCCGTCACCGTACGCTCGATCAGGCGTACCGGAAGCGACAGGAAATCCGCGATCTCGCCGCATGTCGGCTCCCGATCGAGTCGCTGACGTAGCTCGTCCTGTGCCACGGCGATTTTCCTGGCGTGGGTGCGCAGGACGGAAGCGATACCCGATATCCAGTGCGTACGCGCGTAGTCCAGCACCGAACCGCGCACACGTTGGCGAAGGTACGGTACGAAGTCGCCGTACCGAGGGTCGGATCCGTCGACTGCGCGGATGAGGGCCTCGGAGGCAGCCTGGGTGACGTCGTCCCTGGACAGGCACCTGAACCGGTACCGTCGCGCGAACTGGTGTGCCAGGTCGAGGTGCTCGCCGATGAGCTGGCTGCGCAGCGTGCGACCGCGTGGCGATTCGGCCGGCGTGCAACGCAGCTCGCCGAAGAGCGCGCGACGGCGAACGTCGTCCGGGCTCGGGCGCAACGTCCGGAACCGGGCGACCAGGTGTACATAGGAGACGTCGGGCGCGAGGTGGCGTCGGACCAGGCGGCGCAGGAACGCCTCGTCGGGTTTGATCCGGTGTTCGTAGCCGCGCAACGCGGTCGGGGTACAGGCGAGCGTCGCGGCGAAGCTCGCCCGGCTGTGCCGGCGGAGGATCCGCACCCCGGCGACGTACTCGTGGATCGACGGGAACGTTAACGGATCCGAGGAGAGTATCTGCTGGTATCCGAACCGGGCTGCGATGTCGTTGAAGACGACGCCACCCAGCGACAGGCTGTCGAGCAGGTCGTACAGGAAGATCGTTGGCGGTCGTCGCCTGTTGTGCTCGTAGCCCAGGATGGCGCCCGGGCCACGGTTCAGGACGACACCGAGCTCGCGTTGGCTCAGCCCATGGGCACGTCGTACCGCGGCGATGAGCTCGCCGAGGGTTGGACATTCGGTCGGTTCGATGACGCATCCCGGCACGCGGGGACGAGGGGTGTGCGCGGTACGCTCCGGTACTGCTCGCATAGTCCTGCCCTAACTCATGACGGTTCTGTAATGGACGGGCGCGACGCTAATGCTGGGTGTTCGCCGCCGCTCCGCAACGGCGCCTGAATGTTCGTTACGCGGTGACTCGGGCGTGTACGCCGAAGGTCCCCGGCCGAGGTGGCTGCCCCCTTGGTGGTGTACCGGCGCGCTGACGCGCTGATCACCGCCGTGCAGGGCAGGGACAAGGTCGACAGCTGCTGCACCACGCTGTTTCCCCACCCCGATGCCCACGCTCCCAAGCACCGCGGCCCACCCGGGCAGCACCCCACGACAGCGCCAACCACGAGCAGCCCGACCGGCTACCCGACGACCACGCCCCCGACCACCAGAGGCAGTTGGGGTCGCCTGGCCCGTCGCTTCGTCAATCAGTTGCGCCGGTGTCGCGGTGCGGCCCGGCCCCGGCGAGGGCGGCGATGATCTGAGCGAGCCCACCGGTCAACACACGCCGGCCCTGGGCGCCCCAGACCTCGGGTGCGCCCACCGAATGCGGCACCGTGTTGGTGCGGCTCACCGAGGGTCCGGACGCCGGTAAACAGGTCACGGTCGACATTCCCGCCGGGCCCGGCGCGCCCACGGTCGCGGCCGGCGAGGCGGTGGTGCTGACGTATCTGCCGGACTCGTTCAACGGCAAGCCGTACCAGATCGTCGACCATCGGGTCCCCCTTCCCGCCAAGAGATCGCAGCGCAGCCGCGTCGCGGTGTGCAGCAGTGGGTGATTCCATCAGGTGTCGGCCATCGGTGCCGATGTGCTGGCCATGCGGAATGGGCAGCAGACCAGGGTGGCTTCTGGGGGCGTCGACCCCTCCACGGTGCGGGGCCGCTGGATGTCGGTGGGTAGCAGTGACCATCATGATCCCCGTACCGCCGGCACCGAAGCCGCAGCCGCGGCGATCACCGGGCCCGACCCGACGCTGCTGGTCGTGTTCTGCTCGGGTCGGCTCGACCCGGCCGAGGTTCTGGCCGGAATCGGCACGGTTGCCGCTGGGGTACCCCTGATCGGCTGCTCCTCGGACAGTGAGATCACCTCGGCGGGCCCCGGCGAGGGCCGGGTCGTGGTCACCGCGTTGGGCGGGTCCGGCCTTGCCGCGCGCACCGCGTTCGGTACCGGTTCCAGCGGCGGTCAGCGCGCAGCGGGTGCCGCTGCAGCGGCGTGCGTGGAGCCGGTCGCCGACCTCCCGCACACCGCCCTCCTGCTGCTCACCGACGGGCTCGTCGGAGACCAGGAAGAGATCGTCAGCGGCGCCTATGAAGTAGTTGGTGCCGGTGTGCCACTGGTCGGCGGCGCCGCCAGCCCGCATCCCGCCGCCAAGCAGACCTTCCTGCTCCACGGTGACCAGGTGCTTACCGATGCGGTGGTCGGCGCGAGCATCGCGTCGGCATCGCCGCTGGGCATCGGGGTACGGCACGGTTGGCGCAAGGTCGGCGAACCGATGCTGGTTACCCGCTGCGCCAAGGGCCGCGTCGTGGAGTTGGACGAGAAGCCGGCCCTGCCGACCTACCTGGAGCGGCTGTCCGCGCCCGCGATTGCCTACACCGACCCGGTCGAGTTCGACCGGTTCGCCGGTACCCGACCGATCGGGGTGCGTCGTCGCAGCGGCGAGGAGGTGCGCAACGTTCGCACCACCGAACTGTTCCTCAGCGACGGCTGGCTCAGCTGTACCGGAGACATTCCCGAGGGTGGTCTAGTCTGGATCATGGAAGGCGACGAGAGCACGGTGCTCGAAGCCGCCGGCGATGCCTGCCGGGCGGCTGTCGACGCACTCGACGGACACCAACCGGTCGGCCTGCTGGCCTTCGACTGCGGGTCCCGGCGGGGCGTGCTCGGCGAGGACGGCAGCCGCACCGAGGTCAGCCGGATGACGGGCCAGGCCGGCGGGGCGCCGCTGTCCGGTTTCTACAGCTGGGGAGAGATCGCCCGCACCCAGGGCATCAACGGGTTCCACCACAACACAGTCGTCATTCTTGCTGTGAGCTGACATGTCGGCTGGCGGTGCTCTCGTCACTCAGCAGCTCGCCGAGTTCCTCGCCGCGGTGGCCGCCTGCCCGGACGGTCCGTCGGCGATCCGGGTCACCGTCGAGCGGGCCGCACGCGCTCTGGAGGCCGAGGTGGCCGCGATCACCAACGGGCACGGGGTGGCCGCGGCTGTCGGCTTCGCCGCCGGCCGGACACCAGCCGCCGAGCTGGCCGAACTCGCCGTGGGTACCGGGTCCATCCTTGCCGTACCCGGTCCAGGTGAGTGCCCGACCGTCGTCGCCGCGTTCGGCGGCGCCGAGCCCGGGCACCTGATCGTGGCGCGCTCCGGCAGCGACGGCTTCACCCTTGACGAGGTGAGCCTGGTGCGCGGGATGGCGCGGGTGCTGGAGCTGACCGTGGAGACGATGCGCACCCTGGAATCCGAGCGCCGGCAAGCGGCCGAGAACGTCCGGCTGCTGGCCACCCTCCAGGAACGCCAGTTGCTCATGGAGCAGTTGTCGGCGATCGAGCGGGCGATCGCCCGGCGGGTTCCGCTGCAACAGGTTCTCGACATGATCACCAACTCGGCCCGGGAGTTGCTCGGCGACGAGGCCGTCGGAGTGTGCCTGGGCGAACCGGACGACCGCACCGAGCTGGTCCTGAGGTCGTACTGCGGCCCGCGCGACGAGGTCGCTCCGCGGATCTGGCGGGTACCGGTGGCGCAGGCGGGGGCCGCCGGACAGGCGATCCTCGATGAAGCCCTGGTGATCGTCGATGGGGGCGGGACCTCGCCGGGCGGGTTCGGAGAGCAGTGCGGGCTTGATGTACGGGCCGCGATGGCGGCGCCGGTGTACGAGTGTGGCACGGTCGTCGGCAGCCTGTTCGTGGGCTCCGTCCGGCCCGACCGGGCGTACGGCAAGGCTGAACAGGAGATCCTGCTCGCCTTTGCCGAGCACGCCAGCCTCGCGGTGACCGATGCGAAGACCCTGGCGGAGATGCACGAGGCGTTCCACGACTCCCTGACCGGTCTGGCCAGCCGGGCACTGTTCATCGACCGCCTCAACCACGCGTTCGCCGTTGCCGATCGGGAGGGGACCGAGGTCGCTGTCCTGTTCGTGGATCTGGACAGATTCAAGGTGGTCAACGACTCCCTCGGTCACGCGGCCGGCGACGCCCTGCTCATTGCCGTGGCTGACCGGTTGCGCGGCGGTCTTCGCGGGGCTGAGACCGCTGCCCGGTTCGGCGGCGACGAGTTCGCCTTGCTGCTGCACGACGTGACCCGACCGGAGCAGGCTCAGATGATCGCGGAGCGGATCGTCGAATCGCTGGCCCGACCGTTTGCCATCAACGGCAACGAGATTCTCATCGGTTCCAGCGTCGGCATCGCGCTGAGCACCCCGGATCAGCGCGACGCCGAGGCGCTGGTGCACAACGCCGACCTGGCCATGTATGAAGCCAAGCGCATGGGCAAGGGCCGCCACCGACTCTTCGAGCCGGGCATGCAGACCTACCAACGCAGCACTCTCAACCTGGCGGCCGACCTGCACCGGGCGCTGGCCCGCAACGAGATGGTGCTCCGGTACCAGCCCATCGTCGAGCTCCGGACCGGTCGGGTCACCGGTCTGGAGGCGTTGGTGCGCTGGATGCACCCCGACCGGGGCATGGTGGCCCCGCTGGACTTCATCCCGTTGGCGGAGGAGAGCGGAGCGATCCTGGAGATCGGCACGTGGGTCCTCGAAGAGGCCTGCCGGCAGGTCGGCATCTGGAACACGCAGCGCCAGCGGCAGCCGCCGTTGTCCATCAGCGTCAACCTGTCCGCGCGTCAACTCGAGCAGCCCGAGTTTCCCTCGATCGTCGCCGAGGCCCTGGGCTGCGCCGATCTCGACGCGGCCAGCCTGGTCCTGGAGATCACCGAGTCGCTGCTGGTCCACGACACCGCCACGACCGCCGAGCAACTGCGCCGGCTCAAACAGTTGGGCGTACGGCTGGCGATCGACGACTTCGGCACCGGGTACTCCGCACTGGCGTACCTGCACCGGTTCCCGGTCGACATCCTCAAGATCGACAAGTCCTTCGTCGACAAGCTGGGAAGCAGTACCAAGGCGGCCGCACTGACCCGGGCAGTCGTCCAGCTGGGCCAGACGCTGGAGCTGTCCACCATCGCCGAGGGCATCGAGCTCGCCGAGCAGTTCAGCGAACTGAACCGTGCCGGCTGCGAGCTTGGCCAGGGCTACTACTTCGCCAGACCACTGGAGCAGGCCGAGGTCCAGGCCATGCTTCTCTGCTGGAGGCCAACGACGAGCTGACTCAGCTCCCGCTGCTGTGCGCCATCCCGCTGCGTCCAAGCCCCTCAGCCGGGCGGAGGGGGCCGCTGAGTCCAGTCGGGCAGTGGCGGGGGTGGGAAAGGGCTGCCCGGCGGAGGTCCGCCCGGGGTACGGCGCCGGTGGCTGAGCACGACGACGCCCAGCGCCACCACGAGAAGCAGCACGGCCGCGCCTGCACCCCAGACCCACCTGGGCACGCCCGGACCGGACACCTCCGACCGCGCGGCCGACGGCGTGGCCGACGGCGACGGCGATGGGCGCAGCTTGTCGTACTCGTCGTAGACGGGGTTCGGCGAGTTCGGCGGGACGTTCTCGGTCAGCGCCTGGTACGGCCGCAGCCCGCCCTTGGCGCCGGTCTGTTCGTCGACGCCCAGGCTGAGGTCGTGGGCGGTGTTGAAGAGCCGGGTCACCACCTCGCGCGCGGACATGGTCGGAAAGCGTGAGCGCAGCAGCGCCACCATGGCCGAGACCAGCGCCGCGGAGTCGCTGGTGCCGCTGCCGCCCACGACTTTGCCGCCACGCCTGACACTCACCATGTCCACGCCGGCGGCGATGGCGTCGACGTACTCGTCCCGGTGAGTGTTCACCCAGGGGTGCAGGTGCAGGTCGAAGGCGCCCACGGAGATCACCCCGGGGCAGGCGGCGGGCATCGAGGCAGGCCCCCCGGGCACATTCCCCGCGCTCGCGACGAGGACGACGTCCTTGTCCACGGCGTACCGCACCGCGTCGCGGAAATTGTCGCTGCAGGAGTGCTCGGAGACGCTCCCTTGGCCGAACGACATGTTGATCACCTTGGCGCCGTGGTCGGCGGCCCAGCGGATCCCGTTCGCCTCGTCGCCTTGCGAATCCGGCCCTTCCCGCGTCCCGATCGGCAGGATCTTCGCCTCCGGGGCCAGACCGATCATCCCGCTGCCGGTCCCCCGGGCGGCGATCAGCGCCGCCATCGCGGTGCCGTGGCCATCGAAGAAGGTGTCCCGGTCGACCCGTCCGTCGCCGCCGGCGTCGGTGTAGTCGATCCCGGGCAGCACCGCACCGGCCAGCTCCGGGATCGACGCGTCCACCCCTGAGTCGATCACCGCGACCGTCACCCCGGCCCCCCTGGTGATCGGCCACACCTCGTTCATCCGGTAGGTGTTCAACCACCACTCCTGGTCACGCACCGTGGCGGCCGAGGCGCCCGGCGCGGCGCCCAGCACGCCGACCCCGACCACGAGCGCCACGACGGCGGCGGACACGACCGGCCGCAGCGCCCGGCGCCACCGCCGGCGGAGTGAACTCATCGCCACGCCCCGCTCCTAATTTTCGCCGCTGATGAGGTGCGACGGCAGAGCCTGGGCGCTGTTGAGCCCCCAGACGTCGTCGTCCTCGGTCAGCCAGGTCTGGTGCTCGTCCCCTTCGCCGTGCCCCGCCCCGGCACCGGCCCCGCCGAGCATGCCCGGCCCGCCGCCCCGGCCAATACCACCGGCCCGTCCGCGCCCCGCCGCGCCCGCCCCGCCAGGGAACATGCCGGGGCCGAGGCCGCCCGGCCCGCGGCCGTCGGTCCCGCCGCCTGTCGGGCCGAAGCCGTGCGGGCCTGCCTCGGGACCGGAACCGCCCAGGCCGGGACCGCCTCCCGGGCCGCCCAGGCCGTCGCCGACCCCGGACAGGCCGGCGAGGGAGTCCCGGGTGGGCGGCTCGTAGACGCCGGGCGGCGGGGTGAACGCCGGTGGCGTCGGAAGATCGGGGGGCGACGGCGCGGTGAAGCTCGGGCCGCTACCCGGGTCGTACTTTTCAGCCAGTACGGGCAGGTTCGCGCCGACGGCCTTCGGAAGCCCGGGATACAGGGTTGTGTGCTGCACGTCGTCGTGGTACTCCCCCCGTGCGGCGTTCCGATCCGCATGGACGTCCTCGACAGTCTGGTCCGAATAGGAATTGATCGGCGTGTACGTCCGTCGGATCCTGGTGTACGAGCCGGTGACCATCGACTCGTAGGCGGACGCCACCCATGACCAGATGGCGTCGTTGTGCTCCCGGCGCTCGGTGCTGGACCACTTGTCCCACGCGCCATACGGGAAGTTCTCAACGATCATGTCCATGTTGGCGCTGGCCTTTTGGCACGCGGTATCCAGACGGCCACACACGTCCGCGAGGTGGCCCGCAGTGCCGTGCAGGCGCTGAAGCGCCTTCTGTGCCGTCTCGGCGTCGTCTCCGTCCCACACCCCGGCCAAGGTCTGGGCCAGGCTCGCCACCGTCTTCTGCAGCCCCCGCAGGCAATCGGCACCGGCGCGGTATGCGGCCGCCTTATCGTCCATCTGGCGGTAAAAGCCGGGGTTGGCCTTCTGGGCCCCGTCGCCGTCGGCCCGCATGTCCCGCAGCGCCTGGGCGAAGCCCAGGCCGAACCCGTTGGCGTAGGCGATCTCCCGGTCGCCAGCAGCCGCCTGCGACACCTGATCCACCGCGGTCGGGCTGTAGTGTTCCCAGTACCGCTCATCACCCTTGTTCACGGCCACGGCGTCGCCTCCCTCATATCTTGTCCGAACCGGACGCGTCGGTGCCCGTCGGCGGCTGCGCAAACGACCGGCCGTTGGACTGGTCGGTGCTGGCGTGCTTGGCGGCCGAGGCGCGCAGGGTGGCGGCGGCGTTCGTCAACTGCGTGACCAACTGCTGGTAGTAGCTCACCACCAGTTCGCTCGCCGTGTTGAAGGCGCCGGTCACCTCCATGGCCGTGTGCCAGGTCGGGGCGAGCTCGTCGGTGACCTTGGTTCGCTGGGTGAGGTAGCCGGGCGTCCCGGCGCGGGTCGTGTCCGCCAGATTCCGGACCTCCTCGACAAGCTGGTCGGCAGCCCTGACCAACGCGTCGGGGTCGATCCGCTTGACCTTCCCGGCCGGAACTCCCGGCCAGTTCGGCGTCAGCTCCACCTGGTCAGCGCTCATCGCTACCCATCACCCCCACAGCTCGCGGACGTCGGCCTCGGTGGCCAGGTGCTGCTCGCGGGCGTACCCCACCCGGGCCCCGATGTCGTCGAGGATCCGGTTGAGGTCGCTGACCGCGGCGTCCCACTCGCGCTGGCGCGACCGGTACGTGTCGCCGTCGCGGCCCTGCCAGGAGATCCGGGCGAGCCTCGCCCGCAGGCCATCCAGCTCCTGATCGAGCTCGCCGGCGATCTGCCGCAGGTCCCGGTGGCCCTGGTCGAGCGCATCGTGATCAACCTTGATCGGCTTCATCGCGCCGCTCCTCCCCGTTCACTCGCCGACACGGTGGCGGCCGAACGCGTCCGCCGTCTGGTCCTCGTTGACCTCGTGTGCGTTCGCGGACTGGTCGAGCAGGTCGGCGATGCTGTTCATCGCGGTCAGCAGCTTGCGGGCGTCATCGTCCCAGCGGCCCATCAGAGCCCGGTACCCGTCGGAGGCTTCGCCCTCCCACGCCCGGTCGATGTCGGCGACGACGCCGAGTAACCTCTGCAGCCGGTCGTCGACCTGAACCCGCGACGCGCGGATGTCCTGGGCGGCCGTGCGCAGCGTCGCACGGTCGACAGAGAAAGTCCCACTCACGCCCCGTGTCCCTCCGGTTCGCCGCGGCCCCCAAGACTGCGCGCCGCGCGTGGCCCGATGATAGTCACCACCGTAAGATTGCCGCTACCCCGCCGGGTGGGGCTGCCCCAGCAACACGGGCCGGTCAGGCTGGGGCCGAACTGTCGCGAAAGGCGGTTCTCGTGGCAGACCAGCCCGCGACCATCGATGAGTACATCAGCGCATTCCCGGCAGATGTTCAGATCATCCTCGAGAAGGTTCGACGGTCGATCCGACGTGCTGCTCCCACAGCCGGCGAGACCATCAGCTATCAGATGCCCACGATCACGCTCAACGGCAGATACCTGGTGTACTTTGCGGCGTGGAAGCACCACATCGCCCTCTACCCGGTACCCGCATCGGATGAAGCCTTCGAGCGGGAACTCGCGCCGTACCGGGCGGCGAAGGGCACGGTGAGGTTCCTGCTCCGCAAGCCCATTCCGTACGACCTCATCGAACGATGGGTGGCGCTGCTTGTCCGACAGCGGGTGGACAGCGGTGAATGATCGCCACCGCAGACCCCGGGGTTCAGCCGATGGTGTGCAGCGTCCAGCGGCCCGGCCGTCCACTCAGGACAGTACGGGACAGCGGAGCGACGTCGATGCGCCAGAACGAGGCGACGGTGGCGTCGATGGCGTGCACCACGGCGGCGCGGATCACCGCCGGATGGGTCACCGCAACCGTCTGCCCGGCCGGCCACGGGCGCCCGTCGAGCCAGCCACCCGACCGGGCCAGCAGCTGGGTGACCGACTCGCCGCCGTGCGGGGCCGCGGCGGGGTCGGTCAACCACGCTGCGACCGCGTCGGGCTCCTCGGCCTGCACGTCGGTCAGCTCCCGGCCGCTCCACCGGCCGAAGTCGCAGTCGCGCAGTTCCGGGTCGACCTGGGTGTCGAGGCCGAGCGCGGTGGCGGTCTGCGCGCACCGCAACGTCGGTGCGCGCCAGGCCCCGCTGACCCGTCCGAGCGTGCCGGCTGCGGCGGTGGCCTGGGCCGTGCCGTGGGTGTCGAGGGGCTCGTCGGCGCCGAATGCGTGGCGGCGCACGGCGCTGGTCGAGGCGTGACAGACCAGGATCAGCCGGGCTGACACCGGCATCGACCTCCCTCGCGGGGTGAGCTGTGACACGGACGGGGAAACGCCCAGGCGGATCGGCTTTGGGCTGCGTTGACACCCTCTCAACGGCTACCGTAGCGTCCAGTTGTCACTGTGATGGTGAGAGGGAAGCCGGTGAGAGTCCGGCGCGGTCGCGCCACTGTAAGCCAGCCGAGTCGCCCCGACGGGCGGATCCGGCCGGCAAGTCAGACCCCCTCGCCGGCACGACCCATCGAGCGGGACGCGTGATCCCGAGGAGGTCCTCCCATGACCCAGGCCGTTGCCACTCCCACTGTCGCGGCTCCCGCCGCCATCCCGCTGCGCGGGCTGCTGCCGTGGATCGTCTTCGCCGGAGTTCTGCTGCTCGGGCTGCTCTACTTCGTCGGCGCCGAGGAAGGCGCCACCTCGATGATCTCCGGTAGCTACGTGCACGAGTTCCTGCACGATGGTCGCCACCTGCTCGGCTTCCCCTGCCACTGAGACCGGGAAGACGACCGACACCATGACCACCAGGAGTCTCCTGGTGCGGGGAATGCTCGTCGGCCTGGCCGCCGGGCTGCTCGCACTCGCCTTCGGTTCGATCTTCGGTGAACCGCCGATCGGGCACGCCATCGACTTCGAAGCGGCCAGGGCGCAAACTGCCGGTGCGGCTGCTGAGCCGGAGCTCGTCAGCCGCCTCGTGCAGCGCACCGCCGGCCTGGCCACTGCCGTCTTCGTCTACGGGGTCGCCTTCGGCGGCCTGTTCGGCCTCGCCTTCGCAGTCGCCTACCGGCGCATCGGCGCGTTCAGCCCCCGGGCCACCGCAGGGCTGCTCGCCCTGGCCGGCTTCGTCACCGTCGAGCTGGCGACCTTCCTGAAGTACCCGGCCAACCCGCCGGCGATCGGCGAACCCGAAACGATCGGCCGGCGCACCACGCTGTACTTCCTGATGATGGTGGTCTCGGTGCTCGGCGCTGTGCTGGCGGTGCGCATCGGTCAGCAGACCCGGTCGCGGTGGGGCACCTGGAACGCGACCCTGGTCGGGGGCGGCGTCTACCTGCTGGTCATCACCGCGGCCTACCTGACGATGCCGGCGGTCAACGAGGTCCCCGGGGACTTCTCGGCGACGGTGCTGTGGCAGTTCCGGGTCGCCTCAGTGGGCACCCAGCTCGTGCTGTGGGCCACCTTCGGCCTGCTCTTCGGCGCCCTGACCGAACGCAGCCTGCGCCCCGCCAAAGCCGCCCGTCGGGTACCCACCGCCGGGGTCACGCCCGGCTGATGCGGCCTCAGCGCGCTCTCGCCGACGCCTCACCGGGCTCCGCCTCCGGTGCGGGAACTAATCGCCCCGGTTCGGCGACCAATGATGCGTACCTTCCGGACGCGCCCCTGGGCGGGCGCTTCGGACCGCAGCCCCATGGGGGGCAGAGTTCCGAGAAGGAGAACGACCTCGATGGGTAGCAGGATCTTGCGTCGCGCCGGTGTGGTGCTGGCCTTCGTGGTCGCCGCGGTGCTGGCCGCCGGGCCGGCCTTCGCCCACGTCACCGTCAACCCCGACCAGGCCGTACAGGGTGGCTTCGCCAAGCTGGCTTTCCGGGTACCCACCGAGAAGGACAACGCGAACACCGTCAAGCTCGACGTCAGCTTGCCGGCCAACGCGCCCATCGCGTTCGTGTCGACCAGGCCGCTGCCGGGCTGGACGGTGAGCGTGGAGAAGACCAAGCTGGCCACCCCGATCAGGTCCGACGACGGTGACGTCTCCGAGGTCGTCTCGAAGATCACCTGGACGGCGCAGGCGGGTGCCGGAATCCAGCCGGGCCAGTTCCAGGAGTTCGAGGTCTCCGTGGGGCCGCTGCCGGCGGTCGACACGATCGTGTTCAAGGTGCTGCAGACGTACTCCGACGGCGACGTGGTGCGCTGGATCGACGAGCCCAGTGGCGACAAGGAACCGGAGCACCCGGCCCCGGAGCTGACCCTGTCCAAGGGAACCGGCGCAGACCTGCCCGGCGCCAGCGGCTCCGCGGCCAAGGACACTGCCGCCTCCCGCACGACCGTGGCGATAGGCCTCGGCGGGGCCGGGCTCGTCGCCGGGCTCGCCGGCCTGGTCCTCGGGCTGCTCGGCTACCGCAGGGCCGGTGCTGTCGATCGGTTGGCATGAATCGCGGCTGAGTCATCCACCGGGCACCGTGACGTCGCTGCGGTCGTCTGTCGCCGGTTCGGGCGACAGACGACCACCACCTCTGGTCGGACTCCGGTCAGTGACCGGGCCGGATGATGCCGAGCGGCCTGCTGATCCCCGCGTCGGTGTCGGCGCTGAGTTCGTCGGCGTCAGTGAGGTGGCCCGGCTTCTGAATCGCGACGTGGCCAGGCTTCTGAATGTCGGTTGGCCAGCGCTCGTCGACCGCGCTCCCCGCGACAGCGGCTGCCGCGGCGATGGCGAAGAAGGCGAGGGCGACGCGGCGCCCGCGGGTGGCGCGCTGAGCTGGGCTCGGCTGGTGGTGTCGAATCATGACGATCTCCTCCTCGGTGACCCCGGTGTGCCACCGTGGTTGCGGGGTACTGACCGGGGAACGACTCAAGGTAGGCGTGGCGACCAGCCGTCTTCGAGACCGTTTCGCGCCCACTGTCCGCTCACCGGGTGGCCAGAGTTGGCCGACGTGTCGGGTGCCCGCGCGCGGCCCCGACGTAGGGCATCGGGTGGGTGCCCGCGCGCCGCCGGTCTGCCTTAGGCTGTGCGGCATGGCAGACGTTCCGGACCGCATCGAGCTGCGTGCCTCGGACGCCGACCGCGAGCGGGTCGCCGCGATCCTGCACCAGGCCGCCGGGGATGGCCGGCTCGACCTCGACGAGGTCACCGAACGGTTGAGCGCGGTCTATGCGGCCCGGACCTACGCCGAGCTGGAGCCGCTCACCCGTGACCTTCCGGCAACCGCGGCGGGTGCAGCAGGGCCTGCGGCCACGGCTGGTCGGGTCGACGCGGCGCCGACCTCAGGCCGCGCCGTCGCGGTGATGGGTGGGTTCCAACGCAAGGGCGCCTGGGTGGTGCCGCGGAGGTTCACCAGTGTGGCGTTCTGGGGCGGCGGCGAGATCGACCTGCGCGAGGCGCACCTGCCCGCGGGTCAGGTGACGATCCGGGCTTTCGCTCTCATGGGTGGAATCGACATCATGGTGCCCGAGGACGCCGAGGTGCACGTCACCGGCGTTGGGATCATGGGTGGTTTCGACGACCGCGCGAGCGGTCCCGGCGCGCCCGGCGGCCCGCGGATCGTGGTCACGGGGCTGGCCTTCTGGGGTGGTATCGCAGTCCGGCGCAAGCGGCGCAGCGAGACGAGGAGACGGCCGGTCTAGATTCCGGCCGGGTCGGCCCGCGCCGCAGGCACCCGCCGGCTGGCGCGCTGGTCGGCGCGGAGCAGGCTCAACGCGACCAGCGGGAAGATCAGGACCGACAGCAGCCCCGCGCAGACCAGGGCGGCTGCGGTGACCTGACTGATTTTGCCCAGCGTCAGACCGATCTGGGTGGCCGTGACGATGAAGGGCAGCGAGGTGGCCTGCAGCAGTCCGATGGCCAGCGTGGCCCGCGTACCGTTGCCCCGAAGGCCGAGCAGTGCCGGCACGCCCCGGACGATCAGCAGCGCCAGGAAGAACAGCGGCACCCGGGCCAGCGCCGACGGTTGGGCGAGCAGCCCGTTCAGGTCCAGCCGTACCCCGCTGCTGACGAAGAAGACCGGCACCACGAAGCCGTACCCGATGGCGTCCAGCTTGGTGCGCAAATGCGGGTGGGAGCCGGGGTCGCGGTCGACCAGCGCGACGACCGCGCCGGCCAGGAAGGCGCCGAGGATGCTCTCCAGGCCGAACGTCCTGGCCAGCGTGACGAAGCCCACCAGCAGGACGACGGCGAACCGTACCCGGATCTCGGCGGTGCTGTCCTGCAGCCGTACCAGGACCATGCCGAGCCGCATCCAGCGCCCTGCCGCCAGCACGGTCAACCCGGTGGCGGCCACCACGGCGACGAACGCGACCAGCAGCACCAGTGTGGCGCCGGTACTGCCGCCGGACGTCGAGAAGAACAGCGACAGCAGCAGGATCGCCGCGAAGTCCGCGACGGTGGCCGCCGCAATCGCGGTCTGCCCGACCTCGCCGTCGACTGCGCCAGCGTCCTTGAGCACCGGTACGACCAGACCGAGCGAGGTCGCGGAGAGCGCGATGGCCAGCAGCAGCGGCTGGCGTACCCAGCCCAGCGCGCCGAACCCGGCTCCGATGCCGATGCCGAGGATGAGCGTCACGAGGTAGCCGTAGCCGGCGAGGCGCAGTACCCGGCCGCGCAGCCGGCGCAGGTCGATCTCCAGTCCGGCGAGGAACAGCAGGAACGCCAGGCCGAACAGGGCCAGGATCTGTACCGGCAGGTCGACGTGCACCCAGCCGAGCACCGACGGGCCCAGCACGATGCCGGCGACGATCTCCAGTACCACGGCGGGGATGCGCAGCCGGGGCACGAAGCCCAGGAGCAGCGGGGCCAGTACGGCGACCGCCGAGATGATCAGCAGGTTGTTGAACGACACGTCAGGCATGGCAGCGCATCCGGTACTCCGTACCCCTTGTTGGTCACCCACCCCACCGGCCACCCCGAGCGTATGCGGCGCTCTCGATGTACGGGTGACCCGCTGGCGGATATTGTTCGGGGAAAGGAACAGCGTCACCGGGAGGTGACCGATGGCCGGCTCCATCCCCGAGGGACTGGTCCGACAGGTCCGGGCGCTGGCCGATGGTGCGATCTCCTCGCGCGAACTCGTCGAGCGGGCACTCGACCGGATCGATGCCACGCAATCCACCCTCAACGCCTTCCGGCGGGTACGGGCCGTGGCGGCGCTGGACGAAGCCGATGCCGCGGATCGCCGGCTGGCCGCGGGGGAGCGGCTGGCTTTGCTGGGCGTACCGATCGCGGTCAAGGACGACACCGACGTCGCCGGTGAGCCGACAGCGTTCGGCTGCGCCGGCGACTTTGCTGTGCAGACCGCAGACGCCGACGTGGTGCGCCGGTTGCGGGCCGCCGGCGCGATCATCGTCGGCAAGACGAACACCTGCGAACTCGGGCAGTGGCCGTTCACCGAGGGTCCGGCATTTGGCAGTACCCGCAATCCCTGGAACCTCGACCACACTCCCGGCGGCTCCTCCGGTGGCGCCGCGGCGGCGGTGGCGGCCGGGCTGGTGGCCGCCGCGCTGGGCTCCGATGGTGCCGGCTCGGTGCGCATCCCGGCGGCCTGGACCCACCTGGTCGGCATCAAACCGCAGCGCGGTCGGATCTCGACCTGGCCGCAGGTCGAGCTGTTCCACGGCCTCACCGGCCACGGGCCGCTGGCCCGCTCGGTGGCCGATGCGGCGCTGCTGCTCGATGCGGCCTCTGGCAACCACCCCGGCGAGCGCGATCGACCACCGGCAGTCGCGGTGCTGCCTGCGGTGCACCGCGACCCGGGCCGGCTGCGGATCGCGCTGTCGTGGCGTACCGCGTTCGCCCCGGCCGGGCGTCCGCTGGACCCACTCGTCCGGGATGCGGTGACCCGACTCGCGAAAGTGCTGGCCGGGTTGGGGCATGACGTGGTCGAGGCCGATCCGCACTACGGGCTGATCGGGCTGAGCCTGGTACCCCGCGGGCAGGCGGGGGTACGGGACTGGTGTGCGCGGGTACCGGATCCGGGGCTGCTGGACCCGAGGACCCGGCGGACTGTCCGGCATGGACGGTGGCTCGGCGGTCGCCTGCTCCGGCTGGCCCGCGCCGCGGAGCCCCTGCTGCGCCATCAGGTCGGCGCGATCTTCCGCCGGTTCGATGTCGTCCTCACCCCGACCACGGCCACGCCGCCACCACGGATCGGCTCGATGTCCGGCCTCTCCGGCCGGCAGACCGATCGGGCGATGATGGCCGCCTGCCCGTACGCCTGGCCATGGAACGTCCTCGGTTGGCCGGCGCTCAGCGTCCCCGCCGGGATCACCGCGACCGGACTGCCGCTGGGCGCACAACTGCTCGGGCCGGCCAACAGCGAGCCGTTGCTCATCTCGCTCGCCGCGCAACTGGAGGCAGACCTTCGGTGGTACGAGAGCTGGCCGCCACTGACGGGTCCATTGCTCAGCCCGTAGCCGTCCGTCCGTCCGTCCGTGGTACGGATCGTTGCGCCGTCGCACGGATCGTTGCGCCGTCCGGTTCGACGGCACGGCGTACCAACTCTGTGAATCTGCCCACCCGGTACCGCCTGAACTGTGCGCGGGATCGGCTACGTGCCCTGGGTGAACGGTTCCCGGTCGGCAGATCAGCAGGAGGCCCCAGTGGTACCAGCACAGCGAATCCTCGTAGCAGCCGTCGGTACGCTCACGGCGCTGGCCCTTGCCGGATGCGGCCCGTACGGCGAGCAGAAGCCGGCGAGCGCGGTGAAGTCCGCCAGCACGCAGGCGCCGGTGGCCCAGCCGTCGGCGGCCAACCCCGCCCCGGCACAGGTCACGCTGACCGGCGAGCTCACCGCGACCACCCTGCCGCAGATGGGGCAGGTGATCACCGACGGCGAGGGATGGGTCTACTACCGATTCGACAAGGACACCGCCAACCCGTCGAAGTCCAACTGCGAGAACACCTGTGCCCAGGTCTGGCCTGCGGCACTGACCGATGGACACCCCGTGCTGCACGGAATCTCCCCGGAGAAGGTGGGTACGGTCACCCGCGCCGACGGTTCGATGCAGATCACTGTGGGGGGTTGGCCGATCTACCGCTACACCGGTGACCTCAAGCCCGGGCAATGGAAGGGCCAGGGCGTGGGCGGTACCTGGTTCGTGGTGGCGCCGGATGGCAAGAAGAACCTCACCTGCCTGCCGACCGGTACCCCCACCCCGGTTGCTCCGCCAACCAGCAGCCCGGCCAGCGCGGACTACTGATCCACCGCGCTCCGCCTGAACGCGGCGGCCGGTCGTGCCATCAGGGCGCGGCCGGTCGCCGTCCCCGTTGTGGAGGCGACCCGTGGCTCAGCCGGCGAAGGCGACCGCGGCTCAGGCGGTGAAGGCGACGTCGAGCCGGGTCAGCGCCCGGAAATGCAGGCTGCGCTGCCATTGCAGCCGATCGTGGGCGAGTCGCAACCCGGGCCGCTTCGTGATCAGGCCGAGAATGGCGACCTCGCCTTCGAGCCGGGCGAGGCTGGCGCCCAGGCAGAAGTGTGGCCCGTGCCCGAAGGCGAGGTGGCGGGCGCCGGAACGGTCGAAGTCCAGCGTGTGGGGATCGGGAAAAGCGGCCGGATCCCGGTTGGCGGCTCCGGGGACGAGCAGCACCATCTCGCCCTGCCGGACAGTACATCCAGCTAGCTCGATATCCTGTCGGGCTCGACGCACCATGATGTGTACCGGTGCGTCGTAGCGGAGCAGTTCCTCGATCGCCGGCCGGATGAGAGCCGGATCTCCGATCAGCCGGCGCAGCTGATCGGGGTGTTGAAGCAGTGCCAGTGTTCCGTTGCCGATGAGGTTGGTGGTCGTCTCGTTGCCGGCCATCAGCAGCATGATGGAGTTGGCGAGCAGCTCCTCCTCGCTGAGCCGGGACCCGTTCTCCTCGGCGCGCAGGAAGCCCTGCAGCAGGCTGTCCGAGGCGTCGTCGCGTTGCCGTTCAAGGAGCCAGCCGAAGTAGCTGACGATCTGGGGCACGCTCTGCGTGGATTCGCGGTTGCCGTGGGCGAGATCGGAGGACCAGCGACCCAGTTCGGCCCGATCGGCGGCCGGTACGTCGAGCAGATCGCAGATGACCTCCAGCGGCAGCGGCCTGCCGAGGTCGGCGACCACGTCCAGCTGCCCGCCCGGTGCGGCGGCGCTGATCAGCCGGTCCACTGTGGACGCGATGCGCTCGCGCAACGACTCGACGGAGCGTGCCGTGAATGCCTTACTGACCAGGGCGCGCAGCCGTGGATGGGTCGGCGCGTCGGAGTACAACATCATCTTGTCCAGCAGTCGGGCCAGCGGCCGGATCTGCTCCGGCGCTTCCTCGAGGTCGGGATAGCGCACCGAGGAGAGGCGGGGGTCACCGGCGCCGGCGCTGACGAGTTCGTAGCTGGTGGCGATCCAGGACTGCAGGTGGCGGTCCCAGGAGAGACCACCGCCGGATCGGAGCTCGTCATAGAAGGCGTAGAGATTCGCCTGGATCCCGGGTTTGAGGGCCTTCACGATCGAGGGCGACGCGACGGCCATGCCCGGAACTTAACAGAAGGGCCGATCCGTTACCTCAGGTCCGGGACCACGAGGCCGATATCGGCGTCATGCGGCATGCCTGGCTCGTACGGTTTGCGGCGGCCTGCGCTGTCCTCGGCGTGTTGCTCGCCGTTCTCGGCGTGGGACTCGTCGTGTCCCGGCAGAAGACCGAGCAGGGTGCGCAGGATCGCGGACTCTCCGCCACCGCGGGGGAGCGGGCTGCGCTCGTCGACACCGAGCTGGAACGGCTGCGCGCGCTGGCGCTGCTGACGGCGCGGATACCGCCCTTCTCCGAGCTGTACGCCGACGAGGGCTCGCAGGCCGCCGCGATCGCCGCGGTGGCGGGGCCGGGACGCGAGATCAACGAGGCGCTGGCCTACCTGTGGACGTTGTACCCGAACGTGATCGTCGCGGCCGGGTACGTCGATGCCGGCGGCGGCGAGAACGCCCGGGTCGTGCGCGGCGTGCCGGCGGATCCGGCGCAGCTGCACGACAACGTCCGGGCCTGGCCGGCGTTCGCGCAGGGCCTGCGTACTCCGGAGGGGCAGGCGTGGATCAGCCAGCCCTTCGTGTCATCCCGGGCCGGCGTGCCGGTCGTGGCGGCCACCACCCCGGTACTCGTCGACGGGAAGCCGCGCGCCTTCGTCGAGCTGGAGCTGGCGACCTCCGCCCTTGCCGGGGTGCTCTCCACCACGGAAGCGGACAGCACCGGCCTGGCGGTTGTTGCCGATACCGGCGCGGTGGTCAGCGGTAACGGCCGATCGTTCCCGGCTCTGGCGGGTACGCCGAGCGCGGCGTTGGTCACCGAGAATGGTTGGCGGTATGCGATCCAGCCGGTCCTGCAGTCCTCCCTCAACGGCGGACACTGGTCCGTCGTGGCCGCGGCGCCGGCCCGGTCGGCGCTGTCGCTGGCGTTGGCGCCCACCCAGTCCGGATTGATCGTGCTCGCGCTGCTGATGTTCGCCACCGCGGCCATCGGCCTGCGCCGGGCCAGCCTCGTAGCCGCCGAGGAGTTCGCCGCGGAGCAGCACGCGCGGGCCGAGGCGGAACGCCGGTCGCGGACCGACGGGTTGACCGGCCTGTTCAACCGCAGCCATGCGGTGGAACAACTCGCGCACGAACGGGCCCGGAGCAGTCGCGACGGTACCGGTGTCGGGCTCCTGGTCGTTGACATCGACCGGTTCAAACGCATCAATGACAGTCAGGGCCACGCCGGCGGCGACGCCGTCATCGTCGAAGTCGCCCGCCGGCTGCAGGCCGGTGTCCGGGAGTGGGACACCGTCGCGCGGATCGGTGGCGAAGAGTTCTTCATCATCGCCCCCGGGCTGGACACCGAAGCCGCCATCGCCGAGCTCGGCGAACGGCTGCGCCAGTCGATTGCCGAACGCCCCATCCGGGTCCCCCGCGGCGCCGAACTGCCGGTCACGGTCTCTGCCGGCGCCGTCCTGGTGCGCCGCGAGGACGGATCCGCCGAGTACGCGATCGACCGCGCCGACCGCGCCCTGTACGCCGCAAAGCGTCGGGGCCGCAACCGGCTGTGCCGGTTCTCTCAACTCGACCACATCGATCTGCGCGCCGAACAGCCCGAATGCCTGCACGTCGCCGAGGCGCTCGCCCTCACCAGCGACCTGCGCCGCGGCGCTCCTGCCCCACGCAGCCGCATGATCGCCGAACTCTGCGCCACCATCGCCCGCCGGCTCGACTTGACCGAAGACCAGATTCTGCGTACCACCCTCGGTGGCTGGTTGTGCGACGTCGGAAAGGTCGCCATTCCCGACGCCATCCTCAGCAAGCCCGGTCCACTCAGCGACGTCGAGTGGGACGTCGTGCGCACCCACAGCGCGGTCGGTGAGGAGCTCCTGCACAAGTTCCCTGAACTGGCCCCGGCCGGCCCGGCCGTACGCCACCACCATGAACGCTACGACGGTGCCGGGTACCCGGACCGCCTTGCCGGTGAGCAGATCCCCCTCGAAGCCCGCATCGTCGCCGTCGCGGACGCCTACTCCGCGATGGTCACTGATCGGCCGAATGCCGCGAAGCGGAGCCAGTCCGAAGCGATCGACGAACTCCTGCAGTGTGCCGGAACCCGGTTCGATCCGGAGATCGTCGCGGCTCTCGCGGCTGAGATCCGGCACGGCACCAGGATCGTTGACCACGCCACCACCGGGTAGCCGGGCGAGTACCCGCGGCTGCGCAGCGGTGCGGGTACCTGGAATACCCGCCCACCATGGTGCTGTCCGACGGTGGGTCGTCTTTCTGATCGGGGTGGGTGTGGTCCTGTCAGTCGTCGTCCGGGCGGCGGCCGCGCAGCCGCTTGACTCTGCTGCGCTGACGCTTGGCGTCGAGCCGGGCCTGCACCGCGCCGCGTGACGGTCGGGTCGGCCGGCGGGGCCGGTTCGGCGGCGCGATCGCGTCAGCCAGCAGGGCGACCAGGCGAAGCTCAGCGGCCCGCCGATTCTGCAGCTGGGACCGGTGCTCCGACGCGGTCACCGTGAGTACCCCGTCAATCAGCCGGCTGGCGAGGCGTTCGACGGCCCGCGCCTTGAGGTACGACGGCAGCGCGGCGGTGCCGGCCAGATCGAACATCAGCTCGACCCGGGAGTCGGCGGTGTTGACGGACTGACCGCCCGGGCCGCTGGAGCGGCTGAAGCGCCATGCCAGCTCGGCGCGGGGCAGGGCCACCGTGCCGTTCACCTGGAGTCGATCGTCCATCTGCCCAGCATGTCGCAGACCGGGCCGTGCGGGCCCGTGGTTTTCCCGCCCGCTGCGCCCGCTGCGCCCGCTGCGCCCGCTGCGCCCGCTGCGCCCGCTGCGCCCGCTGCGCCGGCCAGCCGGCGGTGGCGGCGGTCGAGCAGCGCCGCGCCAGCCGTGCTGGTGAGGGCCATCGCGACCGCGGCAGCCACCGAGACGGCGAAACCGACGGTGCCGGGGTTCAGGGCGGCCGCGCCGAGGTTGGCGTTGACCAGGGTGCTCGGTACCGCGGCCGCAGCGGTACCGAGCAGGTACGCCCGGAACCGGATACTGGTGGTGCCGAACGCGTAGCTGACCAACCCGAAGGGCGCGATGGGCAGCAGCCGCAGGGTGAAAACGCCGAGCACCCCCCGCGCGGTCAGCCAGCTGTTCAATGCGGCGACCCGGCGCCGGGCGAGCACGAAGTCGCGGCCGAGCCAACGCCCCGCGGCAAAGGCCACGGTCGCCCCGATCACCGCGCCGGCCAGCACGTACCCGGCTCCGGCCAGCGGGCCGAAGAGCAGCCCGGCCGCTGCGGCGAGCAGCGTGCGGGGGACCAGGGCCACGATGAGCGCGCCACTACCGAGCACGGCGAGCAGCGGCCCCACCGCGCCGGCCCGCGCGATCGCCTGCGCCAGGGATTCCGGGCCGGGCAGCCCGAAGGCGAGCACGGCCGCACCGAGAACGGCGACGCCCGCGACGAGCGCGACGAAGCGGAGAACGGGAAAGCGGCCGGGCATCCGGTCATTGTGCCCGGGCCGGCCGGCACCCCGCTGTCCGCCATCACGATTGTCTGTGCGGCGAGTTGATCATCGGAGTCAGCCGTACGCCTCGTCGACGTAGCACCAGCGCCAGGACGCGCCGGGCTGCAACGACCGGACCACCGGGTGTGCCGTGCTGGCGGCGTGCGCGTTGGCGTGCCGGGCCGGGGATGAGTTGCAGCAGCCGACGAAGCCGCAGCCCAGGCAGAGCCGGAGCTGGACCCAGTCGGCCCGGTCCTCGGCGAGGCAACCGGTGCAACCCGTGGTGCTGCGCGGGGCGGGGTCCTCGCCGACGACGGTGAGGTGGGGGCAGGGGTCCATCTTCGCTAGCCTATGCGCGCCGCCAGCGCCGTAGGCGGCCTGGTTCGTTAGCATTCGCCGATATGCGGGTGGTACGGGGCAAGCGGCTGGTGCCGGCGGAGCCGGAGTTGCTGGCTGACCGCCTGGACCGGCGGGTCGTCGTCGACGTCGGTACCGGCGACGCCCGCACCGCGTACCGGCTCGCCCGGGCCCATCCGCAGTGGCTGGTGGTCGGCGTCGATCCGGCCTGGCAGCGGATGGTGGAGACCTCAACGCGGAGCAGCCGCAAGCCGGAGCGCGGCGGGGCGCCCAATCTCGTCCTCGTCTGCGCCTCGGTCGAGGCGGTCCCGGTCGAGCTGTACGGGATCGCCGACGAGGTGCTGGCGCTGATGCCGTGGGGCAAACTGCTGCGCGGGATCGTACTGGGCGAACCGGACGTCTGCGCCGGGCTGCGCGCCGTCGCCCGGCCGGGCGCCTCGCTGGAGGTGACCGTGGGTACCGGCATCTGGCGTGATCCGGTGCCGTTGGAGATCCGCGACCTGCCCGAGCTGACCGCGCAGTACGTCGACGCCACGCTCGCCGCGCTGTTGCTGGAGTCGGGGTGGCGGGTGGTCGAGGCGCGGGAGATCACCGCAGCCGAGGTGGAGCGGCTGCCGTCCTCCTGGGCGCGGCGCTTCGGCTCCTCCGCGCCGGCCTTCCTGTACCTGCGCGCCGAGGCGGTGGCCTGATGGAGCACAGCGCGGTTCCGGGTGGCAGGCAGGGCGTTGGGCCGGGCGCTGGTCCGGGCGTTGGGCAGCACAGCGGGCCGGGCGGGGATCGGGCGGCGGTGCGGGCCGAGGCGGAGGCGGTGCTGCGCCGGCTCGCCGGCGACACCGCACGGCTGCGCGAGGACCAGTGGCGCGCGATCGAGGCGCTGGCGGTCGATGCCCGGCGGGTGCTCTGCGTACAGCGCACCGGCTGGGGCAAGTCCGCCGTGTACTTCGTCGCCACCGCGCTGCTGCGGGCCCGGGGAGCCGGCCCGACCGTGATCGTGTCGCCGCTGCTGGCGTTGATGCGCAACCAGGTCGAGGCGGCGGTACGGGCCGGGATCCGGGCGCGCACCATCAACTCGGCGAACCTGCAGGAGTGGGTGGAGATCGCCGCGGAGGTCACCGCGGGCGCGGTCGACGTACTCCTGATCAGCCCGGAGCGGCTGAACAACCCGGATTTCCGGGACGGGGTACTCCCCAAGCTCGCGGCGACCACCGGCCTGCTCGTGGTGGACGAGGCGCACTGCGTCTCCGACTGGGGACACGACTTCCGGCCGGACTACCGGCGGCTGCGTACCCTGCTCGCCGAGCTGCCGCCGCGGGCCCCGGTGCTCGCCACCACCGCCACCGCCAACACCCGGGTGGTGCGTGACGTCGCCGAGCAGCTCGATCCGTCCGGGGAGGCGCTGGTGCTGCGCGGCCCGCTGGACCGGGAGTCGCTGCGGTTGGCGGTACTGCACCTGGGCACGCCGGCCCAGCGGTTGGCCTGGCTGGCTGAGCACCTCGACCGGCTGCCCGGGTCCGGCATCGTGTACACGCTGACCGTCGCCGCGGCGACCGAAACCGCCGAGTTCCTGCGCTCCCGTGGGTTCGCGGTCGCCGCGTACACCGGTCAGGTCGACGCCGCCGACCGGCGCGCCGCCGAAGCCGACCTGCTGCAGAACCGGGTCAAGGCGCTGGTCGCCACCTCAGCTCTGGGGATGGGCTTCGACAAGCCCGATCTGGGCTTCGTCGTGCACCTGGGAGCGCCGCCGTCGCCGATCGCGTACTACCAACAGGTGGGACGGGCCGGCCGCGCGGTGGACAGCGCCGAGGTGCTGCTGCTGCCCGGCGCCGAGGACGCGGCGATCTGGCGGTACTTCGCCTCGCTGGCCTTCCCGCCCTCCGATCAGGTCCAGCAGACCCTGCGCGCCCTCGATCCCGACCGTCCACTCTCGACACAGGCGTTGGAGGCGCGGGTCGACCTGCGGCGTACCCGGCTGGAAATGATGCTCAAGGTGCTCGACACCGACGGTGCGGTACGGCGGGTACGTGGCGGCTGGGTCAGTACCGGCGCACCCTGGGTGTACGACGAAGCGCGCCACCAGCGGGTTGCCCAGGCCCGCAACGCCGAGCAGGAGCTGATGCGTTCGTACGCGCAGACCACCGGGTGCCGGATGGAGTTCCTGCGCCGGTGCCTCGACGATCCCGCGGCGGTCCCCTGTGGACGGTGCGACAACTGTGCCGGAGCCCGCTACGACACCGACATCTCCGGGGTCGCGTTGGCGGCGGGGCAGGCCTTCCTAGGCCGGGTCGGGGTCGAGATCGCGCCCCGCAAGCTCTGGCCGACCGGCCTGTCAGCGGTGGGCGTGGCGCTGTCGGGCAGGATCGGACCGGCCGAGCAGGCCGAGCCCGGCCGCGCCCTGGGTCGCCTCTCCGACCTCGGTTGGGGTTCGCGACTGCGGCTGCTCCTCGCCGACGACGCCCCGGACGCGGCGATCCCCGCCGACATCGCCGCCGCGATCGTCGAGCTGCTCACGGTCTGGGCCCGTGGTGACGACCCGTGGCGTACCCGTCCGGTGGCCGTCGTCACCGTCGCCTCGCGCCGCCGGCCGACGCTCGTCGCCAGTCTCGGCGAGCACATCGCGACAGTCGGCCGGCTGCCGCTGCTGGGCGCGGTCGAGTCGGCCGCCGCCCCCGACGCCTCGGGTCGGGCGAACAGTGCCCAACGGGTACGCACGCTGCACGGCTCGCTGACGCTGCCCGCGGCCCCGGCGGAGCGGCTGGCCGCGATCGACGGCCCGGTGCTCCTGGTGGACGATCTGGTCGACTCCGGCTGGACGATGACCCTCGCCGCACGCCTGCTGCGCCTGGCCGGCGCCCCGGCCGTCCTGCCGCTGGCCCTCGCCTTGGCGGGATGAGCCGGTGTGGGTATCAGGGCGGTTGGGGCGCGAGCAGGTGGGTGTGGCCCAGGGCGGTGATCCAGGCGAATCTCAGGATATGGCACACACGCGGCCGAGGTCACTCACGCGCTCTACTCACCGTGTCCGCCTGGCCGCGCCGCGTTCGCGGCTGCGCGCCGCGAAGGCCATGGCTACGGCGTAGGAAGGGTCAACGGCGATCGCCTCAAGAGCTTCCTCCACGATGGCCTTCCATCGCGGCGCGTCGAACTCGGGCTCGAATCCGGAGTTTTGACGTGCGGACGATGACCGCCTTGGCCGGCGGCGTGCGGACCACGGTGACATGGGGCCGGGGTTCCGGTTTCGGCAGGCGCGTCCGTTCGACCCCTGGCAAGGTGTAGCCGTACGCGCCCATGCTGCGGCGCCGTACCACGTCGTAGAGGCGATCGTGGCTGTACCCGTGGTCCCGGCAAACCGACGCATGTTGGTGAATGTGACTAGCTCGCCGGTCGGAGACTGAAGCTCGAACACCGCGGGCAGCCGCTCCACCACGTCGTATGCCAGGCCGAGCTGGTGCTCGGCAGCCCGGCGGGTCCAGCCCAGCGCCGCCCGGATCTCATCGGCAGCGAACTCCCCGATCATGGTCGTGCGAGCCACCGCGGCCTCCGGCCCGCCGGGCGGGCAATGCGCCACCGCCAACAGATCGGCCAACAGCCGGGCCTGCTCGTGCGCCAGCTGACGGGCCTGCGCCTCCAGCACAACCACCAGATCATGGCCGTTGCACCGGTCCCGGTCGATACCGGCGAGGAGCGCGGCCAGCAACGGACCCGGCGGCAACTCCGCCAGCGACTCCGGCACCACCACCCGCTCGACCACGACCCGGCCATAGACCCGCCCACCGACAATTCCAGCTGGCGCTGATCGCCGTGCCCATCGCTGCGGCTGACGGGCCCGGCGGCCCGTAGGGTGGGCCAGGAGTTCCGGAGGTCGGTTGGCGCAGCGTGAGTACGACGAGGACGACGTCAGGGTTCGGCCCGGCCGATCCTCGCGCCCGCGTACCCGACTGCGGCCGAGCCATGGCGATGCGGTGAGCGGCTTCGTGACAGCTGTCCACCGTGGACGGTACGAGTGCCGGGTCGACGGTCATCCGGTGCCCGCGATGCGGGCTCGCGAGCTGGGGCGCAAGTCCGTCGTGGTGGGTGACCGGGTGGACCTGGTCGGCGACGTTTCGGGGCGCGACGGTTCGCTGGCCCGGATCGTGCGCATCGGCGAGCGGCACGGCGTGCTCCGGCGTACCGCTGACGATGTCGACCCGGCCGAGCGGGTGGTGGTGGCCAACGTCGACCAGCTCGTCATCGTCACCGCGGTGGCCGACCCGTTGCCGCGCACCGGTTTCATCGACCGCTGCCTGGTCGCCGCGTACGACGCCGGCATTTCCCCGTTGCTCTGCATCACGAAAATCGACCTGCCCACCTCGCCGGAGCCGTTGCTGGCGTACTACGCGGCGCTCGAGCTGGCGCATGTGACGTGCCGCTTCGACGCGCCCCCCGACGCGGTCGTCGCAGCGCTCGACGGCCGGGTCTCGGCCCTGGTCGGCCAGTCCGGCGTTGGAAAGTCCACATTGGTCAACCGGCTGCTCCCGGGCGTGGATCGCGCGGTCGGTGACGTCAGCGCGATAGGCAAGGGCAGGCATACGTCGTCGAGCGTGGTTGCCCTGCCGGTACCGGGTGGGGGCTGGCTGGTCGACACCCCGGGGATCCGCTCGTTCGGGCTGGCGCACGTATCGGCGCGCACGCTTCTGAACGGCTTTGAAGACCTCGCGGAAGGGGCCGAGGAGTGCCCGCCCGGCTGCGACCACAGTGCTGGATCTGTCGACTGTGGACTGGACGGCTGGATCGCCCAGGGCCACGGCAGCGCAGCGCGGCTGGAGTCGTTCCGCCGCCTGCTCGCCTCGAAGAGCGGCACCGAGTAGGACCCGACCGGGTCAGTGCCGCCGGGGAGCACCCGGCCGGATCAGCGGCGCGCCGGGGAGCACCCGGCCGGATCAGCGGCGTTGCAGGGAGGCGAGTACGGCGAGCACCCGACGATTTTCTGCCGCTCCATCGGGCAGGTCGAGCTTGCGGAAGATCCGCTGGATGTGCGTACCGATGGTGTTCAGCGACAGGAAGAGCCGCTCGGCGATGCCCTTGTCGGAGAGCCCCTCGGCCATCAACTGGAGCACCTCGCGCTCGCGACCGCTGAGCTGGCCGAGCGGATCGTCGGCCTGGCGCGAGGCGAGCAGTTCGCCGACGACATCGGGGTCGATGACCGTGCCACCCTCGGCGAGGCGTTGCAGCGCCTGGCTGAGTTGCAGAGGCTCCAGGATTCGGTCCTTGAGCAGGTAGCCGGTACCCCGGGCGCCGTTTTCGAGCAGCCGGGTGGCGTACTCCGGGATGGCGTACTGCGACAGAACCAGGATGCCGAGTCCGGGCATCGCGGCACGCAGTTCGGCGGCGACCCGTAGCCCTTCGTCGGTGAAGGTGGGCGGCATCCGGATGTCCAGGACGACGACGTCGGGACGTCCGGCCGCCACCGCGCTGGCGGCCTGCTCGGGACGGGCGATGGCATCGACGACCTCGTGGCCCTCGGCCTCCAGCAGGCGGCGCAGGCCCTCCCGCACGATGACCGAGTCATCGACGATGATCACGCGCATGGCAGCTCCGCTCGAAGGTGGGTACCACGTCCGGGTGGGGAGTCGACCTGGAAGCGCCCGCCCACAGCTTCGACCCGGTCGGCCAGGCCGCGCAGCCCGGTACCGGACAGGATGGATGCCCCACCGGGTCCGTCGTCGCGCACGTCGATGTTGAGCCGGTACGCCTGATGGACGGCGCGGACCTGTACCCGGGCGTCGGTGGCGTGCTTGAGCACGTTCTGCAGCGCTTCGCTGACCACGTAGTAGGCGGTGGCTTCGATCACCGGGTCGAGTCGTCGGGTCAGTTGCAGGTCGAGGGTGACCGTTACGCCGGCCCGGCGGGCGAGTCCGGCCAGGGCGGGTTCGAGGCCCTGGTCGGTGAGCACGGCTGGGCGGATGCCCTGGGCGAGGTTGCGCAGTTCGCCGATGGCGGTGCGTAGTTCGCGTTCCAGTTCGTCGATCAGGTCGCGGTCGGCGCTGCCCAGGCTGCTGCGGAGTACGCCGAGGCTGAGCCCGACGCCGAGTAGGCGTTGTTGGGCGCCGTCGTGCAGGTCGCGTTCGAGGCGTTGCCGTTCGGTGTCGGCGGCTGCCGCGATGCGCTGTCGGGAGGCCTGTACTTCGGCGAGTTGGGCGCGTACTTCGGCCTGCAGGCGGGCGTTGTCCAGGGCGAGGCGGGCGGCGGCTGCGGCGGCGTCGAGCAGTTCGGAGTCTTCGCTGAGCGCCGGGTCGTGGACCAGTACCGCCACGGGTGGATCGCCGAGGGCGGTCAGTGCCCGGCTGCCGTCGGTGGGCGGCTCGTATGGGTGGCCGGCGACGTCGAGCCAGCCGCTGTCGGTGCGGAACGCGACCCGTAGCGTCGGATCCCGCAGGGTCCTGCCAAGTTCGGCCTCCACGGTGTCCGCGGTCACCTGTTCCAGCCGGCCGACGAGCTCGGCGACCGAGGCGAAGGCCAACCGTTCCCGCAGCAGCCCGGCCAGGAACGCCACCGGCAGGGCGATGACCGATGCCCACTGTGCGACGTAGCTGAGGAACGCCGCGCCACCGGCCGCGCCGTGCCCTTGCTGAATGGCGACATTGTTGAGCTGTTCCAACACGTCGAACAGTGCGGTCAGGCCGGCCGCGGCCATCATCAGGCGCAGGGCCCGCCGCTGCCGCGGACTGGCCCGCACCAGCCGCCGGATGAGCAGCGTCACGAGGGCGGCGGCCACGCCGACCCAGACAAAAATGAGGACTGACCTGACCCCGAGGAAGAGCGGAACGCTGGCCACGAGCTGGACCGGGCTGCGGCCGCAACCGTTGCCGCAGAACGGGGCGGGGGTCCAGGTCACCAGCATGAGCGCGGCGGTGACGCAGGCGAGCGGGAAGGCGATGGCGACCAGCCGGCGTTCGGCCCGTCCGGGGAGGCGGCCGGTGGGGTACCCGAGAAAGAGGTGTACCGCGATCGCGAACTCCAGCGCGTACGCCGGTACCCCGACGAGCACGATCAGTCCCCGGCCGGGCAGGTCGGTGGGGAGCAGGAAGCCGTTCGGTCCCCTGAGCAACACAGCGAGGCCGAAGAGCAGCATCCACGGCCCCGTCCGGCTTCGCGGCCGCAGCCGCCACGCCACGATCCCGGTCGCGGCGAAGCAGACCCCCACCGCGACGTCGGAGACGACCGTGGTCCGTGGTGCGAGACCGAAATCCAGACCCAGCCACAGGCCGAACCCCGCCAGGCCACCGGCCAGTGCGCCGCACGCCACCAGCAGGGGCGTGGACGGCACCGTACCGCGGCGTCGGATCACCCAGCGATGGTGGCATGACCGGCGAAAACCCAGGACGTGTGGGTGGTCGACGATCATGCGCAGGGCAGTTCCGCCCGCAGGTGGGTGCCGCGGCCCGTCGGGGAGTCGACGGTGAAGGTGCCGCCGACGGCTTCTACCCGGTCGGCCAGGCCGCGCAGCCCGGTACCGGAAACCATGGACGCGCCACCGGGTCCGTCATCGCTGACGTCGATGCTGAGCCGGTACGCGTGATGGACCGCGCGGATCTGTACCCGGGCGTCGGTGGCGTGTTTGAGCACGTTCTGCAGCGCTTCGCTGACCATGTAGTAGGCGGTGGCTTCGATGACCGGGTCGAGTCGTCGGGTCAGCTGCAGGTCGAGGGTGACCGGTACGCCGGCCCGGCGGGCGAGTCCGGCCAGGGCGGGTTCGAGGCCCTGGTCGGTGAGTACGGCGGGGCGGATGCCCTGGGCGAGGTTGCGCAGTTCGCCGATGGCGGTGCGTAGTTCGCGTTCCAGTTCGTCGATCAGGTCATGCTCGGCGCTGCCCAGGCTGCTGCGGAGGACGCCGAGGCTGAGCCCGACGCCGAGCAGGCGTTGTTGGGCGCCGTCGTGCAGGTCGCGTTCCAGGCG
>Ga0209515_10000967_pt1 | contig 49470 bp, 41 predicted proteins | sample Subgroupgradi54m_FD_187454 | JGI IMG/M metagenome (GOLD analysis project Ga0209515, IMG submission 187454) | Subsurface groundwater microbial communities from S. Glens Falls, New York, USA - GMW60B uncontaminated upgradient, 5.4 m (SPAdes)... ... | reverse complement strand
CTATTCATAATTTTTAATCTATCTTTATTGGACATAATCTTAAAAAATAAAGCATATACTTCTTCATCTGATATATTGGTCATATGATGACTTAATCATATATCTATTTAAAACTTACGTTTTTTAAAAAAAGTTAGAACAACTTACATAAATTCAGCTGCTTTTCCAGTTTTTGCATTGTAAATTGAAGGTTCACTTGGCTTTTGAATAAAGTTTATATCCTCAATTTTAATTTTTGTTTTTAATTTTGAAGTTCCTATTTTAAAACCTGATGCAGTAGTTTCCGCAAGAGAGTATGTATCCTTCCCTAGATTGAAACTTAAATTATTTTCATCTTCAAAATTACCTTTTACTGCAAGAGCAATATGATTTCTAAAATAAATAAGCCTATAGTCAATTTCTGTTTGTTCAAGTAAGGAAGCATATAATATTGCTTTTCCACTACAATCAGATTTACGCGTCATTAATACTTCATTAGGTCTTTTTAATGTTTCAACTGAAGAAATTGCTTCAGAGAAATTATACTCTATTTTTTCAGTTACAAAATCTAAAAGTCTTTGAGCAGTTTCTTCTTTACTTTGTGAACCTTTCTTTAGTTGATTAACTAATCTTTCTAATGACTTTTCTTTTTTTCTAGCAACAAAGGCACCATGATTTGAAGCTACTCTTTCTTCTCCGTCTTCTTGCTCTCCTATTTTAAAATGTAAGTTTCCCCCATGAATATTTTTATTATTAATATAATCGCTTAGTTCAGGAAGTGAAATTTCATAGTTTATTTTTCCAAAATTAATTTTAATTTTATTCTTTTCATTAACTTTAAAATCTTTAGCAGGAAATCTGAAGAAATAATTTCCAGGTTTTGAATACACATAATTGCCTAAAACAAGATTACCTTCTTGCAATCTTCCAAATTCTAGATGATTGGGATCTTTAGTAAGTGCATTTAACGTTTCTTTTTTAAATCCTTTTTCTGGAATTGAAAAATAGAGCATGTCTTCATCAAGGTTGTATTTTTGTAATTTTGCTTTTGAGCCTGTAAGTTGCTTTAGGAAATTTGCATTTGCAAAACTTGGTTGTGTTACATAACTTAAAGCGACATTTCTTAATCCTTCGTCTTTATCTTCTTCTTTTGGAGGTAGTTTTCTTTCTTGTTTATTTTGGGTTATCTCTTGTTTTTAAATATTATTACACCCATATTCTAAAGGTAAAGTTAAAACTGCTGTTGCAAAAATATAATTTTTAAAGATCACAACATAAAAGAGTTATTTTTCTTTATCTTTCTTCAGCCTATAACATATAAGTTATATATACATTTCAACAAAATAATTAATTTTTAAGGAGAACTTTACGTAATTCAAGTTTATGCGGTTTTGTAGTAAAAATCTAAGTAAAAAAAATTAAATTCTTATGATTTCCTTGTTTTTCTTATTTATTTTTTAGGCAATTCTAAGCTATATCAATGTACGCTTCTCCCCTCATTTAGCACAAAATAGTGAGCTGTAAAATTAACGTCAAATAAAAAACTAGAAATATCGTTTCGGAACGAAAAATATATAAACTTTAAATTTTAAAGATAACATTATGGCAACAATCAATCCTTACATTAATTTCAACGGAAATGCCGAAGAAGCATTTCTGTTTTACAAATCAGTATTTGGCGGAGAGTTCGCAAAAATTACGCGTTTCAAAGACCTATCAAGCCCTGAATTCCCCGTAGCAGAAAAAGAAGCAAATAAAATAATGTACATTGCATTGCCTATTGGTAAGAACATTTTAATGGCCAATGACGTTCCAGAAAGTATGGGACTAGTAAGCGAAAATGAAAACAGAAGTAAAATATCAATTAGTGTAGAAAGTAAAGAAGAAGCAGATAAATTATTCAACGGCCTTTCAGCAGAAGGACAAATTGAATGTCAAATTGGAGACAGTCCTTGGGGTTCCTATTTTGGAATGTTTAGAGATAAATACGGTATTGAATGGACAGTGGACTTTGATCCAAAATATAAGAAGCAAAAGTAATCGAAGAAAAAATTGAAGGGTTCAAGAGTTAAGCGAAGATTTTCTAATCAACTCCAAATGTTGCACCAACAAACAACCTTAGTGAAAGAAAACTAAGACCATTAGTAATTCACAGAAAAATATGTAACGGCTCAAGAAGTGTTGTAGGAGCAGAAACCCTTAAACACCAAAATAAAACCACCTTACTGGATTAAATGAAATCCTCACTTCAGAAAGCTGAACAGTTACACAAAATAGTAATATTTATATTTTTGTAGCGTCAATTAGAGTAAATGGTCTCTCTACGAAAAAAATTTCTCTTAAACGTATATGTTAACTCCCTTTAATTTACAACTCAAAAATAATTATTCTTATATAGTTCTAAAAGAGTAAATAATTAATGAAAAGAGGATTAATTTTTGTGAACTTTAAAGGGTATGAAGAAGCTATTGGAAAGAATGCACTTAAACTTGCAAAAAAATTAGATCATGAACAAGTTTTTTTAATTGTAAATGCTGTAGATCTTAAAGACGTTCTTAAAACTGTAAAAAAATCTAAGGTTTTTGTTGAACATGCTGATCCAATAGAAACAGGAGCTTTTACTGGTGCTATTACTTTTCCAGAAATTAAAAAAGCCAAAGCTTATGGGGTTTTATTAAATCATTCTGAGAAAAAAATTAGTTTTGAAACTATAAAAAAGGGAATTAATTTAGCAAAGAAATATCATCTTAAGATTCTTGTTTCAAGTAGCACTCTTACAGAAGCTGAAAAAATCTCAAGATTACATCCAGATTATGTTGCACTTGAACCTCCAGCATTAATCTCTGGGAACATAAGTGTGATTGAAGCTCAACCTGGATTAATAAAAACGGCTTCTTCTAAGATTAAAAATTTAATTGTAGGTGCAGGAATTCATTCTTCTTTAGATGTAAAAAAAGCTTTAAGCTATGGAGCAATTGGAGTTCTTGTTTCCTCTGCTGTTGTAACATCAAAACATCCAAAAGAAAAAATAAAAGAATTGCTTAAGGGATTAAAACTTTAGTTAAATTTGAGCTATTAAGTTAATGTCGTTCAATCTCTTAGAATTTATTTTAAAGTTAAAATTGACAAAGATTTATACGTAATTCAAAAACCTGTTCTACCGATCATAAATTCGTGGTCTTTTATCTATTTTTGAAATAAGGATAATATTGGTTTCGTATTTCACTTTATAGGTTGCGCGATAGTCCCCTATTCTTACCCTGAATACTTTCTCTCCTTCATGCCAGCCTATAAATTTTGCATCTTGAGGTACTGGTTCATTTACAAACTTTCTCTTTAATGTTTTACGAATTCTTTCTTCTACTTGTTTATCAAATTTATTGAGAGATCTATCAGCCTCTTATGATAATAATATTTCAAACATTATAATTTTACTGTTTTTCCTTCTTTAAAATCTTTTTCCGTATTATCAAGAGAAACCATATCATCATCTGTAAGAACAAAATCTACATCTGTGATGTGTTCTTTAATATAATCTAAATCACTCCTAATTGCTTTTAATTCCTCCATTATATTGTTTATTTCAGTTGTCATAATCGAATAAATGTACTGGTTTTTATATAGTTTTCGACTGAGTTTTTGAACTGTCGTGTCTGGAAGTTCATAAAATTTATATAGTCCTTCATTAAAATAAAATTAATGGATCTTAAAAGAATAGCATTGACAACAGGGGTTGCAATTCTTCTTGCTTTATTTGTTATCTTTTTTATTGATGCAGTTTATGAAATGCCTAAATATGAAACCTATTGTAATTCAACTTTTACTCCAAATTTTCCAATCAAATTAGAGAATCAATGTAATATTACTTATAATCAACAAGCAGAAGATAGTTGTTATAGACAACATGGACAAATTAATTATAAATATGATGAAAAAGGATGTCCAAAAGAGTCTTATTGTGACTATTGTACTAAAGATTATAATGCTGCTAATAGTCAGTATAATAAAATCTTATTCTATATTTCTGCACTCCTTGGTGCTCTTGTCATTGTTGTTGGATTATATCTTCCAAAAAAGATGGATCCTATTTCTTCGGGATTAATTTTTGCAGGAATTATTCTTTTATTACAAGGAACTGTAAGAGTCTTTGGAGATTTAGGAAAATTCTTTAGAGTTATAGTCTTGGGATTAGAATTAGTCATCTTACTTTGGTTAGGCTATACTAAAGTTATAAAGAAAAAATGAAATTAAATAATTTTTGATTCTATTTCTTTTTTATATTTATCTAAAAATTGATACATTACTTGGTCATTTAAATCTGTATCAAGTTTATCCACCCAACTCTTTCTTGCTTTATTGTGGAGATAATAACCAGCAGAAATTAATCCTGCTAAAGAAGTTCCAACTAGACCTCCAATTGCTAGTTTATAATTCTCATGACTTATTGCAATAGGAGTTATTGTACCAAAAATTAGACCAAAAAGACAACTTATTTTTAAATTTCTTTTATTTTTTGAAATAACTTCCTTATAACTCGTATCAGCAAGAATGAACTTACTCATCTGTGCTGCATAGCTTCTATTTTTCGTAGCATAATACTCTTTTATTTTCTGTTTAAAATCATCAGAAAACTCATGTTTAGTATTGAAATACGCTTCATACAAAATTCTTTCTATATCTTTTTGTGTCATAGAAACTAAAAATTGGAAATAATTAAAAAGTTACGTATTTCACAAGATATTTCACAATGTCTCTTGCAATTGCTTTTCCTGCATTTATATCACTAGGAGTATTTGAAACTCTAATTGCTTCTTTTGGATTTTCTTTCTTTCTTATTTGCCCATAACTTCCAGCATTCCCTGAGACATATTCCAAACTATATTTTGCTAATAATTTATATTGGTTTGAGTTTGGCTTTCCCTGCCAGTCTCTAAATCCAAGTTTAAATTCTTGTTTATAACTTTCATTATTATTTGATTCATTTCTTAGAGGTTCATATCCTAAAGCAGTAACTATAGGATTTATTTTATCAAAAAGACCCTTATATTCTGAAGCGTTTTCCTTGATATCTTCAACTACAATAGCTGTAAGCTCTTTATCTAAAACTTCACCATTTCTTCCAAATCTTAAAATCGTTTTATCCTTATGTACTTGCGCTGTATATGTTTCTCCATTATCTAACGCTATTACAAATCCAGCACATTCTCCATATTTATGAGGTGTTACATACATTTTTAATCACAAATAAAGATTGTGAAGAGATTATATAAGGAAATTTCATAAGATATATAACCCAATATATAAACATATATATACGAAATATTTATATATTAACTAAACCTTCTCTCTTCTATGAAAAGAAAAATTATTAAACTAGGAACTGCAACTCTTGTTTCTTCTCTTCCAAGTCAATGGATAAAAAAATTACATTTGAAAGCTGGTGATGAACTTGATGTTGAAGAACGAGGCAATGAACTTATTTTACGTACTGAAAAACATAGTGAATCTAAACAAAAGGATCTTGAAATAACAAACTTAGACACAAAACTTGTTGCAAGATATATTTTAAGTGCTTATATCTTAGGATACGATGAATTAAAAATTAGATTTGAAAATGATGAAACTTTAGATATCAAACAGAATACTAAGGTTTCCACAATAAATTTAATACAAAATATTGTAAATACTCAATTAATTGGTATGGAAATAATAGAACAAAAAGCAACTTATTGTATTTTAAAGGATTTAACTGGAATAGCAGAAAATGAATTTGATAGGGTTACAAGAAGAGTTTTTTTATTAATCATGTCTCTAAGTGAAGATTTAATTATAAATTTGAAAGAGAATAATAAAAAGAAAGTTAAAGATGTTATCTATGCAAGGGAGAATATTAATAGATTTATCCATTTCTGTTTAAGAATTTTAAATAAGAAGGGACATCCTTTGTTTCAAAAAACTCCCCTTTATTATCATATTGTTATGCAATTAAAACGTATTGCTCAAGTCTATGAATATATTGGAAAAGAATTTGATAAAAGAGATAAAATTATTCCTAAGGAACTTATGCATGCATTTGAAGATATCAATGTTGCATTTAAGTTTTATTATGAACTTTTTTATAAGTATGATAAAGATAAAGCTGTTGAACTTATCAAAAAAATAAGAAACTATTATATTCTAGTAAATAATTTACAATATCAAGAAAAAACTTACTCTGGAGATATTTTATTAATAGGGAGATTAACAATGATTGCTGTTGACTTAATGGATTTAGCAGAACTGAGAATTAGTTTAGAACTTTAATCATTTCTTCACTTTTTTATTTTTTCTATTGTAAATATTGCAAAATCTTTGGAAAAGTAACTGTAAAAAGAGTTTAATAATTTTACCTTAAAATTAATTTTGTCTTTTTTAAGAGTAAAAATTCCATTTTCATCAGGATATGTACAATTTTTATACTTTGTATCTCTTGCTTCTTCCCCTTCTTTAAAATAACACCCATACGCATCACAGCACTCTGCTTTTTCAAAATTCATTTCTGCATATTGATCTTGTGCAAAACAAGTAGCATCAATCATAAAACTTGTAATCTTTGTTTCTTTTTTTAAATAATTAGGATCTTCTTTGTTACAACTTTTTCTTAAGATGATGGGTCTGACATCATATATCTTGAAATTTTTTCCTTCAAATGGAACATCAATAAGATTCCTTTCATTTGGATCAAATGTATACTCAAGAGCAATAACTGTTTTGTTTAATTTTGAAACATCTTTTCTTGCTATTCTTTTAGGAGGTAATACTTCTTGAGCATTTACCTTATAGAATTCTGGATCTCTTAAATCATATCCTCCACCTCTATTTTTTATAAATATTTCTGAGGGTAGTGTCGTTGTATTTCCCTCTGAATCTTTTGCATTTATAAAGATATCATAAATTCCTTCTGGAATAGTTACATCACCTACAAGAGATTCTAGCGGTAAATTAGCAAATCCATACCATGAAGATAAACTTTCTATAAAATTAATAGAACTAGAAGAATAAAGAGCAAGCTCTGGTATAAATGTGCTTACAGTCATATTATATTTTGGTGTATTTCCAAGATTGAATATTTCAACTATTACATTTCTTTCACCAATATCCATACCACTAATATAAAAATCATTTTTTTTCTTTTCTTGCTCTGTTGTAGAGCTAAATTCTATTGGAATAAAATTTCTTGTTAATACTGAATTTTTGTCGTATGTTTCAAACAAAAAGTAAGATACTCCAGAAGGTTTATTTTTAAATTTTAATTTTTGCGCTGGAACGATACACTTAAAACCACCTTCATGAGGAAAATTTTGTTCTGTTTTTACTTCGCATTTAGTTTCGATTAAGGTTTCATAAAATGCTTTATTATTTGTATCAACACCTAAAAATTTTATTCTTGCATTTATTTCCCTTATTATTTCATAAAAAGTTTCTTCAGAACTAATATTAAAATGAGTATATATTCCTATACTTGGATTACTTTCTTGAATTGTTAAAGGTTTTATAATTTTATTGAGGTTATAGGTTGAAACTACATCCTTATTATTCGTTCCTAAAATTAAAAAACCATCGTCTAAATAAAAAGCATTATTTACGACTGCTGATAAATCAGTTTTACTTTTTGTTGTTAATTTAAATTTTTTGGGGGCAAATTTATAAGGCATATTTTCATGATGTTCATCTAATACTTCTGTTCTTGCTATTATATCATAAACAAAATTTTCTACATCCCAAATATCAAAACCCCCATCAATTCCAAAATTCCAAGAATCAAGAGCATTTCTACACCTATAAATTTCATCTCTTGTATCTTTCTCTATTTTATTTAATGCTTGACTATCATAAAATAAACATTCATTACTTGTTTTTTTAGCAAGTGGATTTATTAAACCATGAACTCCAACAACAAAACTTGCTAATGCATATTCTACTTTTCCAGTTCTCTCGATCCTTGTTTTGAAAGATTTTACAAGCTGTTCTATTTCCTCTGGTTCCCAATTTTTATCTTCTTTTTTTCTTTCATATTTAAGTACAAAATAATCTTGTAACGTATCTTTATCAAATTCTGAAACAAGAAGTCCTTCTGTGCATTCCTTATTTTTTTTACATACTTCTTTAAAACCGTTACTACTTAGATTACTTAAAAGTGCAAGTATTAAATCTTGATCTCCAAATCCATATTTTCTTGCAAATTCAGCAACTATGGGTTCATAGGCTCTTACTTCTAAATCTAACTTATGCGCGTTAGGTACTTCACTTTTCCTCTTAGTTATGTTTCTTTCTAACGCTTCACTTCTTAACTTATCTTTAATTTCTTTTTCACCAGACTCATCAGGATATCTTAAAAAATAACCTGATGCATATCCATATTCTACATCATCTGGATTTGTATATGTTATTTCTGGATGTGAAAGAACTTCTATTTTTTTAACAAGTGTATTTACTCCATTTACTGTTCCTGCTACTACAATTGCTCCTACTGCTCCTTGAACAATTCTTTTTAATCCTCTTTCTTTTTGTCTTTTTGCAACAACTTTATTTGCTTCTTCTGTAAAACCTTCAATTTCAGCTTTTTCTTTTAATAAGGGAGAAATTATTTTTCCCCAAGCATCTCTATCTGGATTTAATTTTCCTTCGATGTCCTGAAACTCATCTTCTGTAAGATAACGCATCCCAAAACTTTTTCTTGCTTCTGAACTAGGTACTTTAGAAAAATTATTTATTTCTACTAGACCTCTAAGCGTTGTAGCAAATTCATTACTCTTTGATCTTATTCTTTGATAAACCTCAAAAAGTGCAGAATTATTAAAATCCTTACTTTGTAATTCTTGCATTTCTGAAAAAAGAGTGTTTAAACCTCTTGTGAAATAATAGGAAGAAATTTCTTTAATTATTTCTCTTTTTTCTCCTAAACTTTTAAGAACGTTGTAATATTTATCTGCACTTGCAGCAAGATTTAAATCTCCCTGTATTCTTGTTATTTTTGCTAAGGCATCAAAATAAGGTCTTGTAATTTTTCTTTTTTTAGAAATACGATCAAAAGCATGATTGTATATTTTTTCTTCTCTTCTTACATTAAAAGAATCTGTACTAAGTAATAGTCTGTTTAATGGAAGATGCATACTTCCTATTGCTGAAGGATCCCAATCTCCAATTTTAAATGAAGTATATCTTAATACATCATCTTCAGCTTCTCTTGTATTTACAATAATATTATTTGTGTGAAGATCAAGATGAATTAAACCAGGATCATCGTTTTGTAAAAGTATATTTATATCTTTATAAAAATCAGATAAGAGATTTCTTTTTTCTTGATTTAGTGGTAAAGCAAAACAGTTATCTAAGTATTTTTCAAAAAATATTTTCTGTGCATCATATTTTTTTATTATTTGTCTTTTTCCAACTAATCTCTTCATTCTTGAAGGGATGAAATCTCTTTCTTTTACTTTATCAGTTATTTCTATAAGAGTATCGACAGTGTCTTTTAATAATCCAACTCTTTGTTCTTCTGGAAGCTTATAAAATATTTTAGCCATGTCGTTTCCTGTTGTAAACATGCTTGCCATCAGTCTTTTATCAAATCTTTTTAATGGTCTTACTACATTTTTGAATCCCTTCTGAGCAAGAATATTTTCAACTTCAGAGAGCGTATCAAGTTCATTTTCTCTTGTTGAATATTTTATTTTACTTCTTAGAATAATATCCTCTCCTAAATCAAGACTAACTTTTGCTATAAATCCGTGTCCTTCTCTATAGGTCTTTGCTTCTGTGCCTATAAGTTCTATTTTAATTTTAGAATCATTTAAGATAGAACCTTCTTTAAATGATTTTATGATTGCTTCAAGAACACCTATTTTTTCTTTGACTGTTTCTGTTTCAGTACTAATAGATTCAGTTAAAATACTATCAACAAATTCACGATAATTTGCTCTACCCATTAATTTTTTTAGATCTCTTACTGTGAGCTTTTCTGCCATTAATTAATCACTCTATAGTAGTATATAAATATTTCCACCTATATAAATTTTAAAATATCATGAAAGTTGTCTATTTTATGAGTTTTAGGGATAAAACTTAAATCTAGGCAGGGATCATAATTGAACGCTATTGTTTCAAGACCATATTCCCTTGCTCCTTTTAATTCATCATAATCATGGGCTAAGAAGATTGCATCTTTCTTTTCTATTAGGTTTCTTCTTAATGCAAGATCAAAAAACCTAGGATCTGGTTTTTCATTTCCAACATCTTTAGAAGAGATAATGTCATGGATAAGCCCATATAATCCCATGTCTCTTAATTGAGGCATTAACTGATCTCCTGGAAGAGAAGCGTCTGAAAGGATAATAAAAGGAATTTTCCTTGTTCTTAATTCTCTAAGCGTCTCTTTAACTCCTTCGATGACTACTCTTCCTTTGTGGTTTAAAGTACTCTTTCTTTCCTCTGAATGTTTATACTCTCTTATTTTATTTTCAAGTCCTAGAGAAACTAAATAATCAGTAACTGCATCATCAAACGTATACTTTTTTTCTGTGTTCGAAAGCTGACGAAATTTTGCAAACCCATTTTTAAACTGACCATACCCAATATTTTTGTATTTTGCTACAAAACTATACACTGAATTTTGACCAATATTAGTAAAAATAATATCTCCACCATCACTTAATATTGCTTTCATAGTTTTATTTTCCTTTTCGTTTATTTAATCTTAGTGACTATATTGTATATATTTATTCTCTTATAGTTCTATAATTTTGTAATTTTCTGAATCTTGTTATTACTCTAGTGATGTTTTCTGGATCAGGAAGACTATGATACCATTCTCCTATTTGATGTTGTTCAGCTGCACGTTCATGAACAGCATTAAAAGCTGAAGAATAATTGTTTCTTGCATAATGTTTCTTTGCCTCATTAACTTTTTCTTCACCATAAAGATAATAGGCCATTATCTCTTCATTAGTTCTTCCTTTATCTTTTAATTCCTTTAGATACTTTACGCTGTAATCTATATTTTTTTTAGGATCTCTTATTATTTCTCTCGTTCTGTTACTTTTCAGGATATTTTCAGTTATCATTGCATCACTAAACGTGCTAACTAAAACTCTTTGTTCTGTTCCAGGCAATATCAACGCATCATCTTCTTTTATTGCTTCTCTAGAAATCATTGGACTAAAAATATAGTTTTGTGATTCTTCAGCTTTATTTGTTGAAAGAGAGATTATTGCTAAAACAAGATCAGGGTCCACCCTATATTTTTCACATACCTGATTAACTAAAGGTTCATATTTTTTAATATTTTTATGAACTTCTGAAAAAGGAACATTATCAAAATAGTGCATATCGAAATGAATTAAGATTTTTTGATCAAGGATTATTCTCTCTTTATTTTGAAGATGATCATGCATTCTTTCAACTACTTTTATTAATTTTTTAGTTCCTTCTGAAGGTTCTTCTTCATCGTGATTTGCATTTAAGTATTTATTATTGCTCCTTGTTTCATGTACAATAAGATAATCTAAATTTCGATCATATTCTTTTTCTCCATATTTATAAAGACTGAAACATCCTGCAAGCAAAGCAACTATTGCTGTTCCTTTACTTATTTTTTTTGCTATGTTTTCTGTTCTTCTTTTAAATCCTAGTTTTGCATATGTTGCTATAGTTGCTTTTTTTATATTGTTTCTCTGAATTCTTTGTTCTTTTTTTAGCGCATTTTGAAGCATATTCCAGGCATGTAGATCAATAGAAGAGATTACTTCACTTCTTTGAGGAGCAACAATATAAAACTCATTGTAACCTGCTGCTTTAAGTCCTTGAGTAAATTCATAAGTTTTTGTTATTATCTTCTCTGAAATATTTTTCTCAAATTCATAATCTTCTAAAAATTCTAGATTATCAAGGCCCCTTCTTAAATACATTCCCGCAATTTCTTTAACCTCTTTTTTATGTTCATTTTCAGGAGATAATTTTTTATAGATTTGTATTGTTTTTCCAGCCAACATTAGATCTTGATGTGCTGCATTTAAGATAAATAATGTTTTGAGTGTATCACTATCTTTTTGATCTTGATATTTTTCATTATTGAACTTATCAACATTTCTTTCAAGTATTTCTTTAAGATACTCCCAAGCTTTTGTTTTACAATAGAGATATTCATCTTTTATAACTAAAGAATTCCTGTTTTTTTGCCATTCATCTTTTACTTCTTCTGTGTATGTATTTTCTAATGGTTTTTTTAAATTTTTCCAGAATGATTCGTAATCTAATACATATAACCCAAATCCAATAAATATTCTATGAATATCTTCAAAAGGCAATCCTAATTTTGCTCCTCCCCAGTCTACAACTTTAATATTTTTTGCATATCCTTCTTCAATTTCACAAATAATATTATCAAAATTAAGATCTCCATGGATTAAACCAGGCGGCATTGATTTTAGTTTTTTATCTACTTTTGCATAAAAGTTTACTACATCTTCTTTAGATCCTTTAAAAAAATATTTGAATCCTGCTAGATAGTCTCTTTTTTCTTTTTCTAGTTTCTTTGTTAAACTATGGTGAGGTTTTGTTTTATCATAAAGTTCTATTGATTCTTTGGTTAAATTAATAATAAAGTCATCTCTCCCTTCTTTACTTAATTCATCTAAACTTTTTGAAATATTTTTTCCCTTTGCATTTGGTGTTGCCATAAATTCTAATTCTGGAAATATAGAAACAATTTCATCTGAAAAAGGATAGTTTGCCTGATTTAAAACTTTTATAATTCTTGCACTTCTTTTTGCTTCTCCTTTTCTTGTGCCTCCAATTTTTGCAAAACTAGAAAAGGTATTTTCTCCTACACTTGAAGTTATGGTAAACATAAGTCCTCTTCCTTCCAGAGCACTTGAACTATCATAATCTCTTAGTTTAATATCAATAATTACTGGTTTTTCTTCTTTAAAATGAGTTTCAACAGCAATGATATCTTCTTCTCTTGAAAGATTCATTATTCCATTGACTATAAAATTTTCAAGAAATTCTGCATACTTTCTTTTTCCTAAATAAGCTTGAAGCAATCCGCTTTCATTTCCTAATTTTTCCTCAATATTCATATTACTTTCTAGTAGTAACATTATATAAATATTTCTAAAATTGTCTAGACCAATATATACCGTATATGTAAAACTGTTAAATAAATTCTTCAATATTTAGGTATTATGACTACTTTTAAAGAAGACTTTCAAAAAATTAATTTAGGACATAAGTCAGATTTAGAAGAACATAAAAAACTTATAAAAGAAAGAGAAGATTTAGAGAATAAATTAAGTTCTTTACAAACCTCAATAGCTACTTTTGATTTGAAGAAAAAGGATCTTATAGAACACTATTTTTCAAAAACTTATGATTCCTTACTAAAGAAAAATGCAGCATATCTAGAGACATTAAGAGATAAAGAGTTATTTTCAGAAAAGACGATTTTAATAGACTTAGAAACATTTGAAGATTATCAGTTACTTGCATTATTAAAAAAACGTGCTCCAGAAGCAGCAGAAAAATTAACAATTGAATACGCTTTAGCTCAAGAAAGAACTACTAAAAGAGAAACTATAACTCTAAGTTTAGAAGAAAAATTAACTCTCCCCTTATTATTTGAAAAAGAAAATGGCTCTGTGAGCCTCTATGTTCCTCTTAAGTATCCTGATATGGATCAAGAAAGATTAATGAAATTGATAAACTGTCATATTACAGAAAAGGCATTTAGTCTCAATAAAGAAGGCATGGATCACTGTTATTTTGATAAAAGTTCTTATCATAAGTTTGGTGAATATCTTAGAATTTATTTTTTAACAGAACATTCCCAAGAGCTTAAAAAAACTTTATGTGAACATGTACCTGAGGAATTTAAAAAATTAAACTTATCTTTCCAGCTTCTTGATCTTACAGAATTACTTCAAGAAGAACCTAAAAAAGAAGATTCTCCTTCTGGACCTTTCTATGTTGTATTTAATTATAAAGAAAGATCTACGAAAGAACATAGATATCTGATAACGAATTATAAAGAAAATGGACATTTATTACCTGATTTAGGAGAAGATTTTACAATAATTTACGGTCTTGAAAATAAAGAATTAGCTGCAAAAATGGAAAAGAGTAGAATAAAAATTACTAAAGACTTCTTAACTACGTATCAGCCAGGAAGATTAATTGCTGAAGTTTTAGAACCTAAAAAAATTTTTAAAATAGTAGCTACAGAACCATTAACAACTCCTGAACAAACAATAGAAAAAGAAGAACTTGAAATAAAAGTTTCAGAAGCAAGTCTGAAAAAAGGATATCTTTCTTATGGCAGTCGTGAATTCTATGAAGGAGAACATCTTCTTTTAAAGTATAAAGACAAACATTCTCTTAAGGAAAATCCAAATTTTGGAAGCTCAACTGCTTTTTATGCAAAAGAAATTTTTAATGCACTCCTTATGGATGGACTTCAAACTGGATCTTTCTTAAAATGTATCAAAACTGGAGAAAAAACTCCAGAAGGACATCAGATCTATGAATATCATCTTACTTAATCCCATGGAAGAACTAAATTTTACACAGGTATGTGACAGACTTGGAATCGCTCCTTATGGTTTAGTTGAACTTCTTAAAAATCATGAACTTGCATATCTCTTTAGAGAACATCAGGTATTTATTCCAACTAAAAGTTTAGAAGAATATCTTTCTAAAAAAGATAAAACTGAAGAACTTTCAAAAAAGCCTGAAAATCCTAACACTGAATTTTTAAAAAATAGATGTTATGATCTCCCCCTAAATGAATCTGGCGTTCATAGGATACAAACAAAATTTACAGAGATCCTTTCTTTATTTCTTAAATATTTTAAAACAGAAGAATCAGAACTGTTAAGTTCTGCAGTTTTTAAATCAAATTCAAGATTTTGTGAAAGGGAAGATAAATCCTATCTAGTTTATAAAACTAATTTAGAACAAACCTTGAGTTATCTCTATGATGGAGGTTTATTAAAAAAAATATTAGAATTTCCTCTGTCAATAGCAACTTTAGAAAATTTAGATAAAATTAAAAAACAAAAAATAAGTTATAAAAGCAATTATGCTGATGAACAATTAATACAAGAGATAGAAGACTTAGGTTATAATTTTAAGTTTTTAGAAGCAATTGTTACAAAGGGTATTGGAAAAAAGTTTTTACATCATCACAAAATCCCTTTAGAAGGCCTAAAATCAAAAGTTCATCATCTTGATTCTATGACCTTAAATTATACTCTTCTTAAACTTGTTACTGATAAAATAGTAAACTCCTCTTCTAAGGGTTGTTCCTTGAACGTTCATTTATCTGAAATATCTTCAGAACCATTAAGGAGGTATATTGATAACTTTATCAATTCAAACAATGAATCCTAACTTAAATTTTCTTGAGGCAATAGAAGAAACAGGAGCGAAAGTATTTGATTTTTTAGATGATCTTGCTAAAGGTACTTTAAAATATCATGTAAAAGAAGGTAACGTAGTTATTACTGATGGTGAAATAACAAAATATAAACTAAAGAAAAATCCAGACCTAGAAAAAGCAGCATCTGAAATTTTAAGTAAAGATTTACCTTCACAACTTAAGGTCTATTATACTTTAGAAAGATTTCTTGATGAACATTCACAAAAAGAAGTTTTAATGTCTATCTGTGAACAAATTTATGATCAATTACCTTTTGAAAGAAAAACAGATTTTTCTCCCCTTATTTTATATGTAACTTCTATGAACTTAGGGGTTATTGAAATAAATAGGCCACCTTATGTTTCAGAAGATTTTAGAAATGTTATTCCTTATCTTAGTCATCTTAAAAATAGAGATAAAATAGAACAGATTATTATTAATGAAGGTTTTAGAAGAATTGAAAAATCAAAAAATCCAGAAGCAGCAAGAGGTGTTGTTGAAGAATACTTAACTTTTCTAAGGAGCATTGAACATGGACCTAAGTAACTTAGAAAAAAAATTAATGAATGTTGTTCATTTTTGGGAAGAAAATTATCACCCTACTTCTCAATTTAATCTTTTAGGACATCAAATATCTCGGATTTATGAAATTGCATTTAATGGACATAAAAGAATTCTCTGTGAAGACGCTACTGGTGCTGGAAAAACCTTAACTTCCTTAGCTGTAAAAAAACATTTGGATCAAAGATTTGGAAGAACTACAAAGGCAATAGTTTTTTCACCTTTAGAAGCGATTAAAAGTGCTTGGTCTCAAGAAAAATTAAATTTTTATTTTGATGGATTAAAAATACCTTCTCAAGAAACAAGAGTTATCTTAACTCCCGAAGACAGACTAAAAATGGATACTCCAATAACTTTAATGAATTATGAAAAACTTGGATTCTTAAGAGATTTTGAAAATAATAAATACAGGGAAGCACTTCTTGAGATGTCTGAAAATTATGATTTACTTATTTTTGATGAAGCACATAATCTTAAAACATTAAGTTCTACTACAAATAAAGCAATAAGAGAACTTATAGAAAAAACAAAAGATAAACCTGCACTTTTACTTTCTGCAACAATTATTCCAAATAAATTAGCTGATGTTGGTTTTATGCTCTATATGCTTGATCCTGTAAAATTTGAATATTATAGCAACAATAAATTTGTCTATAATTTAGATAAAACTGCAATTAAAGATCTTATAAATGAAAGAAGATGGCTGAGATTTTCCCGACAAGACTTAAAAGAAATTTTTAGTTTACCAGAATTAACAGAAACACCCCATTATATTCAAATTTCAGATGAACATGCACTAAAATATTTTGATTCTTGGAAAAAAGAAATGAATATGAAATTAGGATTAAAACTAGATGACTTGAGAAAAATAACTTATGCATCAAAATTAGAAGGTTTAGATGCATTATTAACTAATACTTCTTTGAAAGTTTATAATGATCAAATTCTTATTTTTACTGCATTAAAAGAAGGAGTTATTGATCCTATAAAGAATGTTACTGAAAAAAATATTGGACCTACTGAGATTATTACTGGAGATACGCCTTTAGATAAAAGAATTACTTTAGCTAAGGCATTCACTAATGGAAAAATTAGAGGATTAGTTACTACCAAAGCAATGTCTGAAGGTATTTCTTTATCTACAAAAGAAAGACCTCTTTCAATTATTATATATGAACCAGAATTAACTTTGGGAGATTATGATCAAGAGATAGGAAGAGGATATAGGCCTGAACAAAAAGCACCAGTGAGAGTTTTTGAATTAATTGCTAAAAATTATTTACTTACTCAATTAATGACTGCTGAATTACCTAGATTAGAAGAACAGTTTGAAACTACATTTAAAGAAGACTGGAGTCCGACAACTTTAGATGAAGATAGATATCATAAAAGACTAGAAAAACAAAAAATATTTTGTAATGTTGTTAAGGGTTATACCCTTAATGAGATGCAACAATTAATTGCAAATTTAGATGATTCTTCTCCTATTTCAGAAACTATAAAAATATTTACTCCACAAACTACAAAACCAAAAAAAGAACATAGTCCGAATAAGATTTTAATGGAAGGGGCAAAAGCTGTAAGAGATAGTATTGGAAAAGGTATTGATCATTTAGAAAGCAATCCGAAAAAAAATATTTTAGTTACAGGTTATAACTTACCTCATGAAGATTATTTAAGAACAAACTCAGCAGAAGTTAATAGAATTATTTCTGAAATAATAAAAGGTCTTGAAAAAAAAGAGGGAAATACTTTTGAAAGAATTCTTGATGCTGGATCTGGAAGCGCATGCCTCGCAAGAGTTCTTGGAAGGCCAATTTATAATTTAGATCAAGATAGAGAAATGCTTGAGAATGGAAAAAATATTGCTACTTCTCTGGGAATTTATAATACCTCAAATAGAGATTCTTATTTTATTCAAGCGTATATGCAAAAAATTCCAGTAGTAGATCATTTTTTTAATTTAATCTCCTGTTCACATGCATTTCAGTATAATGGTCAGGGATATGAAAATAAAAGAGATTTAGAAAATATTTTACTTGAGTTTAATAAAAAAACTTCAACGTATCTTATCCTTGGTTTAACCTATCCAACAACAAAGAAAAAAGATTTTGAAGAAATATGCAAAGCTCTTCCTCTTTACGGTTTTAAACCTGAAATTAATGAATTAGTAAGGGGAAATTATCATCATGAAGACATGAAAGATATTCCTTTTAATGGGGTTTATTTGGTTGTTGCTAAAAAAATACAAGAGAAAACAATGCTTGCTGATGAGAAAATTATTGCTTATAATCCTTCGATGTATGCTGCTACTGGAGGCTATAGAAAATCTGAATTATTTGAACAAGGAAAAACTATGGAAGAAGTTTTGGGAGAGAAAAAATGATAGCTAAAAACATTTTAGAACAAGGATTAGATACAATCATAAGAAATTTATATAAAGATTTTGAAGATACTCTTCTTAGTAAGGTTCTTCTTCCAAAAGTAGAAATTCAGTCTGTAAGAAACCAAGATTATAGGGTAAAATTTAATAATGAAAATTATTTAGTCACTTCTTCAGCTTCGACAAGAGTTCCTAGTTCTGTAAAAATACTTCAACCTGTACATGATTTAACAAGTTACTCTGATGATTTACAAGAAGTTGCACTCTTTCATGAACTTAGAGAAAAAGAATACAAAGATGCAAAATTTTTAGATGCACATCAAAGAGCCTTAAATGAATCCACCCTCTATGCATTAAAATATTTAGATCTTGATACACAATTACATTATTTTACTCACCAAGAAGATAGTCCAAGTTTAATAGTTCCTAGAATAGAAATTGAATTAAGACTGGGAAGAGGAAGGGAAAGCTGGAGAACGTATTCTTTAATTCCTGTAAGAAATGGACATTTATCTTTTTTTCCAGGATATGGAAGAAATTTCACTTTACAAACAGATGTTGGTGAAATTGAAACACACTTAACTTCCGCAGCTACTGGAACAAGGAGAGGAATGAGAACTGGAAGTTATATTACTACTGGGTTAAAACCTTGGTATACTGCTCACCCTGAATTACAAACAGGAGACTTTTTAACGGTGGATAAATTAGAACCTCAGAGATATAAACTAAGTATAAGAAAAACAACTTAATTTTTATTTTTTTGAGTAAATCTTGTCTAGCTATAAACAGCAAGAGTTAAGATTTTAAAGTTTATCTTCTCCAGCTCTACATGGTTAATTTAGAAAAAACGTTTAGAGATTCAGTTGCTAGAGCTGAAAGAGAATTAGAATCTATTTGTATCTCTAAGATTCACGATTTAGGTATTTCTAAAACTCATATAGATTTGCTTGGTAGCCATACAGTTGTTACTTATCCTCCTTTAGACTCTTTAATACCTCTTGATGGAAATAATGTTTTTGAAAAATTAGCATTTCAACCAGAAGTTGATGCTTATCTTCATGTTCCTTTTTGTGAATATCCTTGTAAATTCTGTCCTTATACTACTCTTAATCTTGATGGTAAGAATGTTCAAGGAATGCCAAGTTATTTTGATATGCTTAACGTTGAAATTGGGACTTGGACTTATAAATTAAAGAAAAATAATTCTAAAATAAGATCGCTTTATCTTGGAGGTGGAACTCCTTTTGCTCTTCCTCTTAATCAATTAGAGGATCTTCTTTTTTTTATAAAGGAAACATTACCTTTTGCAGATTCTCCTGAAATTTGTGTGGAAACTTCCCCAAAAGCAACTCTTGAAACAGATGCTCGAAGAAAACTAGAGATACTCCAAAAATATGGAGTTAATAGGATTAGTATTGGTGTTCAGTCTTTTGACTTTGAAAGTTTGAGGGATATGGCTAGAACATTTAGAGGCCATGATACTCAAGATGAAGAAAAAGCAGTTCGTATTTTATTAAATTCTGGGATTTCAAATATTAATGTGGACATGATTCAAGATTTACCTCTAGGATCTAAAACTTATTTAGAAAGATTAAAATTTGATTTGAAAAAAATAGCATCATTAATGCCTCAACATGTGACTTGGTATAATATGAGACTTAGACCTGAAGTAACTTATACAAAAATACCTAAAAATATTGTTAATGAAAGGGAAAGTTTACTTACGAGATTAACAATTTGGAATTTTATGGAATCAATAGGTTATAAAGTTCAAGAAGGAGACAGATTTGTTTTAGAAGAGAAATATGAAGACACGTTTAGAAAAACAAGGGGCTCAGTAATTACAGATTTATTAGGAATTGGAGTTTCAGCTTACTCTCATGTTTATCCTCTCTTTTTCCAAAATCCAAGAGTAACCGGTGGTGCAGTAAGAACAGACTCTAAAATAGCAACAAAAACTTATGTTGATGCTGTTAAGAAAAATGGACATGCAATAACTACAGGTTACTTCTTAAGTGATGATGAATTATTGGCTGGTAAATTTGCTTTAGGATTAAAGAAAAAAGTTGACTTAAAAGATGTTGAAGAATTTTTACTTGGTAGACCAATTGCTGCAACATATAATGATTTAATACTCAGTAGAGAAACAAAACTTGTTGATGCTGGTTTATTAGAAGTTTCTTCTGATATGAAATTAGGTTTTACGAGAACTGGAAGATTATTTGAAAATGAAATTTGTGCAAGATTCTACACTCCAAGATCCATTTATTTAGCGCATGCAAAAAGAGGAACTCTCACAATAGAAATAATCAAAAATTGTACTGACTATGAATCTGCAATCTTAATGAGAAATGTCATGGATGAACAAAGGTTTGTAGCTTAACTTTTAATACATAGAATAAAATCATAATAAAGACAGACAATCAAACTTAGATTTATTTTTTTAATAATTAACCAGTATTTCTATGTCTTTGCCAAAGATGTTTTTTAAACTTTCAAATGTTTTTTCTTTAATAAAGACTTTTTTTGGCATTGTTATTTTCATTATTTCTTTTTCTACTTCTTCCATGTTACTCTTTTCTAAATCGGAAAAACTTCCATCTGCTTTAATTTTTGCTTTACTGACTTCTTTTTCTTGAGCATCAATATCATTTATCACATAAGCAATATTCTCTAAAATTATTGTTTCACCGTATTTATCTCCATATTTGAATCTTACTCTAGCTCTATCTAATTCATATCCTTTCTTTCTTTGGATATACTCAATTATACTTTTAATAAAACCTCTTGCTTCTTTTCTTATTTTTTCAAGTTCAGGCCAAGAGATCTTTTTTGTAGCGTAACTATTTTTTGTATCTATGATTAATTTTAAACTCTCTAAGTGTTTATCTGAAAAGATCTTTTTTTCTTCAATAAGATGTTTTTTAAACGTGTTTACTAATTTTGATTTATCATTACAAATTACATCATTAACTTTTAAAGCATCTGTCACTAAACTTAAACAACTTTCATAAATTTCATCAATGCTTTCTTTATCTCTTCTTTTTTGAATCTGCTCGAATAATTTCTTAATTCTTTTAATATAATCTTCAGCATCAGTAAGTAATTCATCAATGTCTTTTCCACTTACTTCTTTAAGTTCCCCATATTCAATATCTTTGTAGTACTTTCTTATTTTAGCCAAGATATCAACATATTTTTTTTCTAAAAGTTTTTCTTTCTTTACAAAGATTTCTTCCATTAAAGTGATTGTTTCTTTTGGAGTAGGAGGTGAAATTCCATATAACATTAATGCTGCTTGAGCTGGATTTAAAATAGCATAGTAAAGGTCATCACCCATAATTCCAATTAATTTTCCTTTTGTTCTTTGGATTAATCTTTCACCCATATCCATCTGGAAATCTATTGCTTCTGGGCTTGGTTTAATTCTTCCCATTTTTAATAATAATTTCCAAGGCATGAAGACTCCTCTATCGTAAATAGGAACGCCATCTCTTAGAAATGTATAAATAACTGGATTTGCATCTTTAATTGCATCCCAGAAATCAGTTAAAATATACGTTTGAATATGAAATGCTTTTTTAACTCCCGTTAACTGAGAAGCATCATACCCCATTCCTCTAATGATTGCACTTAATTTATCTTTTAACTCTGCTCTTGTCATTTTCTTTACATCTGTATCGTCGATCACAACAGCCACATCAATATCATGACTTGTCGCGTCTCCTCTAAACATAGAACCAACACAAACATAACTCACAATATATTTGTCAAATTTCTTAAGAACCATTGTTTTATGCACTTCAGAAATTTTTAAAGCGCCTAAAAAATCCTTAGGATCATATAATGCTGCACCTGCTGCAATCATTTCTAAAATATCATTTTTAGCATCGAAACAATTTTCTCTTATTTCAGCAATATCCATTACGGTTACAAATAAATTTTCATCAATTTCGTTTGCTTTTTTAATTCCTTTTTTAATAACATTATCTCTTAATTCAGCCCAATCTTTTTTATTTTCTACATCAATAACAACGAGAATATTAATTCTTTTCTTTAATTTTTCAGTTTCTTCTGGAGTTAATTTGTCTTCTGGATTTAATCTTGTTGGAGGTAATAACGCAATGCCTATAAGATCCTTGACTTCTTTTGTTAATCCTTTAGAAAATTTATCTAACTTAGATTTCATAGTATCTAATTTTTCTTGCGCCTCTTTTGGCAATTCAGGCATTTTAAAGCTCTGTGGTTGATACTGAGTATAGTCCATTTCTTTTGTCTTAAACCTCTAGAAAAATAGAAATCTTAAGATATATAAACCTTTCTATCTATTAGTTATCAGTGGGTAGTAACAAAATCGTATGGTTTAAATATCCTTATAAAATAGTCTTTCTTTTCTTTAATTATGTCAAAAGTAAAAACCAATAACTGTGTTCTTTTAAAAAATGAGTTAAGTTTGAAAATAAATACTCTTTCTTGTAGTTTAACAATATTATCTAAAGAAATTTATTCTTATCTTGGCTTTCAAAAATATCAATCTTGTAGGGTATATCTTGATTTTGTACAACGAGGTTTTATTTATGGGACTACTAGTGCGAATCCTCTAAAGATAAAACAACAATTAGAAAGACTTTCAAAACTTCTTTATTCTTTAGAGATAGCTCAAGAAGATGTATTAATAAAAACCTTAAGAAAAGAAGCTCTTGGTTTTAATTATCCGCCCTTAGATAAGAATAAATTTCTTTATCAATCTAAAGAAAAGACTGAGATGTATAGAAAATTAGGATTGCTCAATGAGGAGAATTATAAGACTATAGAAACATTAGTACATACTCTTTTTTCAGAACAAACTGAATAATTTGATTACTTGATAAAATTATTTTTAATTAAGTTTCTTTTCTAAGTAATTTGGTCTTCTCTATCTGGAGAGAAAAAAATCATTTAAAAAAATAAAAAGTTTAACTGCATTCAGAGTGTCCGCAGTCAAGACATGTAGGTGAAGAACAACCACTAAGATATTCAACATTAGGGCTATAACATTTTGGACAATGTTCTTGTTTAATCCCAAGGTTAAGTTCTGTAAGTTTCTTTTGTTCCTTATCTCCCATTTTTCCAGTTTTCTCTAAATGTCGTTTTAAAACAACTGCAACTGCATGAGGAATAGAGTCAATTCTATTTCCCCCAAATCCTACAGGTTTATCTCCTTTAGCAGAGTTAAGATGTTTAATTGCTTTTTGTGGATCATATCCTGCTTGAAAAGCTTTTGACATAAAAATTCCTAAAGCTGAAGTTAGACTGCTTAATTCTGTTCCTATTGGAGGAATTGTTGTAAAGATTTTACAAGGCCCTTCAGAATCATAGACAATACTCACATGTAAAGTCCCATATCCTGTTTCTATTTCATAATAATCAGAAGATGCTCCTTTTGTAAAATCTATTTCTCGCACTTCTATTTTTTTAGGCATTTTTTGTGCTATTTGTTTTTCTTCTTTTTTCTCAGTTCCAAGATTTAAAACTTGAACTTCTTTACATCCATCTCGATACACAGTAACACCCTTACAGCCTTTTTGGTAAGCATACAGATAAGCATCTTTAATATCCTGAATCGTTACGGTGTTTGTCATATTGATTGTTTTTGAAACAGCATTATCTGTATGTCTTTGAAATGCAGCTTGACAATCAATATGTGTTTTCCAATGAATGTCATGAGAAGACACAAAAATTTTCTGAATGTGTGCTGGAATTTCTTTTATTCCTCGTACAGAAGAATGATTGTCTGCAATCTTTTTTAATAATAAATTTTTATCAAGCCCAAACCAGTTATGTCGTTCTGCCAAACTTAAAAATGTAGGAATAACTTCATAATAGGTATATTGTTCAGGTGGTGCTTCTCCTTTTTTTAAGGCATCAACAGCTTCTGCTTGATAACGTTTATACGCAATTGCAAAAAAAGGTTCAATACCGCTTCCTTGTAAACCTGCAGTGATTGCAATGGTTCCAGTAGGAGCAATCGTTGTTCTTGCGCAGTTTCTTGGATAATGTTCTTTGCCTCTAAAATAAGAACTGTTCTTATCATAAATACTGTCTTTATAATGATAAAATGCTCCTCTTTTTTCAGCAAGTTCTTCTGAATAATTTAAAGATTTTGTATTGATGAAAGACATAATTTCTTCACCAAGAGTTATTGCTTCTTCAGAATCATAAGGGATTTCTAAGCTCACAAGCATTTCAGCCCAGCCCATCACACCAAGTCCAATTCTTCTATTTCCTTTAGACATCTGTTCTATTTCTGGCAAAGGATAATTTCCCATATCAATAACATTATCTAAAAAATGTGTTGCTAGTTTTGTTGTTTGTTCCAATTGGGTATAATTAACAACATATTTTCCTTCTACTTCTTTAACATGATGAGAAAGATTAATGCTTCCTAAAGTACAAGGTTCCCAAGGTAAAAGTGGTTGCTCGCCACAATCTAAGGATAATAGACCATTTGTAATAAAACTCAATGTTCTCGGTTCAGTCAAATCATAAACTTTTTTAGTACCTAGGGGGGTTATAGAAATAATTCCAGTTGAAAATTCTGCAGCATAAAATTTTTTGGTATAAAAATTATTCAATTTTTCTTTATTCTTATCACATAAGAAACCAATTTTTTCTATAAATTTTATACTATCTCTCGTCATGCTTAATTCAAAACAAATACCCTCAGAATCATAAGTAACTGTTTCTCCATCTTTGTTAGTATATTCAAATAAACCTTCACGATATGCTCGAGATCTATCAAAGATGTTTGAGGTAATTCCTAAATTTAAAAGTAATAATTGAACTTCTTTGAGAAGTTTTTTAGATGTTGAAGTTAATCTAATATAGGATGTTGAATGTTCTTTATTAAAGTTAACAGTACCATCAGCAGTAAATAATCCTTGTAAAAAACCAATAACTGCTTCCTTAGGTGCAGTAAAGAGAGATTCAGGAACTGTTTTGTATTGTGCATCAACAGCTTTGACACCTAACTTTTGAAAAAAATCAACGAAATATTGAGAATGGTAAGACAAGTGTCTTGTATTTCGTTCCATCTTAACATCCTTAATTTCTTGCCCATAAAACTTATTTAGTATTGGTTTCAAATAATGCAAAACTTCATCATCACTTTTACCGAAAGTAAAACCTATTCTACAATCTTTATCCCCTGTTCTAAGCCAACCATCACCAATTAACCAACCTAAAATTTGTCCTAATTCTTTAGACCATTCATGGGGAAGTTGCAAAGTAGATTTTTTTCCATTTAAACCAACAAAATTATTTTCTACAACAAAAGGAAGTTGAGTATTTTTATTGAAAAAACCTTCAGACTGTTGAATAAAAATATTATCTTTTTCTAAATTTAAATCTTTAACAGCAACCCAACCATTCTTGGTCAAAAGTTTATGATCTGCTGTTGCTTCAAGTTCTAGGCCACAAGAAGTTTCTATCTTAAATACTTCCTTAACGCCGGTTGTAAAAGCTCTTGAAATAATATCAAGACAAACACCAGAAATATTTTCTTGTTGCATCAAAGAGATTGTACCTTCATTATTTTTAATTTCTAAAGGAACCCTATTATCAGTTAAAATAGAGAGTCCACCATTAGAATAATTTGTCACTAAGTTTTCCATTCTCATTAATCCTTTTTCTGTAGAAACAAGAGTATCACCAGCAACACAAGGATTCGTACTTTCTATTTGACCAATTGCAGGAGTTGGATTTGAATTCGTACTATTAATTCTATCAATAACCACAAATCCAGGATCTCCAGTTTCCCAAGCACATTTTGCCATTAAGTCAAACATATCTTTTGCTTTTTCTCGAGCAACAATTTTTTTACTTTTAGGATTCACTAAATCTATTTCACTATCATTAATAACTGCATGCATAAATTCTTCATCTAAGGCAACAGAAATATTAAAATTTTGTAAAAATCCTTTATCTGCTGATTTTGAAGTAATAAATTTTTTTATATCTGGATGTTTGTAAGACATAATTCCCATATTTGCGCCACGTCTTTGTCCGCCTTGTTTGACAACATCTGTTGAAGTATCAAAAATCCTCATAAAAGACATTGGGCCTGAAGCAACACCTTTTGTTGATTGAACTGGATCTCCTTCTGGTCGTAAGCTACTAAAAGAAAAACCAGTTCCGCCTCCCGACTGATGGATCAGGGCCATCGCAGTTAAAGAGTGGTAAATTTCTTCAATAGAATCTCCTACCGGGAGAACGAAACAATTATGCACTGCAATATTATTTGCTACATATGTATGGTCTTCTTCTACTTCAATATTAAATACTTTAATTGGCTCCATGAATATTTCAATATCTTTTACAGGTAAAAAAAATCTTCCATCAACATATTTTTCTTTTACACGAAGCATAGACATTTGAGTAATCTTGTTAAATTGTTTATCTATAAAAATTTCATTAAAAATATTTTCAGAATGAGATGAATTCAAAACAGTAGTATAAGGATTTGTAGTTGATAATTTATTAAATTCATCCTTTCTAAAACTCGCTAAAAATCCAAGCCTAGCAAAGATAACCCACAAACCATAAACAAGATTTGCGTTAGCGAGTGTTGCACGTATGTTTGTTGTATGTCTATTTTTTATAGGAAAACCATCACCTCTTATTATTCCAATCAATAAACCTTTTTGCTTTTCTACAGGAAGTTCTAGTATCCAAGCAGGAATATTTTTCTTATTAAAACCTTCACCCATTAATGATCTAAATACTTGAACTACTATTCGAGAAAAGAATCTTAAATTCGACCAATTTCCACTATTGGATTTTTTTATTTTTGAAGTTATACTAAATTTTTTTTGCATTAAAAGTATGACCTCATTTATATAGTCGAGTTCTTCAGAATTAAAAGTAAATCTTATGGAGTCGTTTTGATCTATATCTCCCTCACTTAAGTAATAACCAAAAAGTTTCATTAAATCATGATCAACAGTAACTTCTGCAGGTATTAATTTCATTTGAATACTATACTTGGGGTGGTTTTTGTCTTTATTTATTTTATAAATATACTCTCCCTTTACTACATATTTTTTCTTATCTAAAAAATCTATAATTGACAATTTTTCTACATCTTTTGTATCTTTAGGATAAGACACTGCAACATAATCACTGGTTTCTAATTCAGAAGCAAATTTCCATGTAGAGGTATTTGTTTTTTTATCTAAACATAAAATAGGATGATCATCACTTACAGCAAGTGTCTCTTTAGGCATTTTCCAAATATTAATAACTCTATAATGATCAACAAGCCTCTCCATTTTTTTTACAACTTTTCTAAATCTTCCAGAAGCTGTTAAAACAAGTTCTCCTTCTTTTATTTCTTCTATTGGTCTGATACCATTAAACGTCATTATTGGTTGATCACCTCTAAAGCAAGCATGCAGGCCCTGTAAGTCTCTTCCAGCATTCATTAAACAAGGAGAGTTTGGAAGGAAATCAAAGTTAGAAAGCATCGTATAAAACTTTTCTTCTGTGTCTCTTAAAACGTTTAATGCTTTAGAATTTTTTTCTGCAGCTTTAAGTAAATTAGCTTGAAAAACTCTAAAATTTTGTGTTCTTTGAGTACGTGTTAAATGAGGAAGTTGTAATAATAACATATTAATTTTAGTATCATACTCTGCTTTCAAAAAAGTAGATTGAACATTTTCAAAAAGAGTTTCTGGTGGAAAAGACTTTTCATAAATCATATCTGCAGAGGCAATATTTCTTGCAATTCTTCGTAGCCATACTTCTGGAGAATCCCCTTTAAGATATTTATTAGCCATAACTTTTAATTGGTTTTCAGTCATAGCTACTTTAGATCCTTTAAGTGCTAATTCTTCTATGGATGGTAATTGTCTTACTTCAGAAACAGAATCTTCTTTTTTTTGTTTTTCTACTTGCATAAAATTTACCCCCTTTTTAATAAATCTTGTATTTCTTTTTTAAAATCGTCTATGTCTGCAAATTCACGATATACAGATGCAAACCTGATGTAAGCGACTTTGTCAAGTTTTTTTAAATGTTTCGCTACTTCTTCCCCCAAATATTTACTTTCAATTTCTTGACTAGGTAATGTGCGTAATGTTAATTCAATTTCAGTAATAATATTTTCAATGTCTTGCAAAGGTATTGGCCGTTTTTCACATGCACGAACAATGCCTTTTTTTAATTTTTCCCTATTAAATTGTTCTCTTGTATGATCTTTTTTTATAACATAAATTTGTAATGCTTCTGCTCGTTCATAGGTTGTAAATCTTTTTTCACAGCTTAAACATTCTCGTCTTCTTCTTGTATCATCTTCACTTTCTCTGGAATCGATAACTTTTGTTTCAGAGTTATTACAAAAGATACATTTCAATGTTCTTATCCTCTAGTAAACACAATATATTGTAGTTAAAATTTATTAAACCACAAAATAGAGTAAAGAGAAAATTGATATTTATAAAATTTTCTCAACTTGAATATACGTGTTAAATAGTTAGTACTATTTTAGGTAGAACTCACACGCTATTTTAGGTGAGGTTCATCAAACAAAGTAATTCAATTCTTCACTTATTTATTCTCAAAGAAGAAAAAAGTTCATACCAAAAAAATAGAGATTATTTATTAGATACTTAAAGAACTAAATATATTTAAAACAGAGAAAGAAAAAAGAAAAAAATGGGATATAATTTTAATGCACAGGATTTTAGAGAAGCACTACTTTCAGGAAAGATAATCCTCCCAGATAAAAATTTTACAACGCTTGAAGAAATAAAAGAAAGTGACTTAGAAAAAAGAATTCAGCCTGCTTCTTTTGAACCAACCTTAGATGGAACAGGGTTTATTTTAGATACAGAAATAAATGGAATTTTTCGTGTTTCAGAAAATAAGAGCGTATATAAAACAATTTTAGAACTTCCAAAAAGACAAAGAAGAGAAATAAATTTAGAAAAAGATTTTCTTTTAACAAGATATACCTATCTTTTAAAATTACAGGAAAAAATTAATTTAGAAGATGATGAACGTTTAAAATCTTCTCCAAAAAGTACTTCAGGAAGAGATTTTCTTAATACGCGTTTACTTGCAGATTATAATTCTGGTTATGATGAAGTGCTCGGAGGAAAAAAGAGAGTTCAAGATCTTTGGTTACTTCTTCAACCTTTAGCATTTAATGTTCTCGCTGCACAAGGTTTAACCTTAAATCAATTAAGAATTTTTAAAGGCCTAGATGCAAAACTTTCTGAGGAAGAAATAGAAAAGTATCACGCAAATAGTCCTCTACTTTTAGAAGAGCGAGAAGAGAGTTTATTCCCCTCATCAATAAAAAATGGAGAACTCTTAATTCATTTAAATTTAAAAGGAAAAAAAACTTCAGGAATTGTTGGATTAGTAGCAAGAAAAAATCCAGATCCCATTCATCTTACAAAAACAAATAATGCTCTTGCAGAAGATTATTTTGAGCCAGTCATTCCTAAACATGGAAAAATAACATTAATTCCAGGAAAGTATTATCTATTAGGTTCAAAAGAGGTATTACATATTCCTGCAGACTTAAGTACAGAAGTAAGAGCAACACATCATACAGGAATTCAAGGATTATTGCATTTTGCAGGATTTATTGATCCTGGATTTAAAGGAGATCTTGTCTTTGAAGTAAGATCTGATGAAAAAACTCCTGTTGAAGTAGAAGATGGAACTCCCATAAGTGTTCTTGATGTGTATAAATCAAGAGAAGCTGCAGATAAGATATATGGTAAAGAAATAGGATCAAATTATCAGGCACAACAAGGACCAAAAACGTCTAAACATTTCACACCATTTAATTTTAAAAGAGCTGCAAAAGAATATGATAAATTAGATAAGATTGTATTGGTTGAAGAAAAAAATAAATTACTTTCTCTAAGAAAAAATGTAGAAGGATTTGAAAGAGTTGATGAAACAGAAAGAATAACTCGTGAAATAATCACCAATTGTGAAAATGGATTTTTTTTATCAAGATATGATTGTGAAGATGATGAATTAGTATTACAGCCAATCCCTTATGTACTCGTATTTGGAGAAGATGAAGATGTTTTTACTTACTTAAGAGCAAAAGATCTCAAAGATTATGGTGATGCAAGATTATTTGATAAATATTCTATTGGTGTTGGGGGACATATTGTAAAAAATGATGGGCCAGATTATATCAAAACCTGTTTAGAAAGAGAACTTTCCGAAGAAATTAGGTTTGATGGATGGCATACACAGCCAAGATTAGTAGGAACATTATATAGTGTTGAATTGCCTGTTGATAGGGTTCATTTTGGATTAATTTATGCAATGAGCTCTGATGGAAACGTCCTGCCAAATGAAAGTTCTTTAGCTCAAGGTGGAATGAAAAAAATACAAGAACTTTTAGAAAATACAGAGTTGACAAGTAAAAGTGAAACTTGGACAAAATTATTAATTCCTTATTTAAGAGACATAAAAAAGATGCTTGTTTAGAAATCTTAAGATAAAATTAAGAATAAAGGATAAAACTATTTTAAAAAATTAAAGGCAAAGGTTTAAAAGTTTAGCACTATCCTTTAAGTTATGATAGATAAATATTTTATAGATATTGTAATTAATAAAGAAAAATTAAGTGATGGTAGTCCTATTTTTGTAGCTCATTGTTCAAGTCTAGGAATTACGAGTCAGGGTAAAGATACTGATGAGGCGATGAAAAATATAAAAGAGGCTGCTGAATCATATTTAGAAGAACAGCCAGAAAGATATAATGAACTCATTAGTGAAGGACTCCCAACATTTTCTATTCTTGAGGTGACAAGAAGTGCCAAAGTTGCCAGTAGTCTCAGGTAAAGAAGTTATAAAAGTCCTTTCTAAAATGGAGTTTATACATATAAGAACAACAGGGAGTCATGCGATCTTAAATAAAATAACTGATAAAGAAAAAATAACAATACCTGTACCACTACATCAAGAGCTTGCTAAAGGAACACTAAAAAGTATTATGAGACAAGCAGATATGAGTTTAGAAGATCTTCTTAATTTGCTTTGAACATTATTTAATTTTTATTGAAATTATTTTATTTAAGAGACATAAAAAAGATGCTTGTTTAAAAAAAATAGTTAATAGTTCTAAAAGAGAAACTGAGAAAATTCATCCTCTAGCAAGCATTTCTAGTGCTACTTTTTTTATTGGTGCTAGTTCTCGTTCAGCTGCAACAGGAGACATTAATTTTCCCCAAGCATTAACAAAATCTTCAGAATTTTTAGATTTTAAGTTGTCTTTAAAACGATATAAATCTTCATCAGAATATCTCGCAAGAGAACTTGAAATTTGAGTTCTATCAAAATGGTTAAAAAGATAATCTTCTTTAATCCATTCATAAATTGTTGATCCAAAAGAAAATAAATCTGAGGAACAAAGAGTAAGTTCTCCTCTTGCTTGTTCAGGAGACATATTTTCAGGAGTTCCAAAAACACAAGCTCGAGGTGCTAAATCAAAAGTATCAAGACATTTAGCTAATCCAAAATCAATAAGTTTTGCAGTTCCATCTGGAGTATATAAAATATTTTCAGATTTAATATCTCTATGAACAATTCTTTTCCTAGACATTTCTTCTAATGTAGAAGAAATTGCAACAATTCTTTTAAAAAAATAATCTCCTTCTTCAAAATAACGAGTGCCTTTATTGAGAAATTCCATTGTCATAATATGTTTTTTTGAATTATTTTTTCTAGAATATATTGTTTGACTGTGATACACTTTTGCAACATTTTCGCAGTCTCTTAAAGAATACATAAGTTCAAATTCCTGTTTCGCCCAAACATAAGTATCAGGATAAATAGAAAAATCACAAGAAGTTACTTTCTCAACTAAAATTTTTTTAGAGTCTGGAATCTTTAACTTATAAAAATTAGTATAATTGTTTGAGTGACAATACATTTTTGTTCTTTTAACATCGTCTGATATTTCTGTTTGTTCTAGTTCTAATGCAAGAGTCATCTTTTCTTAAAAAAGTAAAAACTTATAAGTTTAGTTATTGAAAAGAATAAACTATTGTTCAAAAAAAGCCAATATACTAAAAATATAAACTTCAAAATAGTGACGATCTTATCTTATTATTTTAGTATCTTATTAGTAGTAAAATTTATAAATTAAAACTACTCTTAAAAAGAATGGTAAATTACAATCCTATTGAAGAAACAAGAAAAAGATTGGATTTAGCTCAAAGAGTTACAGAGAACTATTATAAAAAAGTAGAGGGTATTGTTCTAGTTGGTTCTGTAGCTTATGGTTCTAATGAATTTGTTACAGATAAATCTGATCTAGATATTTTAATTATAACTTCAGATCTTGAGAAGATCGTTCAATCTAATTTTGTAACTGATACAAATGCTAAAGCTGTTTTAAAGTATAGGTATTTTGATGGTTATATGTTTAAAGACAAATTTAATGATGTAGATTTAAGTATACACTTATTTGATCATAGGTCCTTTGAAGTTATATGTGGTTTATATAATGGTGAGCTAAGGCTTTTTAGACAACAACAAAAAGAAATTGAAGCATATAAACTTTATAATTTTGAAGGTGAATGTTATGATTATCAAATAAAAATATTAAAAAGAACAGATGGTACTACAACTATAAAAGTTCCAATGTCATTCATACACGAAGATAAATATCATTTAGGAATTCATAGAGACAAATTATTAAGTAATCCAATAATCCTCTTTGAAGAAGAAGGCTGTATTTCTAAGGCTCTTGAAAAATTATGGGAAGGCACAATTAGATATTTAAGGGATGAAGCAATGCGCAAAGAAGGGATAGTGGATTTAAATAAACGAAATGTATTGAATGCTCTTTCAAGAAAAGAGAGAATATCAAAACAAATAAAAGACATGATAACAGCGAGAACAGTATCTGAGTTACTAAAAATATGCTCACCAGATGCAATAATCACTCAAATTATATAAGAAGTCTAGTATGCTTTATCTTTTTATTAATTTCAATAACTACAAGAGCAACGTTATCATTTAAATAATCATTACAAGAATTTATCACTAAAGTTTTTTTAAGAACGTCATAATAAGTAGATGACATTTCACATGCTTCATGAATATGACCATGTAAAGAGAGTAATGGTTGTTTTTCTTCTATAAATTTTCTTACACCAAGACTACCAACATGTTCTTTAGTTTTGCAAATATCTATATTTGTCTTATAGGGGGGTGTATGAATAACAAAAATAGTTTTATTAAAATTAATATTTTTTGTATTTTTAATGAGTAAGGAGTAGATATTCTTCTTATGAGAAAGAACATTAAAATCAAAATCTATAAATTTTTCTTTTAGAGAAGTAATACCTTTAGTGATAAAATTACCCCTCAAAGTATCTTCTTGTTTATTTTGTGTATCCCAAATTTCCCAATCTTTGAATTTAAAAGGAGTAGGTGGGATAAAACTACAACCAAGGATATAAAAACCCTTAATAAATTTTGTTTTTTTTAGATTAATATAGGTAATATATCTATTTTCTTTAACTATAAACTCGTTTGCACGAAAATCATCATTTCCTAAGATTAAATAAACTTTAATTTTTGAATGTTCTTTTGCAAGAGTAATTAACTTATTTAAAAAAATTCCTTGGTCTAACACAGTACGATGTGCGATATCTTTAGGACAAAGATCACCTCCAAGTACAATGTTAAAAATTTTATTTTTTAGAGCAAATTTAAAAAGTTTAGATAACTGGATTTCATTTCCGTGAATATCAGAACTAAAGATAAATTTATTGTCTTTCATAGCTATAAAAAGTTCTTCAATTACTTAAATATTTTGTTTATTTACTCTAACTCTTTATCTTTCTTTTTATCAAAATTAATGCTGCTTTTAGAATAAAATAAATCTAAAAAATAAAGTCTATCCACTTAATTTTTTCATATAAAGAATAGTTTTATTAATAAAAAGATTAAGATAAAAGTAATGGGTCTATTCAATTATTTATTTGGAGAAAGTTCACAAGTACAAAGTTTAAAGATAAATAGTAAAAAAAGAAGAGCATTATGGAAAAAACTTCTAGAAGAGTATCCACAAAAAGAGTCACTCTCAAAGTTCTTTAAATTCGATGAAGTAGACAATGCAATGAAGCATCCTAAAGAGTTAGAAATCACACTCAATGCAATAGAAGCCTTAATTGATAAAGAATTGGTACACATAGATGAAGAAGAAAGAACTGAAATAGAGATAATTACAGACTTAAAAAAATTAAATTCAAGAGAAAATAGAAATGAAACAGAAAACTTAAATTTCATTCTAGGAGAAAAAAGTCAGAAACAAGAAGCAATTCTCAATCTCCTCAAAAAAATCCATGAAGTTCTAAAACTCCAGCTTCATACACTGAAATTAATAAAAACAAATCCAAAAAATAAAAGAGATCTTCTCCTCCAGTTATTCACCTTAATTTTTCATAGTGAAGCAATGCTGTATGGGAAGTTTACATCAACACGAATTGATGAAGGCACAAAAAAGAGAATAGAAGAAATTATACATGCAATTTTAAACGAAGAAAAATATGAAGAAGCAGCAAGTGATGTAAATGAAATAATTCTTGAAAAAATGATAGCGCAAATGAGAGATGATACTTCAAAAAATAAATATAGAAAATATGCTGTAAAAATTTATAGTAATTTAGCAGAAATCTGTGGTGCTCCCTTGCCAAGGGATGAAGAACTTACTCTTGGAATAAATAAACTAGATGCCTTAATAAAAAATAATGAAAATGAGCTTCTAAAAATTGTGAAAAAAAATCTTCCTAAAAAAACAACGAAGGAAGAAGTGGAATTAATTGCAAGAGCATTTAAAAAAGCATATGAAAAAGGAGCTTTTTTTGAATTAGAAGTTCTTTTTGCAACATAAACTACTCGTCTCTAAACATAATAATATTCCCCTTTAGATCGTTGTTCTTGATCAAGTTGAGAACCGGGTTTATTAATTCTTGGTCTTCCAGTTAATTTATCTCTTCTATAAGTTATGTCTAAATTTTTCAAAACCCTATTCATTCCAGCTCTCTTACTCAAAGGTCCAACAACATGTCCTTCTTTTGCAGGAGTTCCTTCAAAAACAAGCATAGAATCTGCTAAATAATCTATAAACTGAATATCATGATCAACAATAATTGCAGCAATATCTCTCATAATGACTACATCTTTGATGATTTCTGCAATATGTAATCTATCTTCAACATCAATAAATGCGCTAGGTTCATCCATTGCAATAATATCTACATCTTGCATAGATAAACAAGCAGCAATATGTACCTTTTGTAATTCCCCTCCAGAAAGTTCAGAAATTTTATTATTTAAAATCGAATGTATGCTAAGTTTTTCTAAAATAGTTGTTTTATACCATCCAGAATCAAAAGCTGCACCTGCAATTTTTTTTAAGTGTGTTTCAACATCACCTTCAAGAGCATAATTAAGATACTGAGGTTTATAACTTATTTTTATGTTTTCGATAATTCCCTTGTCAGGTTGTTCTCCACCAGAAAGCAATTTTAAAAAAGTAGATTTTCCAAGTCCATTTGCACCCATAACTGCTAAAACTTCCCCTCGATGAATGCTTCCAGCAGTTGTTTTCAAGGTAAATGTTTCATAAGATTTTTCTAAGACTGGAACATCTAAGAGAACTTCTTTAGAGACGCCTCGTTCTAAAGGGCGTTCTGAAAATTTTAGAGGATAAGATCTAAATCTAATATTTTCATCAGGTAAAAAACCATCCATATATTCATTAATTCCTCTTCGTACTGCTTTTGATTGAGAAAAAATTCCATAACAAGCAGGTTCACCATAGACAATCTGAATTTCATCTGAGATATAATCTAGCGTTGCTAAGTCATGTTCCACAACCACAACAGAAGCAAAAAGAGAAAGTGTTCTTATAACTTTAGCTACTTTAATTCTATGAGTAATATCTAAAAAAGAAGAAGGTTCATCAAAATAATACACCTCTGCTTTTTTTGCAGCAGTTGCAATGATTGCTACTCTTTGTAATTCTCCTCCAGATAATTCTTCTATGTTTCTTCCTATAAGCGCATCCATATCAAGTTCTTTTAATAAGAGAGGAACGACGTTTCTTTCATCAATGTTGCGGAGTAATGCTGAAACTTGATGCCCATGATAAAGTTCAACAAGAAGTTCTACTCGTTGAGGTTTATAGGCAACTTGTATTTTTTTTGCAAGTAATTTTTTAAAATAATCAGCAATCCACGTAGTGGAATATTTTTTTATAATTTCTTCATCATTAACTTTTAACTCATATTTTCCTAAATTTGGTTTTAAAACTCCAGTGAGTAATTGCAAAGCACTAGATTTCCCTATACCATTTCTTCCAATAATACCAACAATAGTTTTTTCTTTAATAATGGGCAAGGAATAAAGTTCAAAAGAATTATTTCCATACTTATGAATTGGATCTTCTTTTAGTTTTTCAGGAATATTAATAATATGAATTGCTCCAAAAGGACATTTTTTAGCACAGATCTTATGAAGTTCCATTGCTACTTCTTCAGAAAGTTCAGCTTTTCCACTAGCTCCAAGATGAAACCCTTCACCACCAGATTTGTTGATTGGATCATACTTGATGCATTCATGCTGGCATTTATCTGGATGACATTTTATTTTTTCCACAATAGCAATGACTTTTCTCATAGGTAAGAGGTTTTGAAAAGGGTTTATTTAAGTTTTGATTTTTTGAAAAAAGAATTATTCTTTAACACGAAGAATGATTCCCTGACTTGAATACTCTTTATCATTCTTAAAAACTTGAATTGTATAAGTATAACTTGTTCCAGGAGGTAATCCTTTTGGTAAGGTTACTTGGAGGGGAACTATTGATTTTTCTCCAACTTTAATATTGCTTGGTTGAGCAATAACAAACCATTCTTCCTTACCTTTATCTTCCAAGGGAGTAATAATTACTTTAAATTTTGCGCGTGAATCTAAATCTTCATCAAGATTTTGTATGCCAAGATATATATTCAGAGATTTTCCTGATCCTACTTCCAATTCATTCCCCCGCTAAGATAGAGTTTATCTGATGCACTCATTTTTGATGCTATCTCTCCTTCTAAACTTTGAAAAGTTACTTGACCTATAGTATCTGCTTTTGAAAAAATATAAAAGTTTATTAATGAAAACAAAATTTATTTTTTAAAAAGGTGATGAAAAATAACTGTAACATTAACGCCACATAACCAAGGAAAATTTACCCTAATTTCTGGTCCAGTGAAGTCACGTAAAACTGGAAGAATTGCTGGTCTCTTAAATAGTGCAACAGACAGTGGACTAAAAAAAAATGGAAATTTTGTTGTTGTAAAACACCCTTTAGATGATATCTGTATGCCTGATAAAATTGGAAGACATGATGTTGTTTCTCTAGAAGATCCTGATGAAATTTATCATTTAATAACATCTCATACAAAAACAGTTATTATTGCAGGAATGGCTCATTATAAAGAAAATTTAATAGTAGAATTAGTTGATGCAACAGTAAGAAGTGGAAGAAGTGTTATAGGTACGGGATTAAATCTTGATGCAGAAGGTAAACCTTATGGAAATATGGCTCCTCTGATGGCTCTTGCAGATGAGGTGCAGCTTACAAAAGCAATCTGTAGTAATCATTTATGTTTAGACGATCAAGCAAAGAGAAGTAGAGAAAGTATAGACAAAAGTTATGAGCCTGTCTGTTCGTATCATTTTACGTTTAAAGAAGCTCCCCCTGTTCCAAAAAATGTTGCAGGCTCTCTTGAGTTGATTGTTGGTCCAATGTTTGCAAGTAAAACAGAAGCATTAGTAGAAAAAATCCAAGATTATAAATTTCTCACAGTTCCCTTTGTAGTCTTTAAATGGACAAATGATGCAAGATATGGAGAAGAGAAAAGAGAAAGTTTACAAGAAGGATTTATTACAACACATAATGAAACAAAAATACCTGCAGTTGCAGTCAATAATGCAAATGACATAAAAAGATACTTAGATGCAAAAGAAAATAAAAAAATAAGAACCGTACTTATAGATGAAGGTCAATTTATAGAAGGAGTTTATGATTTGGTTTTTAAGTTAATTCCCCAAGGATATAAATTTCATATAAGTGGACTTGCAAGAGGATATAACAGAAAACCTTTTGGAGATATCCCTTCTCTTATGTGTCTAGCAGATAATATTGATTTTAGATCAAGTATTTGTGTAAAATGTTATGAACCTGCTACAGAAAGTCATAGAATTGAAGCAAGTGAGGGGGATACTTTAATTCAGCCAGGAGGAAAAGGAGCATATGAAGCAAGGTGCTTAAAAGATTGGAGTGTCCCTAAAGAAACAGAAGCAAGATATAAAATTATCCCTTTAGAAATCTAAAACCAGAAGAGTTAAAAAGTTTCTAGCAATAACGACTGTATGGTTAAATGCGAAATCTGTCATGAAAAAATAGATGTCTTATTTCTTGGAAAGATTGATGGAACATATATAAAAAAAGACAAAAAATTAAAAGCAGTGTGTAGTAGTTGTCAAAGAAAATTAAAAGAAAAAATTAAAGATGCCCTTGTGGCTTAACGGTAGAGCAATTGCTTCGTATCAAATCTTTGAAAAAAGATTGAGCCTAAAGAAAGAGCAATAGATTGGGGGTTCAAATCCCTCCAAGGGCTATTCTTCTTAACTTTCTAATAGTAATGTTTGAGAATTACTTTGAGCAATTCTGTTCTCAAAGAGGAAAGAAAAGTTTATAAATATTTTATCCACTCTAAAGTGGTAATAATGAAAAGTAAACAAGTACTTGAGAGAATTATCGAAAATGTGGAAGAGTCTGAAGCATATATAGATGAAAAACTAAATCAAATAAGAAGACCATATCTTGAATCTTGGTTATTACCTTTAACTGTAGGTACAACACTTTCTTTAGAAGCAGCACATCTTGCAAAACTAGCTGAAAAAGAGATCATGCAATATGAGCCTTTAATAAGATCCTTTGTTGGTGAAGCCTATCCTTTTTTACAAAGTATTATTTCTTATGGTGTTCTTACAGGAAGTATTGTTTGTGGTGTTCTTCCAATAACTCTTGCACTTCATAGACACTACAGATTAAAAAATTTAAAACATTATGATTCTTTAAGTGCAAAAGCAGATAGAGTTTTAGAACACTTTTATAAAGTTGCTAAGAAAAAAATAAGTAAAAATGAATATCTCAACAATAAAGTAACAAGAGGAATGGTACATGCAGTAAACAATGGTGTAACACTAACAGGCTTAAATTTACTGGGAATGGAAGCATTTGCCTATGAGAATATTACTAAATTTCCTTCTCTAACTTCCTTAAGTACAGGAATTTTAGCAGGAATAATAGGAATAAAAACAAGCCAAGATATCTATGACTATTTTAAGGAAAGACAACCAGTAGTTCCTCTAAAAAATCGTTGGCAAGCAAAAGTACCACTCATCTATGCCTTATCAGCTTTAAGTCTTGCAAATTCAGTACAACAAACAGGACTTCCAGAGTTTAGATTAGTTTCTATAAAAATAATTGAAGACGCAGTAAAAATTGAATCAAGAGAAAAAATTTCAGAACCAAAAAAATATGAAATAACACAAGATGGAAAAATGAATTATTGGAATGCTGCTGCTTATTTTGCAGAAATGTATAGTGATGATAAAGTAACGTTAGATCCTGATTTTCTTAGAGCAGTTTTTTTCGTAGAATCAGGATTTAAACATTTTAAAGGAAGAAATGTTCTTGTTTCAAAAGATAAAGCTTATGGTCTTGGACAACAAACAGAAGGAAATATTAAAACACTAAATAGTGAAATTAAAATAGGCAATTTAAAGGGTGATTTATTTAAGTGGGAAGAGGTTATTAAAAAACCAGAAGAAAATATAAGAGCAACAGTTGCAAGTTTTAGACGTCTCATAAGTCAATGTGAAACTAATACCTCTTGTTTAGAAGAAACACTTGCAAAGTATAATGCAGGGGAAGGAAGTGTTGCTAAAGCAAAAGAAAAAGTAGAAAATGATAATTTCTGGATATATGGAAAACTTCTCCCAAGAGCAAAAGAAACAGATCTTTTTGTAAGAAGTGTTATGATTTATTATTATTTTTTAAAAGAAGAAATTGCTTGGCCTACAACAAATACAAAAATAAATTCAAGGTATGGATTAAGAGAAGGTGAACAGCACAATGGGATAGATATTGCTCCAAGAATTAAAGGAGTTTCCGGAGATGATATTTATGCAATTGCATCTGGAGTGGTTACAGAAACAGCAAAGAATAATGGAAATGGAGTGTATGTTAAAATAAACCATGCAGATCCAAATTTAAAACTTTATAGTACCTATCTTCATGGCCTTCATAAAAGTATTCAGGTAAAAGAAGGAGATGAAGTAGAAAGAGGAGAACAAATAATGCAAATGGGTTCTACAGGAAAATCAACAGGAGTACATCTAGATCTTCGTATTTCTGTTGAATCTTTAGGAAAAACGTATTTTTTTAATCCTCTTTCTTTTTATAGTTTTGCAAGAGGAGAATTTGGAAGCAGAGAATATATCTTAGTGAAGCTCCCAAAAGAGAAGTAGTCTTAAATGCTAAAAGATTATAAAGTTTAATCTATCCTGATTTTTATGAAAGGATTTGTCATCTCTCAAACATATAAAATTCTCCATGGAAAACCCTATGTTTGTTTATTTGGGAGACTTGAAAATGGAGAAAGTTTTCTAACATTAAATCATTTTAAACCTTATTTTTATATAAAAAAAGAAAATGTACCTTTAACAAAAGAAGAAGTTGCATATGAAGTTGAAGAGACAAGTTTAAAAAATTTTAAAGGAGAAAAAGTTGTTAAAATAATTTTAGATCTTCCCACACAAGTTCCACTACTTAAAAAAAAGTTTGAAGATAAAGAAATAGAGTGTTATGAAGCAGATATAAGGTTCCCCTATAGATTTATGATGGATAAGGGTATTCAGGGAAGTTTAAACATCGAAGGAGAGTATGAATCTCTAGAAAGAATTGATAGAATCTACAAAGAACCTGAAATAAGTTCAGCTCAAGGATATATTCCAAAAAATATTAAAATTCTTTCTTTTGACTTAGAAAGTGGAAAAAATGAAGATGAAGACGAACTCTATTGTATTGGTCTTATGTGTGGAAATATAAAAAAAGTATTTCTTAACACGAAAGAAAAAGTAGAAGGAGCAATATCTTGTGATGGAGAAGAAGAAGTTATTGAGAAATTCATACAAGAGGTACTCTCTCTAGATCCAGATGTGATTACTGGATGGAATATTATTAATTTTGATCTTGCATATTTATACAAAAAATGTAAAAAATTAAACATCAATTTTGATTTAGGAAGAGAAAGGGGAAATTGTAAAATAAAAATAGAGGAAAATTTTTTTAGAGAAAGTAAAGCTGAAGTTTCAGGAAGACAAGTTCTAGATGGATTAAATTTACTTAAACTTTCCTTTATTAAAGTTGAAGATTATAAATTAGATACGGTAGCAAAGACAATTTTGGGAGAAGGAAAATTAATTCATACAACAGGTGTTGAAAAATATAAAGAAATTGAGGATTTATTCAAAAATAATAAGAAAAAATTAATTGAATATAATTTAAAAGATGCAGAGTTAGTTTTAAGAATTTTAGAAAAAACAAAAGTGTTAGAATTAACGATTCTAAGAAGTACTTTAACAGGAATGCCCCTAGACAGAGTCAATGCTTCTATTGCTTCTTTAGATTCTTTATACATTAGGGAAGCAAAAAACAAAGGAATAGTAGTACCAACAGGAAAATATGTAGTTAAAGATGAAGGAATAAAAGGAGGATATGTAAGGGAAGGTCAAGCAGGGATTTATGATTATATTTTGGTCTTAGATTTTAAAAGCCTGTATCCAAGTATTATAAGAACATTTAATATCGATCCTTATTCTTTTGTTCCTGACACTAAAGGAAAAAATCTCATTAAAGCTCCAAATGGTGCGTGTTTTAGAAATGAAGAAGGAATTTTGCCAAATATTTTAACAAAACTCTACCATGAAAGAGAAAAAGCAAGAAAAAATAAAGATGAATTAACAAGATATGCAATTAAAATTTTAAGCAATAGTTTCTTTGGAGTTATTGCATCTCCAAGCTGTAGATTTTTTGATTTAAACATTGCAAACGCAATTACTAATTTTGGGCAAGAAATTTTGAAATTGACTCAAGAAGAAATAAAAAAACAAGGATATGGGGTCATCTATGGTGATAGTATAACCAAAGAAAGATACGTAACTTTGCTCATAAATAATATTCTATCAATTAAAAATATTGAAGAACTATTTAATGACTATAATAACAACATTGAAAAACGAGAAGATAAAGAGGTAATAAACTTATCAAGTTATAAAATAAAAGCATTAACTGTAAATAAAAGAACACTAAAACCTGAATTTAGTATATTAAATGAAATTATTAGGCATAAAGTAAATAAAAAAGTATATAGAATAAATCAAAAATATGGAGAAACAATTTGTACGCAAGACCATTCAATCATGATTTTAGAGGACAATAAATTAAAAGAAGTAAAGCCTAAGGACTTAAATAATAAACAATTCATACAAGTAAAATATATTACCCCCTTAAAAAAATTAGAAGTAATAGATTTATATAAATTATTAAAGAACTATAGTTTTTCTAAAATATATAAGGGAAAATTAAAAATAGCAGACTTAAAATTATATGATAAAAAATATATTTTGTTTGGTTGGATGACAAGAAAAAAACCAATTTTATTAAAAAGGTATATTAAAGTAGGTTCTAAAGATTTTGAAGCTTTATGCAGAATACTTGGTTTTTATATTGCTGAAGGTGCAAGTTCAACTCCAGAAACAACAAAAAGTAGATTAGGTGCTACAATTGCTAACTCTAATAAAAGATTATTAAATCAACTAAAAAAAGATTATTATAAACTATTTAAAAATGCAAAAATTTCAATAATAAGATCTACGCTTAAAAAAAGAAATTTAACTTATTTTAATAATAATAAAAAATTTAATACAATCTATGAAGATAAAACACACAAACTTCAAATGATGAATGCTTTAAGTGCTGTTTTTTTTAAAATCTTAGCAGGACAAACAAGCAAATTTAAGAAATTACCGGAATTTATTTATCATGTTGAAGATAAATATAAAAAAATTCTTTTAGAATATATGATCTTAGGTGATGGCAATAGACGAGAGTCAGACGTAAGATATTCAAAAAAATATAAAAAAATTAATTTTAGTTATACGACTTCATCTTTAAACTTAGTTTCGGGATTATCATTTTTATTAAATCAATTAGATATAAATTATAGCATTCAATATCGTCCAAGCAAAAAAGCATATACAATGCAAACTTCATCTAAAAACAATGTTAGATTACATACTAAAATAAAAGAAAATAATTACGAAGGATATGTTTATGATTTAAATGTTGAAGACAATCATATGTTTGTAGATTCATGTGGGCAAATTTTATTACATAACACAGACAGCAACTTTGTTATTTCAAAAGCAAAAAATTTAGATGAAGCAGATAAGATAGGAAAGAAGATTCAAAACCATATAAATAATTTCTATAAGGATTTAGTGAAGAAAGAATACAACAGAGAAAGTTTCTTAGAACTAAATTATGAAAAATGTTTTATAAAATTCTTAATGCCTAAATTAAGGGGTAAAGAAGCTGGAGCTAAAAAAAGGTATGCTGGTTTAGTCTTAAAAGAAGGAAAAGAAGAGTTACAAGTTACAGGAATGGAAGCAATTAGAGGAGATTGGACTGCTCTAGCTAAAAAATATCAAACTGAATTATTAGATAGGGTATTTCACAATAAAGACGTAGTTGAATTTACAAAAAAGTTTGTAAAAGATATAAATGCAGGAAAATATGACGAACTGTTGGTGTATAAAAAGAGTATTAGAAAAGATTTAAAAGAATATGTAAAAAGTACCCCTCCTCATGTAAAGGCGGCTCGGAAAATGACTACATTAGATTCTACGAAGATTGAATATGTCATTACTGAGGAAGGTCCAGAACCAATTCAAAATGTGAAACACAACATTGATTATAAACATTATATAGATAAACAAATTAAACCAATAGCAGATGCTGTTTTAGTTTTTTTTAATACTAATTTTGAAGATTTAATGAAAGGAAGTAAACAAACTTCTTTAGGAAATTTTTAGAAAAGTCAATTCTTTTTCTTTATGTCTCAAACAATTCTCAAAATCAGGTATTTCTTATCTAAATCAATAATTTCTATTTTTTAACAGAAATAACCAAGCAAACGCGTAAGGAGTTTTCTATTTAGAAACATATAAATAGAATATTTACGAAATGAGCTTATGGGCAAAAAAGAAATCGTTACTGGTGTAGTCCATAAAGTGCCAAAGGATTTACAAAAAGTACTTGCCTCCTCTCAAGAAGTACAAGAAGCGTGGAATGATCTTACACCACTTGCTCGTAACGAATTGATCTGTTGGATTACTTCTGTCAAGAAGCTAGAGACAAGAGAACATCATATCAAGAGAGCATGTGCAGAGCTTCTTGAAGGAAAACGCAGGCCTTGTTGCTGGCCTGGTTGTGTCCATCGTTGAAATAATTTGAGGTAGGAGAACATTTAGGCATTAGATTAAAGAATCTAACTCTTCAACTTTTTAGAACGTTAAGATTATTGAGTTTAATTGTTGTTCTATGATATGACGCCGAGATCTTGATGCTATCAGCTTACTTGAATGTTTCAGTAATTAGTTTTCCATCGATTTTTTTATTTTTGAGTTTCAAGAAATAAGCAATCGTGGGCATGATATCAAAGATTCTAACTTTTCTTTGAATCCTCTGGTTTTTAGCAATGTCTGGTCCCCTTATTACAAAAAAAGTTGATCTCTCTTCAGGTGTATCTCCCCCATGGCTTTTACCAAATCCACCATGATCTGAGGTAACAATCAAAACTGTATTTTGATAAATATCTTCTTCTTTTAAAACATTGATAAATTCTTCTACTTTAGAATCTGCTCTCTTTACCATCCAGTTATAAGGTCTGGAACCATATCCGAAAATATGACCAAATATATCAACATAATCAAAATGAAGGAACATAAATTCTGGTTGTTTTTTTGCTCTAATCTTATTGATAGCACTTTTCAAAGCACCCCTATCAGTCAAAAACCATTGTGCATTGTAGGAACGAGTTCTAATAATATCTTGTTCCATAGCTGGTTTGAGCGTTCCAGTATAAAACACTGCAAAATCTTGTTTTTTTGCATCAAGAATTTGAAAAATTGTTGGAAATTTAGAAGATTTATTCTTTCTTGATTTCCAATTATCATCAACTACACCATGTTTTTTAGAATCTACTCCTGTAAACATGGACATCCAATTTGGGCCACTTGTAGTAAGAGCTACGTTTTGCATTTCTTTAGTATAGGTTCCTTCTAAAAACAGATTAGAAATAAACGGAGCGTTTTCTTGATTGATATATTTTCCACCTAAACCATCAATTCCGATAACAATCACGTTCTTCATTTTTTCTTCTACTTTTTCTGAATGTTTCAATAAGGTTCTAAGCTCTTTTAGATAGGAGACTTTAACGTTTATTACTTTTATCATTAGAAACATATATAAAAATATCTCTATATTCTAGATTTATGAAAGAAACAGAGAAGTTAGACATTGCAAAGAAGAACATCCTTAGAGATTCCACTAAACCAAAAGAGTATACTGCAATTAAAGGATATGATTTTAGTAAAGGGTTAAATTATGATAAACTCCTAGATAGTTTTTCTACTACAGGTTTTCAGGCAAGTAATCTAGGAAAAGCAATAGAAATTATTAAAAAAATGAGAGAAGAAAAATGCACAATATTTTTAGGGTACACTTCTAATATGGTTACTTCAGGATTAAGAGAAGTATTTAGATATCTAGCAGAAAAGAAGTTAGTAGATATTATCGTCACAACTGCAGGCGGAGTTGAAGAAGATTTAATAAAATGTTTTGATACATTTATGTTAGGGGATTTTAATGCTGATGGTGCAGAGTTACGAGAAAAAGGAATAAATAGAACAGGAAATATTTTTGTTCCAAATGAAAGATACATCACTTTTGAAAAATTCTTTCTTCCTTTTTTAGAGGAACAAAATAAAAAAGAAAACATACAGGGTGTAAGTGAAATAATACAAAAATTAGGAGAAAAAATAAACAATAAAGAAAGTATTTATTATTGGTGTACAAAAAATAATATTCCAGTCTTCTGTCCAGCTTTTACTGATGGCTCAATGGGAGATATGATCTATTTTTTTAAATATAAACATCCAGAATTTAAAGTAGATATTAGCGATGATATTAAAAAATTAAATGATTTGGCAATTACTGCTAAAAAAACAGGAATTATTATTTTAGGAAGCGGTATGGTAAAACATCATATTTGTAATGCAAACATGTTTAGAAATGGTGCAGATTATGCTGTGTATATAAACAATGCTCAAGAATTTGATGGTTCTGATTCTGGAGCAAAACCTGAAGAAGCAATTTCTTGGGGAAAGATTTTACCTCAAGCAAAACATGTCAAAGTATTTGGGGATGCAACGATTATTTTTCCACTAATAGTTGCTAAAGCGTTTCTAGATAAATGAGGGATTGAGGATTACAAAAAGAGAGGGTAAATTAATTTCAATGAGCGCTAAAAATTTAAAAAAGAAATTGAGAGAATTTTATAAAAAAGAAGCATATGTGCAAATGGAAACATTTAATGAATGGGAAAATGTTTCTAAAGAAATAAACAAGGGTTGAAGTGCTATTATCTCATAAAAATACTAATTTAGACAAAGAATCAAAAATACTTTTAAATCAGATAAGAACTATTGATAAAAAAAGATTAATTAAAAGATTAGGTAATGTTGATGAAAATACCTTACTTAAAGTAGAAGATTCAATAAAACTTAGTTTAGGTTTGAAATAAATAATTTTTCCACTAATAGTTGCAAAAGCATTTATGGATAAATAAAAACTGTACACTTTAAAATTATTTACTGGCGATTTTCCATAACAACTCAAAATAATTAGAATAAGACTTTACAACTTCTTTACTTTTAATTAAAGTTGCAAAAGGAGTTTCTGCCCAGATGATTATTGCAATTTTATCATTAAATACAAAAGTAGTTATTGGTGCAGAAAATTCTTCGGGAATATATTTAAAGTCAGCATATGCTACCTTAACTGTTTCTAGTTTCCTTAATGATTCAGAAAGTATAATCCTTGAATTTATTTTTAATTCTTTCTTTCTTTTTTGGAAGATAATAAAATCATGTTGCATTATCTCTAAGAATTTACCAGAAGAACCAAATGCAAGATATTCTTTACATTCTAGAATATCTTCCAAGATAGACTTTATTCCCTTTCTTCCTTTGTAGATGTATGTTTCTTCTTTTTCTTTTGTTTGAGCAAACAAACTATCAAGTTCTGGAATTATTTCTTTAACAGCAATTTTCCTTTCTTCAACTTGCTCTAATAATTTTTTTGGAGCGACTGGTTTGAAAATTTTTTTATTTGTGGAAATAACAAAAACAACAAGTCCATTTTTGATTAACCTTTCTAAGCAATCATAAACTGTTGTTCTGTTTATTTGAGTTTTCTTGCTTATATTTCCTGCTTGTGCTTGCCCTAACTCAAGTAAAGCTAAGTAAATTTTTCCTTCATTTAAGTTTAAACCTATTTTTTCTAATTTTGCTATATCCATTTAAAAAGAAAATACTTTACATATATAAACATTTTTAAAGTGTTGTATGGAAACTTACAACATAAGATTATATATTTACTCGTTATTATTTATTAATGTAATATTTAAGAAAATGGGATTAATAAGCAAATTATTTGGAAAGTCAAATCAAGAATATTTGGGAAAAAAAGTTGAATTTGAAAAAGAAGATTATATACCTCTATGCACGTTATATTTTTTTTCTCAGGTTTCAGGAAAGCCATTTATAGTAGATTCTAATAATAATTATTGGAGTGGATTGGATAAAAGAGTGCTACCTCGTATTATGGTGGGAGCTATATTGGGTTCGGGTATTCCATGTGATCAAACTTGTCCAGGATACACACCTTTACCTGTTGATGATTTTCCTGTAGATATACATTATGTTAGGTGTAAAAGATTTATTCCAAAAAATATGGTGCCTCATGATACTAAGGAAGAGTGGGAAGTTTTAAGAGAATATGCTTTAAAAGGTGATTGGAAAAAATAATTCATTTTAAAACCTCAGGTTACTACTCTCCTGTTAGAGGAGATGTTTATATATTTAAAAAATAAAAAAGAATCAATGGCAAAAGGATTCTCAAGAGATTATTTTGAATCAAACATTAAAGGTATCCAGGCTGCAAGAAAAATATTCACAAAAGTAAGTGATAAACTAACAATTGAAGAACTTAGTCTTCTAATTTCTCAATCTCGAAGTAAGGCAAGTAACGTAATTCCTGATCTAGAAAAGAAAGTAACTGCCTTAAAAGAAGTAGGAAAAGAAGGAGTAAACGAGTTAAGAGCTATTATCTTAGAGCTAGATAGAGTAAGTGCGAATAAAGCACAACCACCCCTCAAAGAAGATAAATTAAAAATAAGATTACATAGCGAAATAAGAGAGATAACTGGTTCTTTAGTGATTATAGAAACACAGTTAAATAATTTTATAAAGAAATATGAAGAGAGTATAGATCAATTATTAGATTAATTTTTATTTATGATTAAAACAGTAGGATGCGTATTTTCTAAAAGATAAATGTTTAAAAGCAAATCTAAGTTTTAAAGAGAGATCTAAAGTGAATAATGAGTTAAGAGAGGGACTTTCCTATGATGATGTTTTAGTAGTGCCAAAATTATCAAACATTACTTCAAGAAGAAATGTTGATATTTCTACCTATTTAACAAAATCAATTAAATTAAACCTTCCAATTATTAGTGCAAATATGGATACAGTGACAGAAAGTGCGATGGCAATTGCAATGGCAAGGCAGGGAGGTTTAGGAATTGTGCATCGATTTTTA
>Ga0209515_10000966_pt1 | contig 49471 bp, 53 predicted proteins | sample Subgroupgradi54m_FD_187454 | JGI IMG/M metagenome (GOLD analysis project Ga0209515, IMG submission 187454) | Subsurface groundwater microbial communities from S. Glens Falls, New York, USA - GMW60B uncontaminated upgradient, 5.4 m (SPAdes)... ... | reverse complement strand
TAATACGGTTACCTTCTGTATCAATTATTGAAGCAAATAAACCAACCCCGGGAATCTCATCAGGTTCCCCATTTCTTAGATGACCACCAATTACTTTTCCGCCAACTTCTTTAACTTTTTTCATTGCTTCTCTAATATCATCAACTGAAACAACTACTGACGGATATTGACTTAGAGGATCATCTGTTTTTTCATAAAAGCCACCATTGATTGCCCCAGGATTTTTTGGTCTTCCCGTTTTTTCATCAGATTCTGTTGTAGTAACAACAACATAGCCTCCCATTTCAGGACCCATCACTTGTGTTTTCCATCCAAATGCTTTGCTATAAAAATCGCACATTCTTTCTTTGTTCTCTGCTGGCATTTCAAAATGTACTACAGGATTCATTGCCATTTTATTCAATTCTCCAGATTTCTCTACGTCCAGTAAGAAACATTTCATGATAATTTGACATTTCTTTCATCAATTCTGGAGTCATATTTGGATCAGGTTTTCCTGATCTCATTTCGTCCATATACTTTTCCCATTCTGCTATTTTATTAACTTCCATTTCCATCACAACAGTATTGTATGGCCCAACCATATCCGTCATTACCCTTGCTCCCTTCATGTCCGGATAAGCTGCTGCCATCTTCTTGAACATTCTAGCCATTTTGCCTGCTTGGCCTGGCTTTGCCGTGAATATTTCCCTTATTATGTATGCCATTTTGTTCTGAAGTGTTTTGGATATTTAAGTTTTTACATACCAAGCAATTTATACACTAAGAATGCAGGCCAGACAATTGCTTTCAAAAATCCAAGAGCCCCAGACCAGAATCCTGTTGCTCGCTGAATATAATAAATTGCAGCTCCGAGGAATCCAAGAAAATATGCTCCGCCCCAGCCATGCTGATACTTGTACTTTGTAATGTTTATGTTCTTTGTTGTTGGCATTAAAAAGAAAGGAAAGATGGATATATAAATTTTAAGAGTGGTGTTCCCCCAATTCTTTAGCTATTTTAATTGCGACATACCAAATAAAAAGAAGTGCGAGAATTATAAGAAATCCGATTAAGATTTCTGTTTCTATACTAGTGTTTGTAGCCTGTCCGCTTACAATCTGGGTCCGATTTCCTGTAACTTCGACATGTGGCAATGAAGTCGTTATTGAAGGAGACCCATTCAAAATGACAAAGACAAAAGCGGCCAGAATCACGAGCATCATAAATAAAATGATAACAACATGATGTTTGTGTTCCTTTCTCATAAAATTCACAGAAATATGGAATATTTAAGTGTTATGAAAGAAAGGATTAATTCCAAGTAAAATTAAGATTAAAAATAATATTAGGGTAATAAAATAAATCCATCCAAATACATAAACCACCCTATAACTTCCAGGTGTCCAGAATTTCTTTTCTTTAGTTGTAAGATGATAAATCAGTAAGGCTATCCAAAAAATTAAGTTTAAAACACCGACCCACCCAAAACACAATATTATTTTTTTAAAGAAACTTAGTTTTTTCCAATATATGTTTTCCATTTTATTTATTATATTTTCTAATCTTTATAAAATATACTAGAATAAAAAACAATACATAAGCAAGAAAGGTTTTCCTGATTTATTTTGAGGACATAAAATTATTTAATTGAGGCTTTTAGTAGTTATGAGCTGAAACAGTCGCCGAAGCTCCTGTCTTACACTCTAACTCTATCAACGTTATCTTCTATAACGGCCTTCGTTGTCTCGTTTTGCGGGCTGCTTCGAGCTTAGATGCATTCAGCTCTTATCAGTTTGGAGCGTAGCTATGCAGCCTGCCATGTGACAACTGCTCACCAGAGGCTCCCGAACCTGGTTCCTCTCGTACTACAAGTTCGTTCCACTCAGACAACAACACATCTAATAGATATCATACAAACTGTCTCGCGTATTTAATCAAAGCTTATGATTTTGCTTTGCATGGACTATACCTTCATCCTTTTCTTGCGAAAAGGAGATCAGCGTTTTAGCTTTGCTTTTAATAGCAAAACTCCAGAGTTTTAAACTCTAAGTCTCTACGGGGATAAAGATTTACTAACAACCTCATATGTAATTTTTCTTTTCTTTGAATAATTTAACTCCTTGAACTTATCAACTAGTTTACAAATTTCTAGAAAATCTTCATTTGATTTCTTATTTTCCAGTTTCTGCAAAATTTCTAGTCCAAGTTCAACTTGTCTTTTCTTCAATTTCACATATGGTTGTAGAAGTCTCAAAATTTTTAAGACTTCTTTTGATTCAACAATAGTATAATCACTCATTCCTGTTTTGCGATGACGAATATATCCCACCCCAAATATTTTCTTTAACCAATTTAAGATTTCTGCATACTCTTTCTTTTGATAAAAAGCAACTGATGTTCTTATCTGAAATTTCTGCTTGTAATCTTTTCTTGGAACTATTTGGAAGAATATGCTTCCATCACCGTCTAGGAAACCAGCGATGTATGCAAGTACTGTTTCATCCATAAATCCAATCTTCCCTCGGTATTGCCATAACTTCATTCTTTAAATAAGTTAAGGGTTCACCGATATGAGCTGATTTAATTTTTCGTAATCTTACGATTACGCAACGCCGCTTTTTTGATAGTTTTTACGATTTAGTACGGATTTGTTAGTTTTATTTTAACGTTCTTAACCCAGCTAACGATCCCTTTTAATGCGTGAACTCCGACACCCTTGCACGCTTCTGCACGCGCAGGATAGGAAGAGCCGACAGCGATGTACCAAACCGCACCGTCAATATGGACTATCGGGTGCGACAAGCCTGTTATCCTTGGGGTAACTTTTCTATCAGACACGGCTTCTATTAAAAAAGCACGTGGGTTCACTAGGCCACTCTTTCGAGCCTGCATTTCTTGCTTTTCAAAATACAGTCAGATGAGCTTTTGCCCTCGCACTCAACTCCGGGTTTCCAAGCCGGATGAGCTCATCATTGGGTCCTATCGATATCTTTTCGACAGGGCGCCGCCCCAGCCAAACTGCCCGCCTGCTGCTGTTCCCATAAAGAGTAAGCAACTTTAATAAAAATGGGTAGTATTACAATTTTGCTCCTCTGCCACCGAAATGACATTCTCGACGCTCCTACCTATTCTATGCATTCCATTTAAAATTACAACAACAAGTTGCAGTAAAGTTCCACAAGGTCTTCGCTTCCCATTAGACGTCCGTGGCCTTTTCACCACGTAGTGTGTTCAGAAGGTTCCAACTAGGGACAGTGACAACCACGTTAAACCATTCATGCAAGTCGCCATTCAGACGACAAGGTATTACGCTACCTTAAGAGAGTCATAGTTACTCCCGCCGTTTAATGGGCCTTAGCCCCCTTGAAAAGGGGTTTGAGACACCACCACTGGGCAGGTCTCACCAAGTATACAAGTCCTTACGGATTAGCACTTGGCTACGTTTTTGGTAAACAGTCGGGCCATCCTTGTTATTGTAATCTACCGATGCAATAATATTTCTAAAATCACAAAGATAGACATCCCTTCAACCGAAGTTACAGGACTAATTTGCCGAATTCCCTTAGTTGGTTTATCCTTTCACGTCTTAGCCTTCTCAGCTAGGGCACCAGTGTCGGTTGTGGGTACAGCTAACTAAATCAAGTGCATAGACTTTTCACTGGCTCCTGGAGTCAGCGATTTTATCTAATGAATTTACATAGATCTCTGCATTACGCTCCCTATGTTTCTTCACTAGAACACTCTCTCGAGTGCTCACTTATCCGAAAGCGATCTATACCATATAAGATTTAATCAGTACAGGAATATTAACCTGTTGTCCATCGTCGTACTCTGTTAGGGCACAACTTAGGCGCTGACTAACCCTTGGCTAACTTATATTGCCAAGGAAACCTTACCCTTTCGACGTTTCTCATTCTCAGAGAAATCACATCCTACTACCACCAGGATTTTCATTCCTTTCCGCTCCACACCTTCTCTCGAAGAGGCTTCGACGCAGAAAGGACGCCTGCTTACTCGAACTCTCATACTGAGAGCCGCCAGAGTGTCGGTACCGTGCTTAGCCCCGTCCATTTTCAGGGCCCTGGGCCTCGATAGGTGAGCTGTTACGCTTTCTTTAAATGATAGCTGCTTCTAAGCTTACATCCCTAGTGTCTCAGGTCCAAGACACCTTTTGATACACTTAGCACGAATTTAGGGACCTTAACTCTGGTCTCCCTTTTTTGGGTCTCGGAACAGTATCTTACATACTGCCCCTGTTTCTTGTCCTATGCAGTCGACAGCTTCTGAGTTGGAAAAAATTCCGTAAGCATGTGCTCCTGCAAATTTTATCCGTACTTTACACCGTCGACGAGCTAGACAAGACTATACGAAGGCATATTTCAGCAGGAACCAGCCATCGCCCAGTTAGATAGGCTTTTCACTCCGAATCACAGATTATCCAAGCACATGTATATAGCACTAGTTCAGACCTCCATCCCCCTTTCGGGAGACTTCATCTTATCCATGATTAGATCACTAGGTTTCAGGTCTGACCCATGTGACTCTCGCCCTTTCAGACTTGCTTTCGCTTCGGTTACTCATCATAGATGATTAGCCTCGCCACATAAGTAAACTCCCTGGCTCGTTCTTCGAAACGTACGTTACAACCCCGCCTCCGAAGAGGAGGAGGCAGTAACAAACTGTAACTGTTAGATTTCAGATCTTTTCACTCCCTGTTACGGGTTCTTTTCAGCGTTCCCTCGCGGTACTAATGCGCTATCGGACTTTGGTTCTATTTAGGGTTAGCGGTTAATCCCGCCGTATTCAGACCCCCAATTCAGGGAGCCCTACTCTTTAAGCAACTCCATATCATCTTCGTCTACGAGGCTATCACTCTCTAAGGCTTCTCATTCCAGAGAAATTTGACTCGATAACTTAGGAATTTACGCTCACCACATCTCTGCCCCTCTTTCAAGAGGAGATTCGGTTTGCCCTCTTCCCTTTTCGCTCGCTGCTATTAAGGGAATCATTAATTTATTTTCTCTTCCTGCCGGTACTAAGATGTTTCAATTCCCGGCGTATTCGTGCATCTCTGCACATTCGGAAATCTTGGGATCAAAGCTTGCATGCAACTCCCCCAAGCTTATCGCAGCTTGCCACGTCCTTCGTCGAAACCAAAACCAAGCCATCCGTCTAACAGCTTCGGTAATAGTATGTCCTTCTAAAACTTTCTAAATCAGGAAAACCTTTCTTGCTTATGTCATTGAAAATAATTTTTGAGATTATTTTCTCAAAATGATTCCGAATCTTTCGGTTCGGAACCACATATCACATAAAGTGAATATGAATGTTAACTACTCAATCAGAAAAAATAAATGGACCTGCCGCGAATCGAACGCGGAGCTCCTCGGTGCAAACGAGGTATTTTACCACTAGACTACAGGCCCGATTTTATTCTGAGCCCGTAATGGTTTTTAAATTTTTTCTGAAACTGAGATGAGTATGTAGAAACAATCTCGCTGCAAATATAATTTTAATTTAAGAATATTAGGAGGTGATCCATCTGCAGGTTCCCCTACAGATACCTTGTGACGACTTAACCTACCTCACCTAGCTAAGGTTCTCCCAAAACTGGTTTCACCATAACTAAACTTGGTTGGTTTGACGGGCAGTGTGTGCAAGAGACAGTGACGTATTCACCGTTCGCTGATAACAAACGATTACTACGGATTCCAGCGTCATGAAGCTGAATTGCAAGCTTCAATCTGGACTGAGACAGACTTTAAGAGGTTAGCTTCTCCTTTCGGAGTCGCATCCCGTTGTATCTGCCATTGACGCGCGCGTGTAGCCCAGGGTATTCAGGCTGTACTCACCTAACGTAGCCCACACTTTCATCCTTGTTACCAAGGCGATCTCTATATGGTACGCATAGTAAATATAGATGTGGATCTTGCCTGTTACCTGATTTAACAGGTCATCTCACGACACAGGCTGACGTCGGCCATGCAACTCCTCTCAGCGTGTCAGGTAAGCCCTTCAGACTGACCTTCATTCTGCTGTCGATCCTGGTGAGGTTCACGGTGTAGAATCTAATTGAACCGCACGCGTCACCCGTTGTAGTGTCTCCCCGCCAATTCCTTTAAGTTTCGGCCTTGCGACTATACTTCCCAGGTAGCACACTCTTCGGCTTCCCTACAGCACTAATACCTCTCGAGGAGGTACTAATGTTTAGTGTGCAGTGTTTACTGCTAGGACTACATGGGTATCTAATCCACTTTGCGCCCCTAGCCTTCATCCCTTACAGTCAGAACCGTCCTCGTAGGATGCCTTCGCTATTGTGAGTCCGTCCGAGATTAACGCATTTTACCGCTACTTCGAACGTACTTCCTACGTCTGCCGGTCTCTAGCCTCACAGTACTCCTTGCACGCCTTATCTTTGAGAGATAAGATTTCACAAGGAACTTACCAGGCAAGCTACGGATGTTTTAGACCCAATAAAGATGGCTGCGACTTGGACCGCGAGTATTACCGCGGCGGCTGGCACTCGTCTTACCCAGTCCTTATTCGCCAAACTTTTTACATTTGGCAAAAGCTTCTCATGTGAGAAGCACTCTGGTTCAAATTGTCACGCTTTCGCGCATTGCAAATGATTCCTAACTGCTGCCCCCCGTAGGGCTGGGAATAGTGTCTCAGATTCCCTCTCAGGGCCTCTCCGCTAAGAGCCCTTACGGATCACAGGCTTGGTGGGCTTTTACCCCGCCAACAACCTAATCCGCCGCAGCCCCATCCTTAGGCGCGAATTTGAGAGATAAATCTTTCCAGGGTATATCTCCTATCAAGGTTTAGCCTCAGTTTCCCGAGGTTATCCTCGACCTAAGGGTAGGTTAGCTACGTGTTACTGAGCAGTTCGCTTTCCTCCTATTGCTAAGAGAAAAAACTTGCATGTCTAAGTGCAAACCAGAGAGCCGCAGCCGCCAGCAGGATCAACTGGATTTAAAGAAAACTTATTTAATTTATTTAATATTTTCCGCATTATCGACGATAAAATGTCAATAACACTTCACACATCCTCCATAAAACCTACTATTGGCTTGCTCAAACTTAAATTAATTATTAGAATTTACAACTAAGTGACTGCTTCTACATACTTCATACCTTAATGCAAAATTTAAGGCTGCACAATGTTAAGGCACTCATCTTAGTTAACAAGAAATTAGATTTTCGAAGATTTATAAACCTTTCGAGGGAATTGAGGGAATTTAGTATAATTTATATAATATTTTTACTTTATTTTTTCATGTCTCTTGAGCAATACAAAAAAAAGAGAAAGTTTTCTGAAACACCAGAGCCAAAAGGAAAAATTGGAAAAACAAAAAAGCCAATTTTCGTTATTCATAAACATCAGGCAAGCCATCTGCATTGGGATTTACGTTTAGAGATGGATGGCGTTCTGCGTTCTTGGGCTGTTCCTAAAGAACCTCCAAAAGGAAAAGAAAAACGTCTCGCAATAATGGTCGAAGACCATCCACTTGAATATGCAAAATTCAAAGGCATTATACCAGAAGGAAATTATGGTGCAGGAAAAGTTGAAATATGGGATTCTGGTTTTTACGAATTAAAAATAATGGATTCCAAAAAGATAGAATTCACTCTCCATGGAAAAAAAATGAAAGGTCTTTATGTTCTGATAAAAACAGGCTATGTAAAAAATGGCTGGCTGTGGCTTAAGCTTTAAACACCAAATTGTGCTCCAGCTTCAGCAATCATCTCTTTTTTTATTCTGCTTGGTCTTTCTGCCTTGATTTCTTCATCTTCCCCTGTCCACCATTCCAAGTCAGGTATGTCTACCTGGATTCCACGCGCTTTGCAGTATCCTCTTGCTAAAACATAGAAAATAAGTCCGACGCTCTTCGGACTTTTGTTGTTTCCTATTATTATCTGGTCTGCTCCGTGTGAGAAATTATTCGTATCACATATCATCAGAACTTTCTTATGAACTATTAATGTGTCATTTAGTGCATTTTTGTCTACCCATTGATCTGTAATAATTGTGAGCTCATTCTCAAAGAAGTCAGGAAGCCTTTTATTTGTAATAACTCCTGCAGGATATTTTTTTGTAAAAACCCTTACCCCTGTTAATTCGGAAAACTTTTCAGCTGCTTTCCATCCAGCCTGTCTTTTGCATACAAGAATCACATCTTCAGGAGCGAACTTTGAAAGAAATTCTATTCCCTCTTTCAATTTCTCGTCTATAGTATCTGTGTTGAAAATTGCAAGCCCGTCCGCCCTTCTTCTGTAAACAAAAGGTCTCATGTTTGGAGTTACAACCCTTGTTCCAAGATAAATTCCTGCTTTTACATATTCCTCAAGTGGAACAAGCATGTCCGTTCTCTTTTTTAGCTTGGCTTTTTCCTTCAAATCCTCTGTTTCAACTTTCTCTACTTTTTCTTTAAGCTTTTTCGCCTTTTCAAGAAGTTGCTTTTTCTTCTTCTCTAAAATTTCCTCGTCAGTTGTTGACTCTTTTTCAGCTTGAGCTTCTAATGAATATTCTGTTTTTTCTTCTTTTTCCTTAACAGTCCTTGCCATAGAAATTCACAGAGAATTATGTTTTTAAAGGTTTTCAATATAAATAAAGAACATTTATCCAGAAAGTTTTTCAGCTATTTCAACACTGGAATCAACCAAATCCTTTATCCTTTCTTTGATAATCTCGCTTGTTAATGTCATTTCCTTGAAATCATCCCCTGCAGCATATACTCCTTTTGGATTGGAGAAGATGCCAAAATAATTCATCATCGCATTCAATTGGGTATGAACAAGAAGGTGGCTTATTTTTCCGCTGGCCATTATAATGAATCCTGCAGTTTTTCCTTTAAGTTCTTTATAATTTGAATGCTCAAAAATATTTTTTATAGCAGAACTGAAACCAGAATCATAAACAGGAGTAGCTATCAGTAAAAGATTGTATATCTTCTTAATGGATTCTATTGTATCAACTGTCTCTTTGCTATAATTTTCTCCAAAACCTCTGAAAGGATCTAATTGTGTTTTTGATAAATCTAATAGATCTACTTCTTTACCTTTCTCTTTTGCATAATCATAAGCGAACTTTGCAAGTACATTTGTGTAAGAGTTTTTTCTTGGGCTTCCCGCAATTATTAAAGTTCTCATCAAGGTTGTCTATTTTTTACTCTTAAAAAGGTTGCTCTTTAGGAAGTTGTTAACTTTCTCTCTATTTCTATAAGTCTTTTTATCTTTGCTTCCCTTTCCCTGCCTGTAATCCCGCATTTGAAGAAGTCAGCCTGGAATCCGAAAGCAAGGTCGGCAAGAATATTCTCTGTTGTTTCTCCGCTCCTGTGAGAAAAAACAATCTTTATCCCGTGCTTTTTCGCATATTCACAAATATCTTTAACATCTAAAAGAGAGCCGTTTTGGTTTGGCTTTACAATTATTGCATTTACGCTTTTTTCTTCCACTGCTTTTTTCACTCTTTTTTTATTAGTAACAGTGAGGTCATCTCCGACTATAAAAGAATCAGGATGTTTTTTTAAAAGTGCAGAAAACCCTGAAAAATCTTCTTCCGAAAATGGATCTTCAATGTAAAAAATAGAAAAATTTTTTATCAAATTGGAAATATAGGAAAACTGCTCTTCAGAGTCCCTGCTTAACATAGGATTGCGGTAAAGGTATTTCTTTCTCTTGTGAAAGCTGCTGGCTGCGACGTCAACACCTTTGTCGACATTAGTTTCTTTCAAAATTTCAAGAACTTCTTTTTCATTTAATGACGTTTGCCAAGCATCTTCATCATTTTTTTTACCTGAAAAAGTTTTGTCTTGTTTCTTTAATAAAAATCCAAGTGTTTTTTTTATTTCCAGATTTGTATTATAAGATTCCTTCAAGGTTTTCTCTTTTGGAATAAGAAGAAACTCCTGAAAATCCGGTTTCTTTTTTTCTCCAGATTCAGAATGCAATCCTCCTCCTATGCAATTGCCGACAAGCCTCGGCATTTTTTTTGCATTTGGATTTATTAATTGCCATACCTGCTTTTTTTGTTCTTTTGCCATGGCTTTGAGCGCTGCAGATTCTAGGGCAAATAATGTGTTCGCACCGACATGCCTTTCAACAATGTCCTCAACTCTTCTTAAATCATCAAATTTTTCTATTTCATCCTTAGAAAAATACCCATTGAATTTTTTTATGGTTTCTATGTCTTTTTCAAGAGTTTTGATATAAGGTTTCTGCTCGTATTTTCCTTTTGATTTTCCGTTGGGAGCGCTGGAAGAAAAACTTCCGACATTTGTTTTTATTGAAACAAGAATTGTTTTCTCGCCACGAGAATCAAGAATTGATTTGGCTGAAACGTTTTTTATTACAACCATTAAACCAAAAAATATTTTTACTATATAAATCTAATTATGTAAGAATTATTCTTCTCCGCCTTCATCACCACTAACTTCTTCTTCCTGCTCTTCCTCAGGATTTACAAGTCCCATAATCTCTCCCTCTTTTGCAATTTGCCCTTCTTCTTCAGCTTCTTTTTCCTCAATCTTTTCGTCGCTTATCTTTTGTTCCTTTGGTCTCCTCAAAATATCTTCTTTTTTGCCAGGAAAAGGTCTTTTTATTGATATCGGGAGAACTCCTGATTCAAGTTCAATTTCAGCTATTCTTAGAGCATCATACTTGATTTTTTCCAAGTCTTCCTTAGTTAATTTTATCAGCAGAGGTGCATTCATTGCTATCTGCAGAGCCCTTGCCCCTAATATTCTTGCAGTTTCATACTTGCTGAATTTTTGCTGTTCCATTTTACTTTAATGAGCCCTCTATGGTTGAAAAAACCTTCTTCCTAACTTTTTCTGTCATATCAAGAATATTTTCAAACTCTTCAATATCTATTTCTTTTGCTTTTCCCTTCTGTATAGATGAAATTACTCCTTCAGGAGTTGCTCCAATAGTAACTCTTGATTCTGAAACATCTTCTTCCTCCAGTGTTGGATCAACTATCCATGAATTTCCTATTTTGTGCGCAGTTATTACAATAGGAGGCTCTTTCTGCAACGGAATCTTTTTATCAGTAAGTTCCCCATAAACAACTCTTCCTTTTTCTTCATCGTATTTTGGAATCCTTGAGTTTTTTAATGCAGCTATTGCCCCCAGTAATGCAGCATCTATTAAGTTTCCGTCGTCATTAAGAGAGTATACATCGATGTAAATAGCCCAAACTTTTTCTCCTTCTTTTATGCATAGCTTTTCCATCTCAATGAATTTGCTTTCTCTTATTGCCCTGTCTGTAAGTCTTCCTATTTCTATTGCAGGGAATCTCGGAGGTCCACTTTCAAATCTTTCAGAGCTTAAAGGAAGAAGTTCTGCGCTTACTACTAAATTCCCCCTGTCTGCAGAATCAGGATAAGGCTCCATGACGTCCATTTTAATTCCTACTATAACTTCTGTTTTTCCGATTTTGACTCTTGCAGAACCTTCTGCCTTTTTTGAAACACCTGTTTCTATAGTAATATCACGGAAATCTTCAGGTTTTCTGCCATCAAACCTTTTTCCATGCCCTAGATATTCTTTTATTCTATCTCCAGTTATTTTTGATGTTTCCATTTTAGTTTAAAATTTTATAGACTCCTTTAATGCTTTTTTCTGAACTTCATAAATTTCTTTTGTTGCTTTTCTCGCAAGTTTCAGAACTTCTTTTAATTCCTTTCCTGTTATTTTTCCGTCCAGCTGAATGTGTGTTATCTTTCCGCTGTTAGTGAGTGTTATAGGTATGTCTGTTGCCCCTTCTCCTTCTTCCCAGTCCTCTTCTTCCTTTATCAAGTCAACAACCAGATTCTTGTCAAGCTTTCCTATAGAAACGCTTGAAACAAGTTCTTTCATTGGAATTCCTGCGTGCGCAAGAGCAAGAGCAGCTGCATTTATTCCAGCACATCTCGTGGAAGCATTTGCCTGCAAAATATTTATGTGAACATCAATGACCATATTTGGATATTTTTTAATCATTAAAGCAGGTTCCAAAGCCCACTCAGTCACTTTGCTTATTTCTGTGCTCCTTCTGTTTGGTCCTGGTCTTGCCCTTTCTGAAACAGAAAAACTAAGCATACTATAATTACATCTTAAAGTCCCTTTTTCAGGATCCTGAGAATGCTGAGGATGCATTTTTCTAGGCCCATAAACAGCAGCAATTGCTACAGTGTCCCCAAAAGAAAACATTGCGCTTCCGTCGGCATTTGGGACAACGCCTACCTTTGCCTCCATCTTTCTTATCTCTTCTGGCTTTCTCCCGTCAGGTCTCTTGAAAGTTTTTGTCGTGCTCATATTTTTAGTTCACAAATTTTAAAAGAAACTTTTATTCCTTCTAATATCTTTTCTAAATCTGAATCTTCAGGGAATGTCCCCCCATTAAATAAATATTCTGCTTCAGTCATCCCTAACCCAACATTGTAGTTTGTAGCGACAGATATCTGATCAAAACCCCTGTTTCGCAATCTTGAATAAATCTCACTTGCTATCTTATTTTCACGAAAATCTTCTGAATAGTTTATCATTATTTTTTTCATTTTTCTTTTTCCTTTTTATCAAGCCATTTCTTGACTTCTTCAGTCAATCCTGAAGTGAAAGATTTCTCTGTAATGAATATTATTGCTTTTTTCACGAGAAGCTCGTCCTCTACTTTATCTCCTTTTATCCAAATTAATCCATTCTGACCGACAGTTACATTGCAACCTGTTTCATCCTTTATCATTTTTATCATACTACCTTCTTTTCCTATAACTCTTGGAACTTTGTTGGAATTTATCTTAAAAATTATTCCCTCTTCTATTTTTCCAAGCCCCCTCATGTTTATTGTCAAATCTATTCCCCTATTATTGACACCCATTATCTTTGCAACAACCATTTCATTTATGTCCAACACCTCATTCATGCTTTCTTTGTTGACGTATCTTGGAATTTCTGAAAGAGGTAAAAATGCTCCTATAGGGCAATCAATATCTATCATCCATCCGTTAAAAGTTAGATTTTCAACTTTTCCTATAACAACATTTCCTCTTCTTGGCTGGTAAACTCCTGAAAGTGCAATTACCTTGACAAGTCTTGCTGATTCCTCTGCCAGCCCGTATTTTAGTGCAACTATGTCCTTGTCTTTTTTCTCTGTTCCTTCTCCAGGAAGATAGTCTTCACCTGAAATGATTACTTCCCCAGGAACAACGATTTTTCTTTCCATATTTATTTTAATTCCTCTAAGCATAATTTTTTAACAAGTTCTGATATTTTTTCTGCTGCTTCCGTGTTATTTTCGTCTCTTAATAAATCTTCAGAAGCATTTCTTAAGTTGCAATAATCATTACATCTCTCTTCATAAGAACTAAATCCTTCTACTCCTCTTGGAGGAGTTTTTATACCTGCTAATCTGTTAAGATATCCTGTGGTAAATTTAATTTCAGTTTTCATTTTTCCTTTATTTCCTCGGTGACTGCTGCACCGTGCGTTATTGAGTTTAGTTTATCAAAAAAATCCATTAAAAGCCCAGAAGGCACATTTACTGTGATTTCAAGATCTCCGTTAGCCAGCCAGTTTTCACTTTCTTTGTACTGGCTTACAACCCCATAAGCTTTTCCTGTATAAATAGAAGGAACAAGGACTTTTATCCTCTTGGTTTTTAGGCTTATAGGAAGAATAGCACTTATTTTTTCAACAATTTCACTCATCTGGGATTCAACAGGAACATTCCTTATATTCACATGTGCCTGCTCCAAAGCGTTTTTTATTCTTTCAGGAGTATGTGGGTTTCCGGTTCTTGGGTCTGATGAATTAACGCCCAAAAAATCAATAACCTGTTTTATTTTCTTTTCCCTTTCTTCGTCCCTATGTTCCTGTGTAAGAAGAATTTCCCCACTTTTTACTATTTTAGAAGCAACAGCATTAACATCATCTGTCCCAAAAGCTTCTTTCAAATCTTTTTCAGAAGCCTTAAGCCCCCTCTTTGAATCTGTAAAAATAGTATCGGCCTCTAAAAAATTTACTGCAGAAGACAGCCCTCTTTTGAATTTTAAAGAATTATCAAGGTCAACTATAATCTCAAAATGCTTGCCTGCCTGCTTTATTCTTGCTGTTGTTTGCGTCATCTTACTTGACAAACTCTCTTAGTTCTGTTTCGTTCACCCTATGGAGTTGTCCTTCATCATTTCTGATGTATGCAAGCTCAAATCTTTCCATGTCAAAGCTTTTACCTTGAACATCTTTGAAAATTTCTAGAGCAAGTTTAACTCCTTTCTTTATGTTTAATTCTGGTTTGTAACTCTCCCTCAATTTTTCCCTTATTTTTTCATCATTTTCACCTATCGCATTTGCATGATAAGAAAAATAATTTCCGGTAATATCATTAATATAAAGCTCTGGTTTTTTATTTCCTATTCCCGCAATCATCAGAGAAACTCCAAATGGCCTTGCCCCTCCATATTGAGTGAATTGCTGTTGTACGTTTGAAAGTTCTTTGATTATTAGTTCAGGCTCTATTGGTGAGTCATATGTAATCCTATGCTGCTGTGCAAGTAATTGTGCCTTTTCTATGAGAACCCGAGCATCAGAAACAATACCCGCTGCACCTGCAATTATGTGAGAATCTATCTCAAAGACCTTGCTTGCGGATTTCTGAATTACAAGCTTATCTTTAACTCTCTTATCAGCTATTATAAAAACTCCGTCTGAGCAAACCATTCCTATACTAGAGCTCCCTAGCCTGACTGTCTTCTGCGCATATTCTACCTGAAGTATTGTTCCCTCAGGAGAGAACATCGTGGCAGTTCGGTCATAGCCCATTGCCTGATGTTGCATATCTATTGGCATATCCATTTTCTAATTTTAGAGAAGTGTATAATTTAATTTCTCTGTTCTCTTCTCAACCAAGAATTAAAAAAACTCAGTATTTAAAAATCTTTTTATTGAGTTTTCCCAGCTTTTTCAGGCTTCCCGAAACCCTTTCAACACTGATTTTTTCAGGAAAAATGGCAAAACAAGCCCTTACTTCATTCAAACTTTCTCTGTTAACCGCAATAATATTCTCTTTTATCCATGTAAAACCGGTCTTTGAATAACCCAAAACACCTATTCCTTCAAGAATAGCTTTCTTTACATTCTTCTTCAAGTCATTTCCATGCAATAGAAGATACCTTTTCTTTTCTCTCATTGAAGGCTTCAGAGATTTCATAATAAAAAGAAGCAGAATTTATTTATAAATTAAACTAATAATCCTGAAAGATCCCATACAGGACTCACTGCAGTTGGAATATCTGAAAGACTTTTTATTATACCTGGAACTTCTTCAGGCACAGAACTCCATTGATCCATGAATGCCTTTGCATTTTCATAGTTTCCTGCAACTTGAAGTTTTAAAAATTCTGTGCTAAGGCGAGATAGAGTATCAAGAGAGCGTTCAGGATCAATTTCGTAACTTCCTGTTCTACTATTATAATGTATTGCATCTGAATTTTTGAGCCAATTATATTCGATAAGATCTCCACGAGCATGAGCTTCTTTAAAACCCATAACCCAGCTCTGAAAAAAACCTAAAAGATTTGTTGATATAATACCTTCAAGTGTTTTATCATCAATTAAACCTTGATTCCTGAAATAATCAAGTAATCTAGTACCCAAAACATCTGCTTTTGCCTCTTCCAGAGAAGAATGGAGATCTCCTAATGCAACCTCAAAAGGAATTTCTCTTCCATTAGAATTAATCTTGCTTGGTCCGAGTCCATGTGCAAGCTCATGTCCAAGAACAAATAATAATTTATTGTCAAATGTGCACCCATCTAAAAGATTTGTAGGAAGAATACGTTCAGCAATAGGCAAAGCAATTGTAGAAAATTTTGCTTCCATCATAGTTCTAGAGAAAACTTTTTTTGAACCTTTTAAGTCATGAATCCTCCTATCATTGGGAAGGTTGTAAGCACTGAACATCGCCCCGAAACTTGATTCCCCTCCACGTATTACGTCGGCAACTACCTCTAATGGAATTGCAGCCCCCTTTGGATGAAAGCTAAATTCCTGACTAAGTATATAATCAAAATCAGGAACTTTTGGAGCAAATTTAGCAAGAGCTTTAGTGGAATCTTTGTCAGGCAATGCAATAAATGATTCAAAAGAAGCCTTTAATCCAAGTAATTCATCAAAATAAACTTCATAAGGACCTATTGTTACTTCGAAAGGATTTCCATCAGTATCAACCCAAGCCATATCACTTTCAAAATAATTATTTGTACGGAAAGCATTTGCCCTTAATCTTAAAAAGGACTCCAATTTCCCAGGAGACAAATGAGATGCAGCTCTTTCTAAACTTCTTGCAGCTTCGTTCAATCTATCCCTGTATTCTTCAGAGTATGGAATTGCAATCAATCCATTTTCCCGTCTTCTTATTACAGTGTAATTGCTTTCAAACTGCTCATGATCTTCAGAGTGTTTGCTCAGCCATACATTCCATTCTTCTTTTGTTAAACCATCTGGATAAAAGGATCCAAATTTTGGTTTTTCACCAATTCCAGGAACAAATGGTTCATCATGATTATATCCATCCCAAGGAGATCCATGAATCATAAAATAACTAAATAAATCTTTTCCTTCAGAATCACTTCTCCGTTGAAGAGTTTCATAAATTCCTCTATTCCTGGAAGAAACCTGATCAATATAAATATCGGTCATAGTGTTAGAGGCTTGAACACATTCTGAAATTGCTCTTCTTTCCTCAAGGCTGAGAGATGAAAAGTCAGGCTTCACATCAAAAGTACTTACTCTTGCCAAACGTTCCTTTATATCCATAATTTTTCAATAAACAATTACTTTTTAAGGATTATTGTACCTTATTTTCATTAAACATTTTTAAACCATTCTCTCTTATTATAAAAATGGAAGTATGTACCATTGGCGGATTTGAGCAGGTTGGAAAAAATATGACTGCAGTAAAAGTGAAAGATGATGTCATAATCTTTGATGCAGGAATTTACCTTCCCGCAATAATTGAAATCCAGGAAGAAGAAAACCATGCGGAAATATACAATGAGAAATATCTGCGAAGGATTGGCGCTCTTCCTGACGACTTGGTCTTGGATAGACATGGGTGGACAGATAAAGTAAGGGCAATAATTATTGGGCATGCACATTTGGACCATCTTGGAGCACTGCCTTATTTGGCACACAGATATCCCCATGCAGAAATAATTGCAACACCTTTCACAATGGCTGTTTTTGATGAAATTCTTGAAGGCGAAAATATAATTCTAAAAAACAAGAGAAGAATAGTGAAAGAAGACTCTACTTATGTGCTCAATGGAAAATCTGGCCAGATAAAACTGGAATTTATACATACTACACATTCAACTCTGCAGTGTGTCTTTATTGCAATGCATACCTCGGAGGGAACATTTTTCTATGCCTTGGATTTCAAGTTTGACAACTATCCTATCATAGGAGATCCTCCTCGATATAATAAATTAAGAGAGATTGGAAGAAAAGGTGTCAAGGTTTTAGTGCTTGACTCTCTTTATTCCAGAACAGAGAGAAAGACGCCAAGCGAGAGAATAGCCAGAAACCTTGTGGAAGATGCAATTTCTTCTGTGCGTGATAGAAAAGCTGCACTTATTATCACAACTTTCTCCTCTCATATTTCAAGATTGAAGAGCATTGTTGATTTCGGAAAAAAAACAAATAGGCAGATAATTTTTGTGGGAAGAAGTCTTAACAAATATACTAATGCCGCTATAAAAGTTGGCCAATGTCCTTTCAGGAAAAACATAACTATGGTAAAATACAGAAAGCAAGTTGATTCTATGCTGAAAAAAGTTGACAAAGATAGGGGAAGATATCTAGTTGTTTGCACAGGACACCAGGCAGAACCTGGTTCTATACTTGACAGGATTGTAAAAGACGAAACACCATTAAAGCTTAAAGAAGGAGATAACATAATCTTCTGTTCCAGTGTTATTCCTGATCCTGTTAACATAAATGCCAGGGACAGAATGGACAAAAAACTCAGAAAAAAAGGAGTGAGAATTCAGACAGATGTTCACGTTTCAGGCCATGGTGCCAGAGAAGACATGAGGGACATGATGAATCTCTTAAAGCCTGAGCACATCATTCCTGCTCACGGAAGTTTGCAGCAGGAAACGCCAATGATTGAACTTGCGGGAGAACTTGGATACAAGTTCGGAGAAACTTCCCACCTTTCCCCTAATGGGAAAATTTTGAGTTTTGATTAAGAAATAATTTTTAAACTGTTTTTCCTTTAATCTGTTATGGTTAAAGAGGAAATTGTTGAAGGATTAAAGATGGCTATTTCTAAGGGAGAACCTCTGGAAAAAGCAATGGCTAGTTTTTATAATGCAGGATATAAGAAAGAAGATATAGAAGAAGCTGCTGCAGCAACCTCGCAATTCTCTTCTCCTTTGCAGCCCCAATTTCAGCAACCAAAATTTCCCATGTCTCCTATCCTACAAAAGCCATTAATCCAAAATACTCCTCAAATTATGCAAAGGGTTTCAAGTTACGACAAAACCCCAAAAAAATCAAGTTCAACAATAACAATAATTCTTATTATACTCTTAGTTCTGCTGCTGGGAATTTTATTCGTGGTAATCATATTCAAAGACCAGCTTACTACCCTTTTTAACAGCATTGGCCTTTTCTGGAGAGCGTTGTTTTAAATCACAATCAATTTTATATACTTCTAGTAGGATTCTAACACTAACTAAAATAAGACAAAAAAAAGAGAATAAAATGGTTAAATTTGCTCATATTGCTGACGTGCATTTAGGGGGATGGAAACAGCAGCCGCTTCAGGATTTAAATATGGAAAGTTTTAAAAAAGTTATTGAAACCTGTATCAAGGAAAAAGTTGAATTCGCTATTATCGCGGGAGACCTTTTTGATAATGCCTTCCCCCCCATAGATGTGCTTAAAGAGACCTTCGCAGAATTTAAAAAACTGAAAGAAGCAGGAATTCCATGCTTTATAATTGCAGGCTCCCATGATTATTCTGTTTCAGGAAAAACTTTCCTTGACGTTTTAGAAAAGTCAGGGTTCTGCAAAAACGTGGCAGTCTTTGAAGAAAAAGACGGAAAGATTATTCTAAATCCTACTATATACAAGGGAGTTGCAATCTATGGATATCCTGGAAAAACTTCTGGCTTGGAAGTTCAGGACTTGAGAAGGGCGCAGTTTAATGAAACTCCTGGTTTGTTTAAGATTTTCATTCTGCATACAACTATAGACAAGGCAAAGGGCAATCTGCCAATAGATGCTGTGGAAACAGCGACACTTCCAAAGGCAGATTATTATGCAATGGGACATTTGCACATAGATTTTCAGTATGAGAATTTTGTTTATCCTGGCCCGGTTTTTCCTAATAATTTTCAGGAGCTTGAAGATTTGGAGTACGGAAGATTTTACATCGTTAATACGACCCTTGAAAAACCGATGAAGAGAATAGACTTGAAAATTAAAGAAGTGCTTCCCCTTACCTTGGAAATAAAAAATACTTTCAGGGCAACAGAACAAATTCTGAGTGAACTCGAAAAGCATGACCTGAAAGATAAAATAGTTCTTCTCAGGCTCCGAGGATTGCTTGAAGGGGGAAAATTCTCTGACATAAGATTTGCCCAGATAGAAGAAGTTGTAATGAAAAAAGGAGCTTACTTTCTTTTGAGAAACACACATGATTTAAAAAATAAGGAAACAGGCCTTGAGAATGAAATTCAGGAAACAGAAAATATTGAGGAAGAGTCAATAAAAAAATACTCTGAGCAGAATCCATCTTATTTCAACAAACTCATTCCCCAGATAATGAACGCTTTTTCAACAGAAAAACAGGAAGGGGAAACTACAGAAACTTTCACCAGCAGGCTTTTTGAAGAAACTAAAAAAATATTTAATATCTGAGAAAATGCAGCTTAAAAAAATAACTTTGAACAACATCAGAAGCTATAAAAACCAGGAAATTTCTTTCCCAGAAGGATCAACCCTGCTTTCAGGAGACATTGGCTCTGGAAAAACTTCTATTCTTCTTGGAATTGAGTACGCTCTCTTCGGGCTGCAGCCAGGACAGCGAGGCACAGCTCTTCTGAGAAATGGAATGAACGAGGGCGGCGTTTCCCTTTGCATGGAAATTGACGGCAGAGAAGTGATAATAGAAAGAAAATTGAAAAAAGGGAAAACCGTGTCGCAGGATTATTCTTCTATAACTATTGATGGCGAAAAAAAGGAAATGTCTGTTACAGAGCTTAAGGACAAAGTTCTTGAACTTCTCAATTACCCAAAAGAATTCTCAAAAAAGCAAAATATACTTTACAAATTCACTGTTTATACTCCACAAGAAGAGATGAAGCAGATAATTACAGAGGATCCAGAAATAAGAATCAATGCTCTCAGGCATGTTTTTGGAATAGACAGGTATAAAACAATAATAGAAAATTCAGCAATAATCTCCGCAAAACTGAGAGAAGAAATAAGACTAAAGGAAAGCCAGATAGAAAATCTTGAGGAAGACAAGGCAATTGTTATTTCCAAAGAAGAGGAGCTTGAAACAAAGCACCATAACTTGGCTTCTGTAGAAAAGGAGCTTTTTCTCAGATCAGAGGAAATGAGGAAGGCACAGGAAGAAAAAGAGGAAGTTTCTAAAAAAATAGAGGAAAAAAACAAGCTTCAGCAGGAAATAGAAAAAACAAAAATCGTGGTGGCGAACAAAAAAGAAACAATTTTCAATAGCAACAGGAATGCAGAGCAGTTTAGAATCCAAATAAAAGAAATAGAGAGCATGGAGTTCGAGGAAACAAAAATTAAAGAGCTGGAACAGCAGATAGAATTCAGGAAAAGAGAAAAAGCAGATTTGAATGAAGAAAATCTAAAAATAAGCTCCCAGATCAACTCTCTCAGCAACAAAAATCAGGAGAACAAAGTTGTGAAGGAAAAATTGAGGCGTATAGAAATATGCCCAACGTGTCTGCAGGACGTTAGCCCTGTTTACAAATCAAATGTGATAAATAACATGGATTCAGAAATATCTGAAAACTTGAGAAATATAAATTCATTAACCCTTGAAAAGAAAAAAATACTGGAAAATATAATGAAGATTGAGGAATATATCTCCTCAAGGGAAAAGGAGCTTTCTGACCTAAGATTGCAGAAGGTAAAATTCCAGGAAATAGACTCAAAAAGGATAAGGCTTAAGGAGATCGAGAAATCAAACGAGCTTCTTCAAAAAGATATAGAGCTTCTTGACCAGCATGTTGAACTCATTAATAAAAGCATTTTTGAGCTTAAGAGATTTGAGAGTACCCTGGAAGTTAAGGAAAAAGAGCTAAAAGAAGCCATGAAACAGGAAAGACTTGCAGAGATAAAGGTTGCTGAGCTAAAAAAAGAGATAGAAGTATTCTCCAGACAGATAGAAGAAATGCGGGAAAGGATTTTGAAAACAGAAAAGGTAATGGAAAAACTGGAAAATATAACAAAATTGGAGGACTGGATTTCAAAGAATTTCACATCACTGATTTCTTTTGCAGAGAGAAATGTAATGATAAGGCTGAAATCAGAATTTTCCAGGCTTTTTGCAGAATGGTTCTCAATGCTTGTTTCAGACATCTTTGAGGTTAGTTTGAACGAGGAATTCACGCCGATAATACACCATCAAGATTATGAGTTAGATTATTCTTATCTTTCTGGAGGCGAACGAACTGCAATAGCCCTTGCCTATAGACTTTCGCTTAATCAGGTTGTTAACTCGCTTTTGAGCAAGATAAAAACCAAGGACGTTGTTATTCTCGATGAGCCAACAGATGGATTTTCAGATGCTCAATTGGATAAGATGAGGGATGTTTTGCGCCAGTTAGAGGTAAAACAGCTTATAATTGTCAGTCACGAGCCAAAGATAGAAAGCTTCGTTGAAAATGTCATAAGGTTCAAAAAAGAAAATGGGGTTTCAAGGATTTTTTCCGAAAACTTTATAAAATAGCAATTCTAAGATTTCATAGGTTGATTCTGAGGAGTATTACACAAAATAAGTACAATGGAAATGGATAACGAAATAAAAAACTCGATTTTGAAAACAGGGACAACTATATTGGGAATTGTCTGCAAAGACGGAGTTGTAATGGCTGCAGATAGAAGAGCTTCTATGGGAAATTTAATCTTTTCGAAAGATTCTGAAAAAGTGCTTCCTCTTAATGATTATTTGGTTTTCTCAGGATGTGGTTCCGCAATGGAATGTCAAAAGATAGCCCAAATATTGAAAGCAGAGTTGAAGCTAAAGAGGTTGAGATCAAAGACCAGACCAACAGTTAGGCAATCAGCATCATTGCTTTCAAACATTCAGGGTTCTGAAAGTGCATTTATCCTGGGAGGCTTTGATGAGGACGGAACATATTCCTTATATGAAATAACAGGGGGTTATTTAAAAGAAGTAAAAGATTACACTGCAAGTGTCGGTTCAGGTATGCCTTTTGTTCTTGGTTTGCTTGAAAGACAATATAAAAAAGGTTTAACAATAAAAGAAGGTGCTGAATTGGCAATAGAATCTTTGAAATCTTCAACTCAAAGAGATTCTGCATCCGGGAATGGCATAGACGTTTTCACAATAACAAAAGACGGAATAAAGAAGGTTGTTGACCAGGAAATTCTTCCAGAATATAGAGACGCAAAGAAATAATTGCACAGGCGATTTTATTTATTATTCATGAACACATTATAAAAGGTGATTAATTAAGGAGATAATTGATGGTTAGTTTTTTATTGCCATCATAAACAAAAAATGACAGATATCCTAAAGCACATAACAGAAAAGCTGCACAGCAGCATAACAGAAGCTAATTTTGAAGGAGCAAATATAGTTCTCTACACTGATAATGAAAATTTCTTCAAGGAAGGGGAAAGCAAGATTAAGGCTCTTGTAGATGAAATCAAGAAGAGGATTGAGCTAAGAGCAGATCAGAAAATCCTGCATGATAAGGAAAAAGTCAGCGAAGAAATAAAGAAAATTGTTCCCACAGAAGCTGAAATAACAAACATAATTTTTGATTATCACAGAAGCATTGTTGTAATAGAGGCGAAAAGACCAGGAATGGTTATAGGAAAAGGTGGGAGCATTTTGGATGAAATAAAAAAAACCACGTTGTGGACTCCTCAGGTACAACGAAGCCCTGCAATTAAAAGCCAGATTACAGAGAATATCCGCGAAGTTTTATATGCAAACAACAATTACAGGCGAAAATTCCTTAATGACATAGGAGAAAAAATCTACAAAGAATGGAATCCTGAAAAAGTTGAGGAATGGATTCGTTTGACCATGCTAGGAAGTGCTCGTGAGGTTGGAAGAAGTTGTATGCTTTTGCAGACTCCTAACTCAAAAGTCTTGCTTGATTGCGGAATAAACGTAGCAGGACATGGAAAAGATAAATTCCCTTATTTTGATATTCCTGAGTTTGACATAAGACAGTTAGACGCAGTGATTTTGAGCCACGCACACCTTGACCATGTTGGCTTGCTACCTTATCTTTACAAAATGGGATACAAAGGACCAGTTTACATGACGCATCCTACTAGGGATGTCGCTGCACTTCTCTGCCTTGATTTCATAGGTGTTGCATACAAACAGGCAGCAACTCCATTGTACAGCTCAAAAGACATAAAAGAAATGGTAAAACATTCTGTCTGCCTGAATTTTAACGAAGTGACTGACGTGACTCCTGACATAAGAATAACTTTTTATAATTCTGGCCATGCACTTGGAAGCGCAATGGTTCATTTTAATATAGGCAATGGATTGCATAACTTTCTTTATTCTGCAGATTACAAATATACAAGAACAAGGCTTTTGGATCCGGCTGTTGCATCTTTCCCAAGAATAGAATCTGTTTTAACAGAAGCAACTTACGGTGCTAAGACAGATATTCTTCCCCCAAGAATTGAATCTGAGGAGAAAATGATAGAAATAATAAACAAAATAATAAACCGTGGAGGGAAAGTTTTAATCCCTGAACTTGGTCTGGGAAGAGCACAGGAAACAATGCTTATAATAGAAGATGCAATAAAAGAAGGAAAAATGAACAGCATACCTGTTTACATAGACGGAATGATATGGGACATAAATGCAATTCATACGGCATATCCTGATTTCTTAAGCAACAAAGTGCGTGCCTCAATTTTCCAGGATCAAAACCCATTTGCATCAGAAATATTTTCCCGTGTAGGGAGCCCGCAGGAAAGAAAAAAAGTTTTTGAAGGCGGCCCATGTGTTGTGCTTGCAACTTCAGGTATGCTTGTTGGCGGAGCTTCTGTAGAATATTTCAGGGAATTTGCAGGAAATGAAAAAAATTCCATAATGTTTGTCTGCTATCAAGGAGTTGGTTCCTTGGGAAGGCAGGTACAGGAAGGGCTTAAAGAAACAAAAATGAATGTTGAAGGCCATGAAGAACATGTTAAAATCAATCTTGAGGTTAATACAATTGCAGGTTTAAGTGCACACGCAGGAAGAAACGAGATAATAAGCTTTTTCAATAATATAAGACCAAAACCAAAGAGGATAATTATTAATCATGGAGAAGTTTCTAAGTGCCTTGACTTGGCTTCTGCACTCTACAAACTAAACCACGTTGAGACAAATGTTCCGAGAGTTCTTGAAACTCTAAGGCTTAGGTAAGGACAATGAAACACAATCTGAAAATTACAGCAATCCTTCTTTCTATGTTCATAATAACCCAGCTCATAGGAATTTATGTTGTGAGCAAAGACCCATTTACAGTAAAACAGGAAGTAAATCAGACAATTCAGACAGTAAACAATCCTTATCTTACATGGATTAATCCACCAAAAGTACAAACCCAAGGAGAATTTAATGGTCTTCTTGTTTCTCTTGTATTCGCATTTTTTATTGCAATAATGCTCTTGATTTTTTTGATGAAATTTAAGGTTAGTTTTTTCCTCAGGCTATGGTTTATGTTTGTGATAACCATTGCCCTTTTGCTTTCTCTTTTAGCTCTTGCAAAAATCCTCCCTTGGACAATAAACCAGAAAGTCTTATTCTTTTCTGTTCTTATTATTTCCCTTGGCTTAGCAATAATTAAAATATCCGGAAAAAGTTTCCTGATTCACAATCTTACAGAACTCTTAATATACCCTGGACTTGCAACTGTTTTTGTCCCAATACTTAATCTGTGGACAGTAATTGCTCTTCTTGTTCTTATATCAATATATGACATGTGGGCTGTTTGGCATTCAGGAATAATGCAAAAGATGGCAAAATATCAGATAAACACGTTGAAGGTTTTCTCAGGTTTCTTTGTCCCGTACATGTCAAATAAAGTAAAGGCGAAAATAAAGAACTGGAAAAAAACCCTTTCAAAAAGCAAGCTGGAAAAGAAAAAGATAAAGGTTAGTGTAGCAATCCTAGGTGGCGGAGATATTGTTTTCCCTATAATAACTGCAGGTGTGATGCTTAAGACTCTTGGTCTAACTTCTGCTCTGCTTGTTACAGCAGGCGCAACTCTTGGCTTGGGCTATTTGTTACTCTTTTCAGAAAAAAAGAAATTTTATCCTGCAATGCCATTCATCACTGCAGGAATTTTACTTGGTATTATTGCTAGTTATATAATTCTATAATCTTGTCACTTTGTAGTTATAACAAAACCATAAGATTTATAAACATGGATTTTCTCGAGTTTTTATGAGAAGAATACCAGCAGAATTTTGGCAGATAAAGCAAGGGACTTTGGAAATAGTTTATGGTCTCATTCCTAATGATTTACTGTCAGGAAGACGAAAACTTCCGAGATATGAAGTTAGACATTATGATGGAAGCGGATTTCCACCAACTCTTTTAGCTGGTATCGGAGTTCAAAAAAAGGAAGCAGGTTTCTTTGTTAAAAAGAGATATCATCAACCAGGAGAAAAACCAAGAGCCATAGAACTTGTTCCTAAGCTAGAAGAGGCAAACAGCATTGCATACGCAAGGGCAGTTGGATTTGCCAGAAGACTTGCTAAACATTCTTTTATGACCATATATGATAATGCTAAAAACCAAAAAGCAAATCTGGAAAGAATAGCGCAAGGAGAAACACAATAAAATGGAAATAATAAGAGAATTAATTGAAATACCAAGAGAATTAAGAGTATTGAATGAAGGCGAGATACATGTAAGAATGCCAATGACAGCAGAATATTTTTATCTTGGCAAACAGCCTAGATATGAAATAAGGCAGGTAATTGGCGATAAAAGCACACTCTTAGCTAGCATAGCTATCCAACAGACAGGTTTAGGTTATGAAATTTTAAGGCGTTTCAACTTAGAAGGACAGAAGCCCTCAAAAATTTCCTTTAATACTCATTTAGAGCATGCAAAAGAAACTGCAGAACATGAAGCTGTTCAATTGGGAGTTCAATTGGCCGATGGCACTAGACAAATTCCTCTTATGATTCTCGTTGATGATGACAAGAAAGATCTTGAAGCAAAAATAAATGAAAGAGGTTCTTTATAAAATGACAGAACTTTCAGACAGAGTTAAAGAAGGAAAAGAATTTTTTACTGATGCTATAGATGGAATAGGACTAAGCATAAGAGATCTTGATCTTTTGGGAAGGATATCAACGATTAGACAAGATAGAAGGATTAAATCTGTGAAATTAGTTGATCATAGAAAAGTTGGCGAAACAGACAGCCCTGTATTAAAAGGATCTGAAGATGTAAACATCTATAATTTTAATGCTTATCTAAATGATGATTTTACAGATGAGACCCAGGCCGAAAGACAAATGAAGAGCATTCTAAGAAGAGTGAAACTCCGTCCTGGACCACTAGATTCCGCAGACACACGCAACTATCATTTTGGAACAAAAAATAATTGGTTTTACATTGATTTTATAGAACCAAGTAAACAGGAGAAATAAAAATGCTCGTAAAACAAGAATTAATAAACAGAATTAAGGATTACTTTGATCTTAATATCTATGAAACAAAAGTTTGGTTAGCTTTGCTTGGAAAAGGTGTTGCTTCTGCAGGAGAAATTGCAGAAATATCACGTGTTCCTCGTTCAAGAACCTATGACGTCCTTGAATCTTTGGAAAAAAAGGGGTTTGCTATTATAAAAATAGGAAAGCCTGTAAAATATCTTGGAGTTAAGCCATATATGATTCTTGAAAAGTTGAAAAACAATGTAAGATCAGATGCTGAAGAAAGAATAATCACCCTTTCCAAGATAAAAAGCACTGAAGAGTTCATGAAGCTTGAAGAAATTTACAAAGAAGGAATAAATCCAATAAAGCGTGAGGATTTAAGTGCAGCTATCAAAGGAAGGTCAAACATATCAAATTATTTAAGAGAAATTCTTAACAATTCTGAAAAAGAAGTAATAATCTGCACAAATGCCGAAGACATAAGTTTCAAATTCAAACTCTTCCAGCAAACTCTGGAAAACCTTGATAAAAATAATATCAAAGTTAAGATAGCTTTGTCAGGGGATGAAAAGCTCATAAAGAAAGTTGAAAAAGCTCTTGGAATAAAAATAAAGAAAATAGATGTTGATGCCAAGTTCTTCATAATTGACAGAAAAGAAATACTTTTCTACCTTTCAAGAAACAGCGGCACAGAGGATACGGCAATATGGCTGAACTCAGAGTTTTTTGCCCAGGCTTTTGCAGTTCTTTTTGAGAAATCTGTTGAGAGTAATTAGAATTATAGAGAAATCAAGGATGTTAGTCTATGTTTAATCCCATAATATACATGTCTTTCATCTTTTTCTGATTTTTTTCCTTCCAATTTTCCAGGAATTGTTTTAACGTTGATTCCACCCGAACTTTAGCATACAATCTTGAATTTTTAACCGAAACTACTTTATGTTTTAAACGGAATTTCCTAACATTCTCTTTATCTTTAATTTCCGGCCCTGAAACTATAATTTCACTTCGCCTTTTCCCGACAAAAAAAGCTCTTACCTCTTTTTTGCCGTTGTATTCAAATCCTTTTGCTTTTATCTCAAAAAATTCCTGGGCTTCAGAATTTAAATGCCTATAGAATTTCAGAAGCTTGCTGCCTGCAATGTCACCTTCCTGCTTTTCTGTTCTTATTTTTACAACTGCAAGTTTATAGCCTCTTTTCTCAGCCTCTTTCTTTATTTTTTCCAAATCCAGAATCTTTACCTGGAAGAATTTTATTGATGGATTTTTAAGAAATTCACTGCACATTTTCTTAAAGACAAGAAAAGTTTCTACAGAAAGTGCTGCCAGAACATTTCTCTGTTTGTAAGTGGGGTCTATCAAAATAATTGGCGATTTCAGCTTCGCCTCATTTAAATCCATCAAAATGCTGGATTTTCTTTTGTGGCGCTTTTCAATATCAATCACTTCTTTCCCTTTAACCTTAATGATGGCTTTTATGAAATTAAGAAAACTTTTGTATTTGTAAACAAGGAGCTCTATTGCATAGCCTGAAAATCCCCTTATATAAGATTCTGCCCCGTAAGAACCGTTTGCATAACAGAAAGCCTTTGCCAGCATTATCTCATCCAGAAGTTTTTCAGATTTTACCTTCTTTTTTATGTAATTCACGTGAGAATAAGAAAGGTCTGTGACATTTTCCGCTTCTTTAGGGTTCTGGACTTTCCTTACTGGAATCACTTCTAAAAAAAGATTTTCCCCTGCTTTTATTCTGAAATAATCCCTTGAGCCGTGGATTCTAGACACATTTGTTTTAGGAAGAATTTTTTCCGTAAGGTCTGAAAGAATCTCATTCTTGTATTTTTTATCAAATCTCATGAAAATATCTATGTCATAAGAATCCTTCTTTATCATGGTTTTTTTTGCAAAGCTGCCCCCGACAAAAATCTCTGCGTTTATTCTGCTGCTTCTCCTATTATTTTCCATAATTTTCAGGTAGTTTGTCAGAGTTTCTTTTACATCTTTCATTTCTTTTTCAGAAGGCTTTATCTTTTCAAGAACCTCTTTTAAAATCTGGTCAATGTTTTTTCCTTTTTTCATTAGGATTTTTAATAAGATCTTTCACATTTGTTTTAAGTGTTGATGCCAAATCTATTATGTATTTCCCTTCCTCAAGCTTATACACTAGGGGAAGATTTTTTCTGAATATTTTTGCTATGTCCAGCTCAAACTTTCCCTCACCTATAACTCTTATTGATTCTACATCAAGAATAACAGGCGTTTGCTCATCTTCTATCCCTACCATTTCTCTTATATCTTCTTCTATCTGTTCTTTCTGTTCTTCAGGAATCTCCACTATCCTGTTCTTGATACTTTCCATCTGGTCATCTCTGATATAGAAGAAAAAATGGCTCCCGCATTCCTTACATCCTTCAAGAATTTCCTTGCTTCCCACTGGTATTATTCTGGAACAACGAACACATTGGTGCGCCATAATGGTATATGTGGAACAGAATTATAAAGTTTGTGGGGTTCTATTATCTTTTCTATCCTTTCAATAACAATTCTATCTTCTTGGGATTCCTTTTTATCTCTTTGATTATAGTTGCAGGACCGATTATTGTTACAGCGCCAAGATCACCGCCGGCAATTGTGCTCACTAGATTGTTTCTGAATCTTCCAAAAAATCCTGCATTCCCATTTCCTGAAATTACAGCAAGTTCAACTCCTTTGAAATTTTTTACATGTCCCATCATTGCCATTGTGTCTCCTATAAGCCTTGTCTCCTCTTCAACCTCAAGTCTTCCCTGCAGAATAAGGATATTGTTACCAAGAACTATATTTAGTATTTTTTTTATTCTTTGGTTGCTGTCCAGTCCTCTTATTTCAGCATAAGGAAGAAACTGAATGCTGAAACCCTTGATTTTTCCCGGTTTTCTTTTCACCATCTTTTATTATATGTATGCATTATGCTTTTTAATTTTTTAGACTTGTTTTGCCAGTTTAAATATTGATTCGTAAAACTCTTCTAAGTTTTTGCCATATTTTGCGCTTATTCCGACAACATCATATTCAGGAAAAGCAGATTCTATTTTTTTAATGCTCGATTTCCTTAAATCAACTTTATTTGCAACTATCAAAACAGGAATCTTTCTTGCCACTAAGTTTCCTATTATTGTTAGATTAACCTGATTGTAAGGATTTTCTGTAGCATCCAGAACAATTACAACTACATCCATGTCATCAAGCCATTTGATGCTTTCAATAACTCCCTGCGTGGCTTCTTTTGCCCGTATTTTTGCTTCCTTTTTTTTCATCTTGTATTTCAAGAAATCTTCATAGTCTATCTTGGTTGCAATTCCAGGAGTGTCTATCATCTTAAAAGTCATTTTCTTGCCTTTGTAATCTATCTCTACTTTCTCCTTGAATTGCACAGCTCGTGTTTCATGAGGTATCTTACTTACTTTCCCTATTTCTTCTCCAGTGAAATCCTTGCATATTCTGTTAGCAAGACTTGTTTTTCCAGCATTTGGGGGACCATAAAAACCTAGTTTAAGCTCCCTTTTTCCACGGAACATATTGAAAAAAATTCTCTTGAAAAAATTCTTAAAAGCATTTACCACCATATTAAAGATTTAGCTAAAAGGTTTATTAAATTTTGTGTAACTGGACTATGCATTTTGGATTATTTGCCTTTCCCCTCTGTTCCTGTTCTTTCACCAAATTTTGTTATTGGTACTATTTCAAACATACCTGTTCTTTTTCCTGAATACTTCTTCATGACGTATCTTATCCTTTCAGAGTTCCAACCTGCTTTTTTAAGATTTTCCTCTATCTCTGAATTTTTAAGTCCTTTTTTCTTGGCATTATTTACATAATTTACCATGTTGTAAAGGTCATTCCTGTTCTTGAAAAGATAATTTTCATATCTTCTTTTGTACCATTCCTGCATTATTAGATAAATAACAAAAGCCAAAACAAGTAGGAAAAGTATTACAAGAGCAAAAACAGTCCACTTTGAAGTTGTGGCTTGTTCAGGCAATGTTTGTGTAACAGAAAGCTTGCTTATTGCAGGAGCGATGAACGCCGGAAGTGTTGTGAAATCAACATTTTCTGTTGTTGAAAATGAAATAGAATTCTTGTTTTTAAGATTTATATATACATATCCTGACTTGTTGGTGTATTGTGCGTCTGTCTGGAATCCTGCGAATTGGGGAATAATTAAATAGTAATCATAAGGTACGTCTTTTTTCTGAACAATATTCATTTTAAAAATGCTTGATATAAATTGGGTGTACCCTGAATATGTTCCGGAAAATTGACTGAAATCCATCTTAGTTTGCAGATTTTGATTCTGCCAAAGCAATACCACATTAATATAACCCTTCTGGTTATTAGAATCAAATGTTCCTCCTCCTATATCCTGAAGTACTTTGAGGTTTATATCAGAAGGCTTTGATAAAAAGGTAATATTTCCTGCACCACCAGTTTGAGATACTGAATCAGGTATTTTTATTTGAAGAAGTCCATTAACTATTAAATTGTAATCAGAATCTGAAGTGGCAGTCTGATATTGTGCATTTAGAAGATTTACTGTTTGGTTTAAATAACTAATATTCAATGAAGAGCTTAAAGCCTGCTGAGAAAACGAATCAAAAGAAGAAATCTGTATTCCTAGATTTAAAATAGATTTTTTAATATCATTCAGCTTAGAATTTATTAAATCTTTAGGGGAACTTACATTTATTAAAAAAACTTTAGAAGAATTCAACCCCCTCTGGTCAATAACTGTTACACTCAGATTATAAGCTCCCGTGATGGTGTATGTATGAGTCACATTATTACTCTGTGTGATTGCTGAAGTGTTATCTCCAAAATCCCATGAAAATCCAGTTAAATTATAATTAGAATGAACATTAACATTGAAGTTTGTTGGATATGCAGAAGCTGTCTTTTGAGGACTTAAAGAATTGATTATAGGAATATCAATAACTTGTAAATTATTAGAAATAACATTTTGACTATTAAGATTTAAAAGAAAAGAATAATTTCCTATAGTGCTTGGAACAGAAAATCCTGCGCTGTCAAGATAAAGTTTCTGGAAATCTGAAGAGGCCTTTGCAGGAGTCTTTGAAACGTCATAGAAATTATTCTCTACAACAACTCCTATATCATTTTCATATTGTGCCTGCAAATTTCTTAAAGTTATACTCTGGTTTGAATTTGAGTTTATGCTTATTGGAATAACGCATCCTGAAGAACAGTTCATTGTTCCATACTTTACTCTTATATAATTTTCAGCCAATTGTGCAAGACTTGTTCCATCAATCATTGAATTACTGACATTAATACTTCCCATTGCATCAAAGCTTTTACCCTGAGCAAATATCTGATAAGCTGCAGGGCTTAAAGAAGGAATAGGAGTTCCATGAAAACCGCAACCATTTGATTGAGGAGAATAACCTTTAGCTCTGTAATCTCCAGAGCCACCAGTTGAATAAATGCATACATAATGTTTTTCAGGATTAATTAAAGAGTAATTTACGCTGCATGAAACTTCTCCCCCAGATGTATTTGCATCAGGAAGTTTACATCTGGCAACTTCTTGACCATTAGTCTTGTAGATAACAGCAGCTATTGTTTCTAAGCCATTTACCTTTTTTACCCATGCACCTATGTTAAAGCCAGGAGATGCTGAAAGATTTACGAGTTCACAGTAAGGTGTGCTTCCCATCACTGGTTCTGCTGCTGATGCTGAAAGGTCAAAGCAACCATAATCTCTAAGATTAGAACATGTTGCTGAATCTAAAGACTTGTTATTTACAACATCTATTGACCCGTCATCTAAAAAATCCACTCCAATTTGATTCATACATGAAGGAGTAGCTGTACTATCTAGAGTGAAGTTTAGAGAATTAATCCTGAAAATATTCCCTGTTAATCTTAATCCATAAATCTTTGAATCCCCTGGATTTAATGTTGCTATCTTTGTCTGCATCCCATTGCTTGCATTATAACCACTTGAGCAGTCTACAGGACTACAAGAGTAAGAATATCCAAAGTTATTCTTTAATATATTTGAGATATTTATAGAATTCCCCCTAGAATCACTAAATAAAGAGTTTAAAGGCTCTGAGTTAAAACTTATATTTATCCAACCATTGATATTATTAGAAGGTCCGTAAATGTTTGTCAAGGAAGACGCAGGATTTCCAACATTAAAACTTGCAGAGGTTAAATTAATTAAGAATATTCCAAAGAAAAACACAAAGAAAATCATTTTTTTATCGACCATCTTTTATTTTATAAAAAGACCAAAAGGATTTATAAATATTCTCGTGAGTTGCGTAATTTTTATCTCCTCTTTCTGAAACCTATTATTAAGTAAATAAAGGCTATCAAAACAAGTGCAACCAGGAAGTTGTAGAATCCAAAGAAAGGCAATGGTATCTGTGCAGGGCACTGGAATGTTTGTACAGTTGACTGGCATTTTCCTGCGAGATTTTGTGGATCATTCTGATTTGGATTTTGAGGAGACCATACCCAACTAGCAGTTAGATTAATAGTTAGATATCCTGTAGTGGAACAAGTGTCTCCTGTTGATTGTTCTTGATAATAACAAGTTCCAATTCCGCTTCCTGAAGTTGTTGTACTAACTACAGGAGCAACACATCCAGATTTATCTATCTTACAACTACTAGTGCACTTCAATGTACCAGAAGTATATCCTAAACTTTGACATGTGTAACCATGGCGGAAAATAGGTACACCAATGCCAGCATTAGAATTAGGATCGCATTCTTTTGAAAGCATATCTATAACACCGTCACCGCAAGAAGGAGTAACCCCTGTTCTTAGCATGCAGTTACTGATATTATAAGTACAATCTGAATAGCAGTTTACATTCCCACTTTGATAAAGATTTGGAGCCAATACCGAACATGAAGTTATTTTCAGATTTGGAAGAGCTCCATTAATTCCTCCTGGATCACAATCTTCAGTCCTATTAGCTGAATTTGGAATATCTATATTGCCATCTCCACATAATTTACCTACACCAGATAAAGTAATTGTTGTTTTTTGTGTTGTACTTCCTCCAGCACCTGTACATGTAATACTATAATCTTGTGTTGCTGAAGGACTTACACTTTGAGATCCAGATGTTGCAGAACTTGAAGTCCATGCTGCAGAACATGAAGTTGATTGAGTTGATGTCCATGTCAATGTTGAAGACCCTCCTGAACCTACAGTTGAAGGATTTGCACTTAAGGTGACTGTTGGAAGTAGTAGCGGAAGAGTACATTTACTTTTATCAAACTGGCATGGATTTGTACTAGTACTTGAAAAACATCCAAGAGTTCCTCCAGAAAATCCAAGAGTTTGACATGTATTTCCTCCAAAATCACCTAAACCAGGAGCAGTACTATCACAAGTTTCATTAAGCTGATTTATAACATTATCCCCACATACAGGAGGATTTGGAGAAACGCATTGAGTAGTATCAAAAGTACATCCTCCAGTACATCCAAGAGTTCCGCCTGTGAAACTGTCATACCCTAAATTATTTTTTAAATTTACACAAGTATCTTGACCACTTAAGAAAACAGGTGGCCCAGAATTTGGATCGCACTGCTCATTCGTACCAGCTGAATTAGGCTGATTTACACTACTATCCCCACAAGAAGTTTTTCCAGTACCATTTCCACTCCACCCGCTACCGCATTGGTTTATGGTTGAATTCCAATTACAGAAACAATTTATTCCAGGAGCATTGCAGTTGATATTTGGAGGAACACTTTTACTTGCTACACCACAGAGATCATTTCCGCAAGTTTGATTGTTTAAATAATTTGCACAGGTTACAACTCCTTGGCATTGTATCGGAAGGATTTGATTAACTTTCAAGTCAGGAATAGAATTTTGTTTTTGTATTGATGTATTGCCAACAACCCTTGCAATAAAATAATACTCTGGAGGGTTTTTTTCTCCTAATAGAAATCCATGATTATTATGAAATTCAGCAACCCAGGTCCCTACAATATTTCCATTAGAACCAATAGACACATTCTGTGGGTTTGTTGTAACAGACCAAGATACACCAAAGTTGCTACTTTCTCTAACTTCAAAAGATATCTGTTGCCCAGAACAATTTGAAGTAACAACATTTAAACTTACATTTTGTCCCGCAACTTTTTCAGTAGCGCTCCAGGATGCAGAATTAATAGTGCAGGAAGGAGTTGAATTGATGGGGAATGGTTGAGTTACAACACTGCAACAAATCTTTGTGCCATAAATTTGAGTTACCAGACCAGGAGATTCAAGATGCGCATTTGTTGTATTAGAAAGGTAAACTATTGTTGTTTCATTATTTGGCGGATTGGTATTGCAATTAAAAGTTGTACTTCTGCAATACCCAAAACTATCATAACATACATTAACATTATAATTTGGGGTAAGGAGGTCAGGAATTTCTGCATGAGAATTTGTCGCAGAATAAAGAGCTAATAATTCATTACTTTTATTGCTTAAACATGTTGTGCTCCCAGCACCAAAATTACAGCATAAAACACTAGGATAATTTAATTGGCTTACAAGTTCCCCATGTGCATTTGTTGAACCAGATAAGTGCATCAAAACCTGACCGCCATTTGAATTACAGGTTGCTGCATTTGTCTCAACCCAACATCTATTTGCAGCAGAAATATTATTTAATGATAAGGCTATTAGTATAAAAAATCCTACCAGAACTAATAAAATCCTCGAATTAAAATTATTGTCATCTTTTATTAACATTTTCTTAAATTTTACATACTAACTGAATTTTTATCATTTTTATCCGCAGCAAATTTGCCCATTTACAGGAGGCTGGTCTGAAGGAGTTAATTTTCTTACTATCTTATCCCCTGTCTGAGGACATGTTCCCCCAACAGGTATAACCCATTTTCCTCCAAGCCCTATAACACATGTTTGATCTGCTTCCTTAGCAGAAACTGTACAGGGCATTGAAGGACATTTTAGGACATTGTATGATGAGTATATCGGATTTGATGAAAGGTCAGAACATGTGACATTTGTCTTGTCTTTTAAAGTTCTCTCAACTAAACAAAATGAGCTTTTCTGCCCGCTATCACAGGCAAATGCGCACTGAACAGAAATAGGGTCTGGCTTTGACCTTGTTATTTGGAAAATAAAGACAGCAACAATCACAAGAAAAACAACAATTACTGAAATCAAAAGGATTTTTTTTGCTTCCATTAACTCTCTTCAATCAACCTCATTTTCTTTATTTATTAAAACAAAAGAGTTTTATAAATATTCTTATCTTTATAATAACAGGATAAAATTATACTTTTATTTTCTTATAAAATTACTTAAATGATAATCCAAGAAGGTTATCAATTCTATCAACATTAGGAACTACTAGGCTAGGATATACCATAAATGTTGGCTCGTAAATTACCATCCCTGCTTTTTTATCAGCAATTCCTGTTGTTTGAAGTGTTGTTAATATGTTCATTACAGACTGATTAGAATTTATATGTGTTGGATGTGTAGTCCCAAGGAACATATGCCCAAATTCATGAGATACTACTGTTCCATTATCTACTGAATTAGGAGTTATATATATTGTTCCACTATAAACAATTGTTCCAACCCTATAATTCTCTGTTAGCCCTAAAGCTCCTGATTCAATTAAAGTTGAACGAGGAACAATAATAATCCACCCTGAATTAGGAAGAACTTTTTTAGTTGTGCTATCTATAGAATAATGCCCCTGGTTTCCTATTACAATTTTGCTGCTGCCTATACCATTTCTGACAATTCCATTGATGTCATTCGGGTCAAGTATTTTTCTTCTGATAAAATCTTGCTGTTGTGAAGTAAGAGAGTCATTAGGCAATCCATCTGGATCTCTGGTTAGAATTTCAATGCCCTGTAGTCCTTTAAATCTAGAAATAAATTCTCCGTTAAGATCAAATCTTGTAGTTGGTGTATATTCTCCTGCAAGTTCTTGCATAAACTGCCTAAAAACTCCGGGGTTAGCATCATATGGGAAATAAGGAATAGCCCTAATCAAAACACCACTTGTATCTTTTGGTGGAAGGCTTATTGATCTTACAAAACCAGAATAGTTTCCAGGTGTTCCCTGCCTTGTTTGTAATAAAATATCTGTAAGATCAGAAGACCTCCTATTAATTTTAAACCTAAAGCTTCCATCAGGATTTGTGATATTGTTTCCTAAGCTATCTGAAGTTTTTGTTAATAGGGGGATTGTATCATTTCTTCCATTAATTGTATAAAATCTCATTGTTCCCTGAATTCTTTGATGAGTTTCATTATTCTCTAAATTTCCTGAAATATCTGGAAGGTCATAGATATTTCCTTGAACAACAGAACTATCAATCCCCCTTTGTGGTGTACCAAATCCCACCTGAACTCTGTATATTCCTGTGCTATCTCCAATAGTTTTTATTTTCAAAGAACCATTGCTGATTCCTACTTGTGTTTTTCCATCTAAAGCTCTTGCAAAAATAAAAGGAACAGGATTATCTTCTAGATTTCTGTCTACAGGAGCACGAAGAGCTACATACATTGAATCTCCTTCATTTAAATTAGCCTGTATTCCTGAAGTGTCTAGAGTAGGTTTATAGTTAGGAACAGTCACACATGAAGTGTCTGGATTTACTCCTAAAGCTTCCAAAACAAAGCAAGTTTTTCCTTTAGGATTGCTAGTCAGAGTTTCAAAGTAATTAGGCCCAGTTATTGTTTTTGTGTTAATCAAGCTATCATTTCTAAAAGTTTTTCTTGTTGCCTGAGAGATATTTTGAAGATTTGCATTATACCCTATATCAACATAATTTTCAAGCGTTGCCGTCTGGGAAAAAGAAGGCTGTAAAACCTGGACATTTATAGGTCCACTTTTAGTAATATTTCCTATTACATCTTCGCATTCTGAACTGAAAGAGCTGTTTCCTGTTATTATTACAGATGTATCTATAGGATTTCTTGTTGTAATAACATTCCCATTCAATATAACTTTGTAACTGTTAATATTATTCTGGCTTGTACATTTTCCCTTAACTCTTACCTCTAATGGAGAAATTCCTGAGTTAGGAGAAATATAAAGGGAATTAATAGGTGGAGATTTTATAATAGGTGGAGGTTTTATCTCTGTCGTGCTACTACATCCTGTTAAAGCATAAATGCCTAGAGCACTAGCTGTTAAACCTTTGTAAATTCCGTTCAATCCGCTAATTAGTTTAGTTTTCATTCCCATTTTAAGCTGTTAAAATATAAATATTTTAGTATTTAAATCTTGTGTTTGTTGTTACTATTAGGGGGTATAAAATATTCTTTTATCGCAATTAATGCTTTTTTATGATGGTGCTTACAATTGCCCCACAACTTTCTTAAACTTGTGTTCGCTTTTCTAACTATGTCGCAAAAAAAACAAGTAACTAACTTTGCATTAAATCCAGATAAAAAAACTCTGGAACAATTCAAGACATGTTACTCTGAACCATATGTTATTAAGGCATCACTTATGCCAGATGCGCATCTTGGTTATGTTGCACCTATTGGAGCTGTTTTAGCCACTAAGAACTACATTGTTCCTTCATGGGTTGGATATGATATTGGCTGCGGTATGACTGCAGCTAGGCTTCCAAAAAATATTTTAATAAATATAAAAGAAAAAGGACCATTGATTTACGAACAAGTAAAGAAGCAAATTCCAATGGGTTTGGGTGCAATCCACACCTCTGCTTCCACAATAACAGACAAAACAAAAAAAGAATATGAAGCTATTTTGTCTGATTTCAAAAAAGGTCATTATAACAATCAGGTTTTGCAATTTCTTGAATCAGGAAAAACATTAAGGAGTTTGGGAACTCTTGGCCATGGAAATCATTTCATATCGTTAAATTCAGATGCTTCTGGAACTCCGTGGATTGTTGTCCACTCTGGTTCCAGGACAGTTGGCCACTGGATTGCCACATTATACATGAAAAAATCCTCTGGCAAAGAAGAAGGATTTGAAGAAACATATCCTTTGCTTTCAAGTTCCAAGGAGGGTTTGGAATACCAAAACCTGCTTGAATTTGGCCTTGAATTTGCTAAATTAAACCGCTTGGAAATGGTGCTCCAGGTTTGCCTTGCCATCCAGAAAGTTCTGAAGAAAAAAGTCAAGTTTACAATATGGACAAACAAAAATCATAATCATGCCTTAAAAGAATCTGGTTTGTTTATTCATAGGAAAGGAGCTACGCCGGCGAAGAAAGGAGAAAAGGGAATCATCCCGGCAAACATGAGAGATGGTTCATTCTTGGTTGAGGGAAAAGGAAGTAAGGATTTCATTTCCTCATCATCTCATGGAGCTGGCAGAGTTATGAGCAGAAAACAAGCTAAAAAAGATTTAAATGTAGTTTCTTTCAAAAAGGAAATGGAGAAAGCAGGCGTTATAGGAAACTTTACTTATGACTCATTGGATGAATCGCCTGAAGTCTACAAAAATATTTACAAGGTCCTAGAAATGCAAAAGAAATCAATAAAAATAATCAATCATCTAAAGCCTTTTGTGAACTGGCAGGGAGAAGGAAGTTACAAGAGACAAAAAGAAGTTTACTAATTTTAAGAATTAATGAAGTTTTACTTCTCCCAGCAGAATAACTTAATGCTTTTTGGGTTGTATGCCTGAAGGCTTGAGCTTATTATAACAGATTCTGCATATATTGTTTTCTGCGGACTTTGCATCAGTATGCATAGATCACTTGTAGAACAAATCTTCGCAGAACAATTCAGATACCCTGGAATAGTTTTATTTATTTGTGCCTTTGTCATAGGTGCAATAGAATCAAATCCTATCCATTCTATAGGAAGTGTTGCAGAAATGCCTGCTATCTCCTGTCTAAGGCTCTCATTCAATTGAATCCCTCTGAGAACATATACTTCATCGTCATGCACTCTTGTTGAAATATTCCCATTTTGATTTTTACTCTGTGCGATGACCATAAGAAAAACTCCCACTATTAAGAGTATTGCAATTAAAGACTCAACTATCCTTATCCAGCCGCGCCTGTTTTCTATTATTAATTCTTTTTTCATCTTATTCAATCACCAAACAAGAGCATTTATGAAACCAGATTCGCTGGTTGCATCAGATTTTATGTACTGAATCGGAATCCTGGAGGCATAAACATTCAATGTTATATTTCTCATAGGAGTTTTTATTTCTGTTCCGTTGCTGTATGTAAATATTAATCCAAATTCATCCCCTGATGGAATTTTTATATCTTTTTTCAAGCCAGAATAATTCTGAGTATAATTTCCAAATAGATTAAATATTTCTGATGCAAACACATTACTCTCTGTCTTCGAAAGTCCTATTGTGTATCCGGTGCCTTCACTTAAATCAACACATCCGATCGGTCCAGAAGTTGCTGCAGGAGGAAATTCGCCAGAAGAATAAATCTCGAAAAGAGTTGATATAGTATCTCCAGATCTGCTCACATAAATGTCTCCGTCTGAAGAGATATATGAGGTAAAAATATTTCCTGAATAATTCTGAACAATAAAATTTTGTCCTGCAGAGATTTTATTCAATAAACCACTAAAATGAAAACAGCTTTGAGATGCTGCCTGGTTAACTTTTACAGATGTTGTAGTTAGGTTTCCAGAAACTCTTTTGATAACTTCTGATTTTACATTCTCAAGTGAACTTTGCTTATTCTGTCCTAAATTTATCCTTGAACTAAGAAGAGCGTACATAAAAAAAACGAAAGCTACAAACAGGACAAAAGATATTACAAAACCAACATGCGAGCCCTTTTTATGATTCATTTTGCTTTATTTTCCGAATAGAACATTTGCCCCTGCAGATATTAAGAATGACATCAGCATGAGAATAAAAGAGTGTCTTATTCCTGGTTTAATTGTTCCTTCAGAAAGTTTTCCTATAATCAATCCTGAAAAAAATCCCTGAATCAAAAGTAAGTATAGGAAAGAATTTGCTATCTCTGTTTGATTTATAGGAGCTCCGGCTCCTGTACCCAATCCTCCAATACTTAAAGAACTTCCCGTAGGGACTATTCCTACAATCATAGGAAGAATCTCGAACTGCAAGACAAGAATAATTACTATGAAAACAAGAAATATTATGTAACCCTGAACAACAAGTGTTGAAATAGACGCTTTTCTTTCTTTTTTCAGCTTGTCTGCAGTGCTAACAGCTTCTGTTACAGATTCAAGAATCCCGCCGATTTCTCCGCCGCTTCTTTCTGCCTGCCCTATAAGTGTTAATGCCCTGGAAATTGTTTTGTTTTTTACATCTTTTGAGAATGTCTGAAGAGCAGCGCTTAGAGGAACGCCAAGAGAAATCTGATTTGCTAATTTTCTTATGTTCTCGCTAAGAACTCCATATGGCTTGTTTCTTACATTAATGATGCTTTTGCTTATTGGTGTTCCTGTTTTGACGCTTTCTACAAGGTTTCTTGAAAATTCAAGGAACATTTGCTCTTTCTCTGCAGAAACATTTGTTTCATTGATTATTGCAAAAACAAAAGGAGCCGCAGCTGACAAAAATCCTACCCCCATTATGAAAAAGAAATATCTTGTGCCTAAAAAAAGCAGGGAGACTGCCATTATCACAATTCCGGTAATAATTCCTATCCAGTTTCCTGTTTTTAATTCCATTTTATTTTTTTATACCCCCTCTGGTTGCTTTAAGTGAAGGAAGACAAGGAAAAATATGTTAAGCAGCGAAACGCTGAGAACCATTACAAGAGTTATCATGCCTGTGCTCAAACTTATTCCAAGCCCGCTTACTCTCATCATTGTAAGCAAAAGCATTAGAATCATAGGCGCAGCGATGACGACACTTATGTATATGTCCATGAAAGTTTCAGCAGCCTTCGCATGTTTTTCGCTTTCAAGCCTGTGCTCAAATAGTAGGCTCTGGGCCCTTTTATCAAAAAATTCTGGTAAATCACCGCCAGAAGTTATTGTGGTTGACAGGCCGTTATACAAATCCCCAAGTTTTCTGCTAGGACTATTAAATGCCATATCTCTCAGAGCAGTCACTAAGTCATATCCATAAATATTTACCTCGTTGAAAAGCTTTGTAAACTCTTTTTCAAGGTAAGGATATTCCCCAGTGGAGATTATTATTGAGAATATCTTGCTTGGTTCTATCATTGAACTTGATATGGAAGACATATGAATTACTGCAAAAGGTAGCTCCTGGTTGATGTGACCCTCTAAAGATTTTCTTTCCATTGAAGGATAAAAATACATAAAAATGAAAACAGTCACAGGCACAGCTAATGCAACCCAGAATACTTTCAGGAATCTTGTTAAAATATCCTCTTTCATGGGAACAATGAAAGGCGGCAAAGCTACAAGGCTAAAAAATAAAAAGAAAAGGGTTATAAAAATCGCAGCAATAAAAGAAAGAAGAGTTGTTAAAAAAATCATAGAAACATATGTTGCAGGAACAAAATCAAGGTTCGCTCTGACTAAATCTCTTTCCAGTGAATAAAACTTCCCCTTATTTATCTTTGACATGGAATAATTTCCAAAAAATCTGCTTGCAAACTTTACATACAGGCTTGGCTTTTTTTCCTTCTTCACAACAACCTTAACTTCCTTCTTCTTCATCCTTTTCAATGTCATATTTTCAAGCTCTGTGATTTTTTCCTTCTTCTTTTTCGTGTTGTCCACTGGAATAAAATTCTGGCTAGGCTTGAAATCAGGAGTCTGGCTTACTGGATTTTGAGTTAATGGCTTTGGTACAGATATTCTTTCTGTCGCCTCTATTACCCTATACCCTGATTCTTTCAGCGAAGCTTTTAGGGAGTTTATCTGTGAAGAAATAATTTTTTTCTCTTCATTGTCTGTTGAGCTTTTCAATTCCTCAGAAAGTTCGCTTATTTCACCAGCTATCTTTTTTTCTCTTTCAAAACTATCTTTCAAAGCATCCATTACCATTTTTTATTTTATCAGGGAGTGTATTCTTTTTTGTATCTGAAGAATTTCTTTTTTTATGATGTTAAACTCATGATGGTCTTTTCTTTTGTATGCAGCTTCAAGCTTTTCGATATGTTTACTAAGCACCCTTACAAGATGGTTTATGGAAGAGACTTCATCTTCTATAAAAGAATTTTTCCCCTCTTTTTTCATCCCTGAAATAAGGAAAAAGTGTTATTAAATATTTTCGTTTACTAAGAAATCATTCAACATTGAAGTTAGACAAAACTTCCTGTGGCTTCTTATAATACTGGGTTATTATGTCTTGGAACTGCTGAAACCCAAATACTTTTCTTTCATAAACATTGTATAGAAGCTTTACCCTGAGCCTAAACTCTTCCTCCAGTTCCTGGGTTGTTATTCCATACCTCTTTGCAATTTTTTCAAATATCTTGCTGTTTTTTTTGAAATAAAAGTTGTCATCAACAGGATTCCATATAAAAGGGGTGTTTGTTAAAGCCACGCCTTCAGGTGTTACATTAATTATCTCAACTATTTCCTTAAGCTTTCTTGTTTCCTGTTTCTTTGCCACTGCGTGAGTCATGATGCAGACGCAATCAAGGACATTTAGAAGAGCTGGGGAAAGCTCTATTGGCGGAGTTTCCAGCCTTTTTATCACAGTGTCAACAGAATCTGCGTGCATCGTACTTATGGAAGAATGCCCTGAAGCCATTCCCTGGAAGAGAACATATGCTTCCTGTCCTCTGACTTCTCCAACAATAACGTAATCAGGATTCTGCCTGAAAGAACTCTTTAGAAGGGTGAATAAATCTATTTCTCCGACGCCGCCTACTCCTGTTGCGCTTCTTGCAACACTTGGAAGCCAGTTTTCCCTCGGAAGATTCAATTCCCTTGTATCTTCTATGCTTACAACTCTTGCCTCAGGCGGAATGAAGAAAGCAATAGCATTAAGCAATGTAGTTTTTCCCGAAGAAGTTCCCCCCGTGATAAGAAGGTTCATTTTATACTGAACAATAATCCAAAGGTAAGCCAGCATTTCAGGGCTTAATGTCCTAAAAGATAAAAGCTGAGGTGGAGTCCATGGATCTTTGGTGAATTTTCTTATTGTAAATGTTGGTCCCTTGCTTGTTATGTCTTTTGTGTATGTTGCATTTACCCTGCTTCCGTCAGGCAGGCTCGCATCAAGTATAGGAGAAGCATAAGAAATGTATTTTCCTGATCTTTGCGCGAGTTTTTCAACAAAACTTTCAAGCTCGTCCATGTCCTTAAAGACAAGATTTGTTTTGAGGTTTCTGAAAATTCTATGAACTATGTAAACATGGCTGTCAATGCCATTGCACTCTATATCTTCAACAAAAAAATCCCTGAGTATAGGCTCTATCTCATTGAATCCCACGAAATCTCTGACAAGATAATAATATATTTTTTTGTAAGTGTCATAAGAAATATTAAGCCCTAGCTCAAATGCAATAATTTTCAATCTTTTGTCTATATATTCAAGAAGCTTATCCTGATCTTTTTCAACAATTGCATCAAAATCTATTATATCTCTCATTGCAGGAAGTATTAACCCTTCGTATTTTTTTTCCGCTTCTGTCAGTATCGGTTCCTCTACTTCGTAACGAACTTCATACTCTTTTGGATCCCAGTATATGTGGACAAAAGCAAAAGGAGCCATTACGCTATATCTTACATCTATCTTTGTTTTGTCCTTGAATTTTTTTAAAGGAGGAACTTCCGGGTTGAAGTTTATTTTTACTCTTGGATAATCTTTTACTCCTATTATTAATGCCATTATTTAATCACCTCTATGTTGACTATTGGCTTTCCTGAATTATCCTGTCCAACCCCTGATATTGAAATAGAGTATGGGACAGAAGATGCTGTTATTGCTTTAGTCCCCTTGAGACCTTGATAAGTTAGGTTGTAATTGCCACTGTAATTTAAAGTGAGATTCAATATATTAATGTTGCCTTTCTTTTCTTCCTGCACAGTTATTTTTCCTACATTTACAGTTTCTCCTGGCTGGCTGTATTGATATCTACTCTCTAAATTAAAAAAAATCTTGTCATTTTGCGCATCTATAGTCATTGTTCCTTTATTTATTCCAAGCTCCAGAAGCCTTTGATTTCCAGGACCTCCCAAATTTCTTATCAAAGAATCTATATTCTGAAGAACAACTATTGACTGCTCTATTATTCCTCTATCCTGATTTTCCTGTATTTTTGGGATAACAAATGCAAGAACAAGCCCCATTAAAGAAAATGAAATTAAAGTGTATATTACTGTTTCAACCCACACCTGACCGATTCTTCCGACTAAAAACCTCTTTTTATTCATATACAATTAAGCAAAAAATAGTTTATAATGTTTTTTATCAGGTTTCTTCTCTGATTAAACCAACGAGGAACAGCTGTCAAATTGTTGTCTAGAACTGGAAACGCCACATATTTTTCCATTGATTATAGGCGATATCTCAAGGCTGTCAGGCTTTGTGGAAAAAGAGGAAGGAAGCGGATATATGTAAGTAAGTCCCTGATTTTGTCCAGGAATGTTAACAGGCCATGTTCTATTATAATATGTCAAGTTTGAAGTGGCATTATCCGCATTTATTTTAAAAGTAGATGATTGCCCACTTCCAGATATTGCAACAAGAATGTCCTGAACATCCAAATCCCCTACATTTACAGAAAATTGAAGTTCTTTTTTAGTAAGAGTCTGATTATAGCAAGTGTATCTTTGATTTATAGTTACTTTATCAAAAACATTGAAACAGGATTGTGTGTTGCTTAATTGATTTTTTACAAGATTATTGACAACAACCCAGACTACAGCTATCAGTGCCATTACAAGAGCGATAAGAATCACGGTTTCAATAATCCCTGATATTCCTTTTCTGTTCATGGTATTATTTGCTTTCCATACTGATCACCACAGATATGGGCTCTTACTCCAGCGTTGGAAGTTCCTCTAAGAACAGGAATTACAGTGAATGTGTTTGCTCCGCCGACAGAAATTAAAATGTTTCCTGAGAAAACAGCTCCATTGCTTAAACCAACATTTGACCAGTTTATCCCTGGGACGTCTGTTATGTCAAGAGTTTGAGTGCTTCCTGTTCTTTCTATTTTTAGTTTAAAACTGTATATCGGAACATTTCCTACATTTGATAGCGAAAGTATTGGTGAAGAATAACTGGCATCAAACTGTAAATCCTTGCATACAAGGTCTATATTTGTCCCGCCGAATTTTGTAACACTTTCCTGCGTGAATCCACGGAACCAAAGGAAAACTATTAGTGAGAGAGAGACAACCATTGCAATTAAAAGAGTAGTTGCAATAACAGGCGAAATCCCTCTTTTTTCTGTTCTTATTCTCCTCATTATCTTACTTAACATTTTCCAATTTATAAATTTATATTTAAATTTAATGTTGGGATGTAAGGCAACAGCAAGAGGTTCCAACCGGAGTGCAATATTGGTTTCCACCAGATTGATAGATTCCTCCATTTGCAATGCTGCAAGCAGCTGAAGGATTTGAACCTCCATTAATACACTGACTATAACCATATCCCAATAACTGACAGTAACTTTGGCAAGTAGTAACGCCGGTTGTATCAAGAACGCAGCTTCCTGAACGGCAAAGATAATTTGGCTTACAGTCTGCTTGTTTTCCTTCACAAGCTGGAATAGTACATGTTGCTCCTGGGTCGCATGTCCCTGTTAAAACACATTGTCCTGTTGCACTGCATTTAAATCCGCTTGCACAGCCACTTCCGCAAATCACCGAATTCCCACAGATAGTCCATGTTCCGCATTGATACCCATAAGTTGCGCAGGTATCTGTACATTGGGCAGGAGGTATACATTGTCCTACTGAATTGCATACATTTACTCCAGTACAGGTTCCGCAAGTTACAGTACCGCATGTTCCATTTTGTTGTGTTCCACATACCCTTGTTGTTCCACAAACTCCAGTTAAGGTTGGGTCTGTTGCAGGAACACAAGGCGGAGGCGGCACATAACAGGTAAAACCCTTTTCTATTATTTTTGCATTATTGCATCTTGCAAGCATGTTTCTGTTATTCTGCTGCTGGAACATTGAAGGAATTATCTGTACAGATAAAATATTTCCAAGCTCTGAAGGAATATCAAATACATTTGTTGTTGTATTTCCTAAAGTAAAAGAATTGTTGTTTATGTAAAGAAACATGACCTGATTCCCGATGATTGCATTCTTTACTTTTTTTCCTGAAAAACTCTCGTTAAGGTATTGAGACAAATCTATGCTTGCAAGTGTTGTCTGACTTAATGAATTTGTTGCGAGAATGAAATATCCAGCGACATCAAATCTTCCTTTGTTCCTTATTGTCAGATTTAATTGGTTCCCACAGTAATTTGAATTCTGAACGAAAAGGGAAACGCTATCAGGACATGCTAACGGCTCTGATGGCACATAAGTCCTAAGCCAGGTGTATGTAACAGCTCCTATGACTACAGCAAAAGCTATCAAAAGAACATAGCCTATTATTTCGCTCACCCCTTTCTTGTTTTTATCCCTCAACAACATAATTCTCTCCTCCTATTTCTTTTGAAATTACAAAATAGAAATTTTTACCTGATTTTAAATTAAAAACATGTGAATTACTATCTATAGACAAATTTACTCTTGTATTAGAAGGAATAATGCTATTAAAAAATGCTCCTGAAGATTGAGTAACTAGATTATTTCCAAAGGAAACATTATGCGGATTATTCTGAAATCCTTTGAGCGTTATATTAGTTTGATTTCCAAAAACAAAATAAAGGCTTTTGTAGCTTGCTTTAGAGTCTATATAATTCTGCGTGAAACTAATTAAAAGCTGATAAATCTGCGTTTGGCTTTGCTGGTTATTAATCGCATAATCAATAACCTTTGCACTCTCTATCTTTAGCTCGCCCTTCAAAGAATCCACATCATTGTAATTTGTTTTCTTTGAATAGTTTGAAATAGCGACGATACTTATTACTATTGCAGAAATAATTATGGCAGAGATTAGATAGAACTGGCCAGATATGTTCAAACCCCTTTTCATGGATTATTCAAGAGAAATTTGTTTATAAAATTTGTCTAATATAAAAACTTTAACTAATCACCAAGCATTTCTTCAAGCTTTCTCGCCTGTTTTAATTTACCTTTTTTAAAAAGTTTTAATGCCTGATCTAAGTTTATGGAAACTAACTTTCTTTCTACAACCTCTCTTGAGTACTGTTCCTGATCCACATTAGCAACCCATCCACATACCCTGTTATGATAAATTTCCTTTTTTTCTCTATCATACATTACTGGAGATTTTTTAATAACAAGTTCGCAACGTGGGTTATCACAGTATAATATTGGTGTCCATTTTAACACTCGCCCATTTCCAAACCCCCTTAAAAAATCATACCACGCCATTTTGTATATAAAAATCAGAAAGTTTATTTATAAGATTTATTGTGCCGAGAAGATAATTTAAAAGTTTAAAGAAAATATTTTATTAACTTATCGATCTAAGTAACTAATCTATTTTCAAGATTTCCTGATTGATTCAGTTTTCCCGCTTTAAAAAGCTCTAATGCTTTATCAGTTGTTATGTAATCTACATTTGAGATTGATACTTGATGTAATGCAAATGTTCTGTGCGCATTTGCTATAATACCACATTCTCCAATATGAAAAATCTCTCTATTCTCCTCATCATATGCAACTTCCCCTTCCTCTATAGGTAGCCTGCATTGAGGATTATCACAATATAAAATTATTTCTCTTTTTGGTACTTGTTGGTTTTGATTATTTCTAAACCAGCTAAGGGGATTATACCATACCATAAATTATATTTTAAACAATTTAGTTTATAATAATTCTCGTTTTCAAAAATATATTTTGTAGACTCGGAAGGTTGCTCCAGGATTGTAAAAAAGCTTCCCTTATTCTTTCTCGGCTCTGCGACCTATCAAGCACCTTAACAAATGTTTAGGGCTGCTCCGATCAAGGCCTGACCCATTTCGCATCTGCAAGATCGAGACAGACAAAGCGTCAACGTTGGAACAAGGACTTCCAGACAATGCCTTTCACGTCCTTCCTTGCAGTTTGCCATAAAGCCCGTTTGCAAGCGGCGGAGGGCTATCCCGCCAACCTAGTCTACAAAAGATTAGGGCTTATCGCTGTTTATAAATATTGTGAGGGGAGAATTTAATCATTGTTAAATGGCGGTGAAAATCAATAACATAAATGTTTAAAAAAACACATATCTCACCCTAAAAATGGAAGAAATGTCAGTTGCTGATTACTGGACTCGTGCTAATTTCGTAGGTCCGCAAGTTTATAGGGAAGGAAATGTCCTTTCTGGATTATCTAAAAAAATTGTAGAAGACAAATATTCGCCTAAGCGTGTCGAGCGTACGAGCCGTTTGCTAACTGCTGTTGGTCTCGGTGCGGCAATGGTTACCTATTTATCCGCCTGCAAGGACATTCTATTCATGCCAAGATGGGATGCCGACATGTATATTTCGCTAAGCACCAGAGCAATATATCTAAACGATTTTTTTAGATCAGGATTTATTCCACCAAGAATTTCAGCAAATGTGAGTTCCTTTCCTCA
>Ga0209515_10000965_pt1 | contig 49496 bp, 49 predicted proteins | sample Subgroupgradi54m_FD_187454 | JGI IMG/M metagenome (GOLD analysis project Ga0209515, IMG submission 187454) | Subsurface groundwater microbial communities from S. Glens Falls, New York, USA - GMW60B uncontaminated upgradient, 5.4 m (SPAdes)... ... | reverse complement strand
GATCTCCTCCTCTTGATCTGGCCGCGTCTGAATCGCCGTATTCCGGGTTCGCTCGTCGCCATCCTGATCGTCACCGCGCTGGTCCACCTCCTACGACTCCCGGTGGAAACGATCGGCTCCCGCTTTGGCACGCTCCCCTCGGCACTGCCGCATCCCGCCTGGCCTCAGATCACCCTCGGGGAGCTCCGTCAGCTGATCGGCCCGGCCTTCACCGTGGCTCTCTTGTGCGCAATTGAATCCCTGCTCTCCGCGACCGTCGCCGACGGGATGATCGAGGGCCGCCATCGCTCCGACACAGAGCTGATCGGCCAGGGGGTGGCCAACATTGCTTCGGCCCTCTTCGGCGGGATGCCCGCAACCGGCGCGATCGCCCGGACCGCCACGAACATCCGGAATGGCGGACGCACGCCTGTCGCGGGGATCATCCATGCATTGACCCTCTTGGTGATCGTCCTGGCCATCGGCCGGTGGGCGTCGCTGATTCCGCTCTGCGTTCTGGCAGCCATTCTGATGGTCGTGGCCTACCACATGAGCGAATGGCATGCCTTCAAGGCCTTGCTGAAAACTCCTCGGATGGACGTGGCCGTCCTCCTGACGACGTTCCTCCTGACTATTGTCGTGGATCTGACCGTCGCGGTCGAGGTCGGTCTGATGATGGCCGCCTTCCTGTTCATGCGCCGGATGATGGACGTCACGACGGTCCAACAGGTCACCAGCCAGCTGCGAGATGATGCGATGGATGAGAGCGCTCTGCGGGGCGCCAAGGACGCGGTCAGCCGACGCGCGATTCCCCGCGGCGTGGAGGTGTACGAGGCGGAAGGAGCGCTCTTCTTTGGGATTGCCGAGATGCTGCGGGACCACCTCTCCTTTGGCCAGACCCCGCCGAAAGTGGTCATCTTCCGGATGCGGCATGTCCTGGTGCTGGATGCTTCAGGGATTCGCGCGCTGCGTGACCTTCGGAGCCGGTGCGCCCGGATGGGCACCACGTTTCTGATTGAGGGGATTCACGCGCAGCCGCTGGTGGCGCTGGACCGGGCCGGGCTCCTGGAGGAATTTGGCCAGGCCAATGTGGTGGCCACGCTCGATGAGGCATTGGCACGGGCGAACCAACTTCTGGCACCGATCGGGTATACTTAGAGTGGTAGGGGAGCTAGAGGCGTTGAACCGCTCCTACCGAAGTGAGGTGAAAAGCAGATGGTGAAGGGTAAAACATGAACGGGCGGGTGCCAGCACAACAGGTCCCCGCCCGTTCACTTGTTAGCGCAGTCGCCTAGCCACCCTTCCGCTTGGCGAAGCAGGCTTTGCAGTAGACCGGGCGGTCTTCCCGCGGTTTGAACGGCACTTCGCACTCTTGCTTGCAATCGGCGCATGTCGCCTTGTGCATCTCGCGCGGACCACCGCCGAATCCACCACCACCACCTTCGCCGTACGCCATGTCGCCTCCTGAGTCTCGAACTCTCTGGCCCCGCGCCCCGTTGCGCGGGGGTCCTGCAACCGCCGCCCACTATACTCCCAACCGCCCTTCCGTGGGGAAATATTCCCATCGAAGCGTGCTACACTTACTGCGAGAGGCCTGAGAGAGGGTTTCTACAGTGAGAGGGTTCCCTCGAGACGGGGGCGTCCGGTTCCTGGCCAAACCGGTGCGGCTTGCCGAGGTGCTCGCCTGTCTGGAGTCGCCGGCGGGCCCGGAGCAACGGGCCGCGGCCTAGCTGGCGAGGAGCTGGCGGGCCGCGGCCTGATCGAGGAACCAGCAGGCGTCGCCGGTGACGGGCCGCACCCTCCGGGCCGGGACCGTCTCTGGAGACGCTTGGCCCTGGAGCACCAGCCGAACGATCGCAGCCTTCCGACGACCGGCGACCAACCAGAGGAGCTGGCGGGCATGATTCAACACCGGCAGGGTGAGCGTGATCCTCGGAAGGGCCGGGCGGTCGCCGACGCTGGGGGTCACGAGGCGCCGAGTCTCCTGCACGGCCGGCGAACGGGGAAAGAGGGCGGCCGTATGCCCATCCTCCCCCAATCCTAAGAGGATCAAATCAAACGCCGGCCAGGCCCCATCGGCCACAGGGAAAAACGCCCGCAGGACCTGCGCGTAGCGCGCGGCGGCCTGCGCCGGGGTCCTCTGCTCCACAACGATCCGATGGATGTTCGCTGGGGGTAACGGGACGTGCGACAGCCAGGCGGTGTGGGCCATCCGAAAATTGCTCTTCGCATGTTCCGGCGGCACGCACCGTTCGTCGGTCCAAAAGCAATGCACCGACGGCCACGGCATCTGCGCCCGGTAGGGCGTGCAGGCCAGGAGTCGATACAGCACGCGGGGCGTCGAACCGCCCGCCAGCGCCACGCTGAAGCGCCCACGCGCCCGGACGCCGTGCCGTGCCGCGGAGACCACGCACTCAGCGGCGGCTCGGCTCAAGTGTTGCAGGTCCGGGAACACCCGGACCTGCGTCACGAGGGCGCCCACTGACGGCCATCGCGGCCGATCAGGGCGGCCGCCTCCTCCGGTCCCCACCCACCGGCCTGGTAGGGGGCAGGCGGCCGGGCGGTCTTCTGCCAGGCCTCGAGCACCGGGGTGAGCAGCCCCCAGGTCAGCTCCACCCAGTCCTCGCGCGCAAACAGGGTCTGGTTCCCCAGCATGCATTCGAGCAGGAGGTGCTCGTACGGCCCAGGGGGCTTGACCTGGAAGGTCTGCTGATAGCTAAACTCCATCGCGACGGCGCTCATGCACATCTGCGGCCCGGGCTGTTTCGCCTCGAATGACAGTTGGACTCCTTCGTCCGGCTGTAGGCGCAGGGTCAGGGTGTTTGGGGTCAAGGCATCCGGCGGAAGGCCGCCGAACATCGAGTGGGGGACCGCCTTAAAGCGGATGACCACGTCGCTCACACGCCGGGTCATCCGCTTCCCGGAGCGCATGTAAAAGGGGACCCCCTGCCAACGCCAGTTGTCGACGAACACCTTCATGGCCGCGAAGGTCTCCGTGCGCGAAGTAGGCGGGACCTCTGGCTCGTGGAGATACCCGGGCACGCGGGTCCCCTCGACTGTTCCGGCCTGATATTGGCCGCGCACGGTGACCTGCTCGATCTGATCGGCGGGGATCGGGCGCACCGCCTGCAGGACCTTGACTTTCTCGTCGTGAATGGCCTCCGCCTCAAAATTGGCGGGCGGCTCCATCGCCGTCAGGCACAAGAGTTGGAGCAGGTGATTTTGGAACATGTCGCGCAGGCATCCGGTCTGATCGTAGTACTCCGCCCGGTGCTCCACGCCCAGCGTCTCGGCGACCGTGATCTGGACATGATCCACATAGCGGTGATTCCACAGCGGCTCGAAGATCGCGTTGGCGAACCGGAAGATGAGCAGATTCTGGACCGTTTCTTTGCCCAGATAATGATCGATTCGGTAGATCTGCGATTCGCGGAGGGACTGGCGGAGCGCCCCGTTGATGGCCTGCGCGCTGGCGAGATCCTGCCCCAGCGGTTTCTCCACAATCACCCGTCCCCACGGGGAGGTCGTGCCGGACTGCTGCGAGAGTCCGGCCTGCGCCAACTGGCGGACCACCGTCGGGTAGAGCGCCGAGGGGATGGCCAGATGAAACACCCGGTTGCCCCCGGTCCGATGCTGCGCTTCGAGCTGGGCGAGGCGCTGGGCCAGGGCCCGATAGGTCGCCGGGTCATCATACTGGCCGGCCAGACTATGGCAGCGCTCGAGATAAGGCCCCCAGGCCGGCGAGTGGAGTTGATCCTTTCCGGCCTTGATCAACGTCTGCTCGACATCCCGACGGAAGCGCGCATCGTCCATTGGAGTCCTAGCCACCCCGAGGAGGAAAAAATTCGTCGGTAGGAGCTGTTGGTGCATCAGATCAAACAGCGCGGGCAGTAATTTCCGGTGGGCCAAATCTCCGGAGGCGCCGAAGAGGATGACGGCGCACGGGGCCGCCGGCTGATAGACACACGAGGCAGGGTTTGTCGTAGCGGGGGGCTCGGTCATTGGTCAGACCTTCCGCTTAACGGCGTGGCCGCCGAACTCGCGGCGCAACGCGGCGATCACCTTGTCGCCGAATGTCTCCGACTGGCGTGACCGGAACCGTGCCCAGAGCGCGGCGGCGATCGCCGGGACCGAGACCCCGCGCGCCATCGCTTCCTGCACGGTCCAGCGCCCCTCTCCGGAATCGTCCACGTACCCCTGGATGGCGACCAATCGGGGGTCCTTCTGGAGCGCGCGATGCGTGAGCTCCAGCAACCAGGAGCGCACCACCGAGCCGTGATTCCAGAGCTCGGCGATCGCGGCCAGATCCAACGGGAAGGGGGCGGCATCCAACAGGGCGAACCCCTCGGCATAGGCCTGGAGCAGGCCGTACTCGATCCCGTTATGGACCATTTTGACAAAATGGCCGGCCCCTGGGGGCCCGACGTGGCGATAGCCATGGTCGGGGGCGAGCGTCGTGAAGATCGGCTCGAGACGCTTGACTGCCGCTACCTCCCCGCCGACCATCAGACAATACCCGACCTCGAGGCCCCAGATCCCGCCACTCGTCCCGGCGTCCACGAACGCGATCCCCCTGGCCTTCAGCTGTTCCGCCCGGCGAATTGAATCTTTGTAGAACGCATTGCCCCCGTCGATGACCGTGTCGCCGGGCTTGAGGAGTCCTGATAGCTGACCGATCACTTCCTCGGTAGGATCCCCGGCTGGCACCATCAGCCAGACCGCTCGGGGCGTGGCGAGCTGCTGCACCAGTGCGGGGAGCGTCGCCGCCCCGACCGCCCCATGTGCGGCCACCGCTGCCACCCGGGCGGGATCCTGATCGAACACCACCACCCGGTGACGTCCGCGGCTGATGAGCCGCTGGACCATGCCGGCCCCCATGCGCCCCAATCCAATGATGCCGATCTCCATTACCATGGCCTGCACCCTCCCCGCCCCTAGGCGGCTCCGTCTCTGACCAACGAGTCCGACGCTCCCCAGCCACCTTCAGGGACACTGCGATGATGTCACTCAACGCCTCTGCCAGCAAGAACTTTACATCGCGCGAGCTGATGGCCCGGTGAATTTTGGGTGACAGGTTGGTTATGTTCGGCGGGAGGCCCCTTTGTGTGACCGCGGCGTAATCCAAAGTTCATCCGAACGTTAGGTGGGCCGCCTAGACTTGTGGGAAGAGGAGGGTGCCTCATGCCAAACCGCAAAGCGCTACGAGATCGTCACCAGCATCGCCACGCGAAAGGCGTGTAGTTGTGCGACATTGGACTCGGTGGCTCCCGTGGCGGGTGCTCGTCCAGGCCTCCGCCAAACAATACGGGTTGTTGGATCCGATCCCGTTGCTCGCGCGGCTGGGGCGGTTCGCCCAACCCGCCTCGGTGCTGGTGCCGACCGAGCTCCTCCGCTCGGCGGTCATCCTTTACGCGCGCGGGTTGATGAACAGCCAGGCCATCCAACACAACCTGGATTGGGTCTGGCCCTACTGGGTGGTGCGGCAGTTCAATCCGACGGATGAGGCCTTCGTGCCGCGGGCCTTTTCCGTCACGCAGATCAACGTGACGAACCGCAATTGGACCGCCATTGGGCTGCCGGATTGCGACGCCTTCCCCATCGTCGATCCTCGCGGGTTGCTGACGCCGTTCCTGGATGGCTGGTCCCTCGACGTCTGGCTCGTCGCCCCCGGCGCGCCGGCGCTCCTCCCCTCTCAACTCCGCCGGGTGCATCAACAGCTTGTCTGGAATGGGACGCTGGCCGTGGTCACCGACACTGCGGGGGCCTGGGGAACACTCCGACTGGAGGCCGAGGTGGTGCGCGAAGCGGACCAGGCAGTCTGCCGGCTGCGAGCCAGCGGCTCGGCCAACCGCAGCGGATGGCTGGTCCTCGCCCTGCGGCCGTACAATCCGGAGGGGGTGAGCTTCATTCCCGAGATTGAATGGCTTCCCGATAAGGCCGGGTGGAAGGTGGATCGGGCGCAGGAGATTCTGATGGACCCCGCGCCGGATGCGCACGCCTTCTCCGATTACCGACGGGGGGACGTCTATCGCTTGCTCCCGGTCGACGATCCCGCCACCTCAGTGCGCTGCGAGGTGGGGATGGCCACCGCCGCGGTGCTGTTCGCGCTGGAACCGGACACCCCACGGGAGGTGACCGCCCGCGTGCCGCTGGGACCGGCGAAGCAGGCCGGGAGCTGGCAGGGGGTGGTGACCGAGCACGGGACGATCCAGATCCCTGACGCCCGCATGCAGCGCCTCTATGAGGCGGCCGTCCGGTCGATCATCCTGCACAGCCCGGGCCCGATCTACCCGGGCCCGTACACCTACCGGCGGTTCTGGTTCCGGGATGCCGCCTATATTGTGCGCGCCCTGCTCTGCGTAGGACAAACCCAGCGGGCGGAGCGGGCGCTGGACCTGTTCCCCAGCAAGCAAACCCTCGATGGCTATTTCTTGTCGCAAGAGGGGGAATGGGATTCCAACGGCGAAGCGCTCTGGGCCATGCACCAATTCTCGCTCCTGACCGGAGCCCCGCTGAAGACGGCCTGGTGGCCCTCGGTGGCGCGGGGGGCCCGATGGCTCCAGCGGAAACGGCTCTCCACGGCCGACGAGGCGCCGCACGCGGGCCTGCTGCCGGCCGGCTTCAGCGCGGAGCACCTGGGTCCCAATGATTATTATTACTGGGATGATTTCTGGGGGGTCGCCGGCCTGCGGGCCGCGGCCGCGCTCGCCGACTTGCGAGGAGAGGGGCAGCAGGCCGAGGCGGAGGCGTTCCGCCAGGAGGCCGAGGCGTTGCTGAACTGCATCACCCGCAGTCTTCGCCAGACGGCGCAGCGGCTCGGGCGGCCGGCGATGCCGGCCTCGCCCTACCGACGGTTGGATGCCGGCGCGATCGGGTCGGTGGCGGCCGGCTACCCGCTGCAGATTTTCGAGGCGAAGGATCTCCGGCTGTTGGACACGGTCGATTACTTGTTAGCGCACTCCCTCATCCGCGGGGCCTTCTTTCAGGAAATCAGCCATGCTGGGATCAATCCGTATCTGACATTGCATCTGGCGCAGGTCCTGCTGCGCGCCGGCGATCCGCGGGCGTTCGAGCTCCTTACGGCCGTCGCCGACCTGGCCTCGCCCACCGGGCAATGGCCCGAGGCGGTCCACCCACGGACGGAGGGGGGCTGCATGGGGGACGGTCAACACATCTGGGCCGCAGCGGAATGGGTGCTGATGATTCGCAACAGCTTCCTGTTCGAAGAGGGGGACCGGCTGATCCTCTGCGCCGGGCTGCCGCGACACTGGCTGCAGGCCGGGGAGCCGCTGGCGATCCATCAAGCCCCAACACACTTCGGCATCGTCTCGGTCACCGTGCAGCCCACGTCTCGTGGGACGACCGTGTCGTGGAACGCGGCGTGGCGGGGCACGCCCCCGCAGATCGAAGTCCGTCTGGCCGGCCAGGCCCCGGTGACGGCGCGGGCCAATCAGACGTCGGTGGAGTGTCTCGAAGCCGCCGCCCTTAGCGGCGCCAGCGGAGGCGGTAGCGAGCGGGGGCGCGCGCCCTAAAGCGGTTCAGCTGCGCCAGCGTCAACGGCGCCGGGAACGGCAGGCGGGCGGTGATCGTCTCCTGCAGATCGGGATGAAATCGGAAGTAGACGCCGAGATCGTACGGGTAGGAGTCTTCATCCACGCCGATAAACGCCCCGCGCGTACGGGCCTGCCGCAGGATGGCTTTCCACTCGCGGATCGAGGTCTGGTCAATCCCTTTGATGGCGTTCGCAAAGAGGGTCAGATAGATTTCATTAAATGGCCCGCGCCGGCGAATATAGTGCCGGAGCGCCTCGGCGGAGCGGCCGGTGTTGAACACCTTCCAGAATGGGATGGAGCCGGTCCGCAAGCACCACCAGGGCTCCAGCAGGAGGAACGACTCCGCAAACAGCCGGCGGGTGGGGAGCCCGCGCCGCGCATACCACCAGCGGTACAGGTCCGCCACGAAGGGGCTCGCATCGGCCGGGTCCCGGAAGACGAGGCGCTGCAGTCGATAGCCGCGGCGCTTGGCGATCCGACGCAGATCGTCGAGCAGTGCCGGCTCGAATCCCCACTCGGATTCCGGCCGCTCCACATCTGGCCGGGGCGGTTCCCACCGGCGACGGTCGGCGCGCTGGGCCCGCAGGAAGCTCGCCACGCGCCGGCTCCCCTGCAAATATTCTGTGGGCTCCAGCCCCCCGTAGCCGCCGACCTGGAACAGATGCCGCGGGCCGAGCTGGGTCATGGGCCAGCGATAGGTGCACTCCGCCACCAGGAGCGTGCCGCCCGGCGGCAGACAGCGCGTGAGGAAGCGTTCGTACGTCTCACCAAGGTGGAGACGTTTGATCCGGAAATAGCCCATTTGCTGGACCATGAGCCGATCCTGGATCGGATCATGCATCTGATTGATCTGCCATTCGGGATTGCGGTCCAGCAGACGGCGGGCCGGCTCGCGGAACGCCTCCACATCGTCCTGGAACTCGTCGGGGTTGATGCGCGCGCGGCGGCGCACCGGCACGAGCACGGTCTGCGGTAGCCACGGGATCTGCAGGGCCGCACAGAGATGGACGAGGGCGCCATTACTGGATCCGATCATCACCGCCGGATAGGGACGCTTCGGGAATTTTCTCACCACCCAGCGGGAGACCTCTTCCGCCCGCAGCTGGAGCAACTGGCGAGGGAGCGCGGCCTCGCGCCGGCCGCCGAAGATGTAGACGTACTGCCGGAGTCCCCTCGGCGGGAGATTAGCCATGACACTCAGGGCGCGACTCGGCGGCACGAAGCCGAGCCCGGCGAGCGGTTTCCGGCGCAGGAAATTCGCGACCGCCTGGAGCATGGTGGTGGCGGAGTCAATCTTGGCGATGAACTGCTCAGCGGACATGGCGGCCACCTATTGTTGGTCCAATTGGAACCGAATCGGGATCTCCACGGTCGAGGCAACCGAGAGGGTGGCGAGTCGCCGGGGATGGAACCGCCACCGTCGGACGGCCTCGAGAGCTGACTCGTCCAACAGTAGAAATCCTGAACTGGCGGCAACCGCCACGGTGACGGGACGGCCCGTCGGATCCACCGCCACGGTCAACACGACTCGCCCCTCCTGGCCCAGCCGTCGCGCCAGCTCCGGATAGCGCGGGGGGGCATTGCCGAGTGATCCCGGCCGCCCCGCCGTCCACGACCCGCCGGGGGACTGGAGCGTGATCGGAGCCGTCCCCGGCACGGGGGAACTCCCATCGCCGCTCACCGGCCCCGTCGGGGCGGCCGGGACGGCGCGCGGCATCTCCCCATCTGGTCTCATCACCCCCTGGTCCGCGTCGCGGGGCGCCAGATCCGCCTGGGGCGCCTCCGGCCCCGCTGCAACTAAGCTTACCCCGAGTCCGCCGTACGACGGATCCACCTCATAGTTGGCCGGCGCCACCAGGAGCACCCCGCCAAGGAAGAACCCGCCCGCGTGCAACAGCAGTGACGCCCCGAGACTCACCGGCACAGTTTTCATGAGGGGGTGTCGCTCGAAGACAACGGTTTGGTCCGGATCAAGACGCGCGCGATGCCCAGACGCCGCACCTCATCCAACACCCGGACCGTGTGGCCAAAGGAGGCCCGCTCATCGCCATGCAAGACCACCTGCAGTTTGGGATTCGCCAGCTTCAGCGCCTCCAGGCGCGCCGGGAGATCCCGCAGCGTGATCCGCTGGGCATCCAGATAGAGGTCCCCCGCCTCGGTCACCGTGATGGTCGCATAGGCCTGCCGGTCCTGCCGGACGGCGGTCGCCGACGCCGGCAGATGGACGGGCACGCCGCGATTCTTCACCATGGAGACGGAGACGACCATAAACGTCGCCAGCAAAAAGAAGATGACGTCAATGAGCGGGACGATTTCGATCCGGGCCCGTCGCCGAGCCATCGGCAGAGGGATTCTCATGAGGTCGTTGAGGATCCGATCAGCAAGAGCTCGAGGCGCGTCGAGGCATCTTCCAGCTCGTGCCGGGCCTCCTCGAGACGGGCTGTGAGATAATTCAGCGGAATCAGCGCCATGATCGCGATCGTCAGGCCAAAGGCCGTCGCCAGGAGCGCCTCGGCAATCCCGCCGGTGATCACGGCGGGGGCCTCCAGCTCCTTGCCACCCAGTAGACCAAACGCCCGGATCATCCCCGTGACGGTCCCCAGGAGTCCCAGCAGCGGAGCCAACGTCACGATCGTGTCCAAGACCGGCAACCCTTGGTTAAATCGTTTCAGCTCGGTGTTGGCCGCGTGCAGGAGCGCGTTGGCAAAGGAGCGCTCGCGATGCTGCAGCCCGTAGACCAGGGTGCGTGCCACGAAATCCTCCGAGCCGTGGCCGATGCGGATGGCCCCTTCCACATCCCCGTGCTCGACCTTGGTGAAGATCTGCTCAACGACATCGGGGCGGCGCTCCATCCAGCCCCGGACGCTAAAGACCAGCCGATCAATGACCACGCTCAACGCAACCACGGAGGTGGCCAAGAGCGGCCACATGATGAGACCGCCGCGTTGCATGAATTCGATGAGCATGAGAGGACTCCTGTGAGTAGGGCCGATGGCTCTCTCCATTGTAAACCGCTTCGCGGCCCAGGTCAAAACCTCCCGCCGCGCTTCCTCCACGCGGGATCTCGGGATACAATCCTCCCATGCAGACCTGCGACGTCGTGATCCTGGGGGCGGGGGCGGCCGGGATGCTGTGCGGCATGGAGGCCGGGCGCCGCGGCCGGCGCGTCGTGATTCTGGAGCGCGGGCCCAAGGTCGGGCAGAAGATTCTGATCTCCGGCGGCGGCCGCTGTAATTTCACCAACGTCGGCGCCGGCCCCGCCCAGTTCGTCTCCGAGAATCCCCAATTCTGCACCTCCGCCCTGGCCCGGTTTACCCCGGAGGATTTCCTCCGGATGGTCGAGGCACACCAGATCCCGTATCATGAGAAAACACTCGGCCAGCTCTTCTGCGATCGGTCGGCGCAGGAGATCGTCGCGATGCTCCTGCAGGAGTGCCGCGCGGCCCAGGTGGAGATCGTCCTGAACAGCCAGGTGCAAGTGGTGGAACGGGGTCCGCGGTTCGCGGTGCGCACCGGCGACGGGGAATATGCCGGTGACTCGTTGGTGGTCGCCACGGGCGGGCTCTCGATTCCGAAGCTCGGCGCCTCGGATCTCGGCTACCGAATCGCGCGCCAGTTTGGGCTCGCGGTCGTCGAGCCGGCGCCGGCCCTTGATGGCTTCGTTTTTCAGGAGGAGGACCAGCGTGCATTCGGCGGGCTCGCCGGCGTCTCGCTCGACGCAATTGTTACTTGTGGCAGCACTGCTTTCCGGGAGAATGTTCTCTGGACGCACACGGGACTCAGCGGCCCCGCCGCGCTCCAGGCCTCGCTCTACTGGCGCCCCGGGCACCCCGTCCAGGTGGACTGCCTCCCGGAGCTCCCGGGCCAGACGCTCGTCCAATGGCTCACCGATCAACGAGCCTCCGGAAGCCGGGCGCTGCTGAAAACGGCGCTCAGCCAACGTCTCCCGAAAAGTTTCTGCGAGGCCTTCTGTCAACTGTACAGTCCGACGGAGACGCCGCTCGTCCGCCTATCCAACGCGCAGTTGACGGCGGTCTGCGACCGGCTCCACGCTTGGACGTTTGTGCCCGAGCGGACGGTCGGCTATGGGCGGGCGGAGGTGACGCGGGGCGGGGTCAGCACCGAGGAGTTGTCGTCGAAGACGATGGAGGCCCGTCGGGTCCCGGGGCTTTACTTCATCGGCGAGGTGGTGGATGTCACCGGCTGGCTCGGCGGCTACAACTTTCAATGGGCCTGGGCCTCCGGTTGGGTCGCCGGGCAGTACGCGTAAGGGTCAGGAGGGCGCGCTGACTACGAGTGAAACAGACAGAGCCCTGCCACAGCCGCGGCCGCAATCAACCACGGTTCAGGAATCTTCCAGCGAATGAGGAGAGCGAGCGTCGCCACCGCGATCAATCCTGTCGGCAGATCCACGATGGCTCGTCGGCTTAACACGGCACAGGCACCGGCGATGGCCCCGGTGGCTGCCGCCGTGACCCCTTTCACAAACGCGTTGAGCTGAGGGTGCTTGCCGTGTTTTTTAAACCAGGGGCTGGGGATCACGACGAAGAGATAGACCGGGAGAAACACGCCGACCGCGGCCAGCGTGGCACCCCACGGGCCCCGGACCAGATAGCCGATGAACGCCACCGTAATCACCACCGGGCCTGGGGTAATCATCGCGACCGCGACCGCATCCATAAATTGCCGCTCGGTGAGCCAATGGTATTCTTTGACGATTCCGCCGTAGAGAAACGGCACGATCGCCAAGCCGCTGCCGAACACCATGGCCCCCGCTTTCGCGAAGAAGCCGAGGAGTCGGGCCGCGGTCGCCGGCGCCATCGCGCCGGAGGCGGCCTGTCCCATCCAGGGAGCCAGGGCCAGCGCGGCCGTGCCGGCCGTCGGCTTGGAGGGCACCGCGGTGGCGAAGAGATAGACCGCGCCGGCTCCCAAGAAGAGCCAGGCGTTTTCCGTTTGCGTGATCGCCGTCGCGATCGCCAACACGGCAAAAATGCCCCAGAGCAGGCGGTCCCGGCCTAACGTCAGCTTCACCAGTTTGTAGGCGGCGCGCACGATGATGCCGATGACCGCCGCCCCGATCCCGTAGAACAGCGCCTGCATCCACGGCAGTCCGCCGAACTTCACGTACAACCAGGAGATTCCCAGTACCATTAGGAACGAGGGGAGGATAAACGCGAGCGACACGAGGGTCGCCCCGAGCACACCGGCTCGCACGTAGCCCAAATACATGGCGAGCTGGGCCGCTAAGGGCCCTGGGGCCAGCTGGGCCAGCGCCAAGCCATCGAGATAGTCTTCTTTGGAGATCCACCGGCGTTTCTCGACGAGGTCCCGCTGCATGTAGCCCGCCAGCGCAATGGGCCCGCCGAAGCCGACGGTGCCGAGGGAGAGGAAGTAGCCGAGAAATTGGGGCAGCGTACAGGGAACGGTTTCGGCGTCCATCAAGTTAAGACCCCAGTGGCTCAACGCTCAGGTGATCAAAGTAGGTGACGGAATCGGCTTTGGTCCAGACGCCCACTTTCCCTGCAGCAGAGAATGTCCGATCTTTGGCGTCAATCACTTTCTGGCTATTCCAATACACCTCAACATGGTCGCCGTTGGCTTCAACCCGATAGTCATGCCATCTGTTGGCGGTCACCGCCCCATCCCATCCGGCGAACTGCTGCCGACGACCGTTCACCACCTTGTAGAGCCGGACGTTCCCCTCCAACGCGTTGGCCCGAGTGACGTAATAGTTGTTCTCATCCTGATACCGGAAGACCAGCCCGGCCGCCTGATCTCCTTGGCCGGCCACCAGCTTGCATCGGACCGAAAGCTGAAGATCCTTCGCCATCGGGGCATTCGCCACGGCCACGGGAAACCGGTAGTCCGTCGGGTCAGCATCGGTTTGGGCCAGCACATGTGTGCCACCGGGAGCAGATTGATCCGAGACAATCACCCAGCGACCAGGCCGCCCTTCCCCGGTTCTCCAAAAAGAAAAACCGGCGGGCGGGCCACCCACCGGATCTTGCTCAAAATCCCACGTGGTCGGTAACGCCTGTTCGGCTCCCACGGAGATCCCTCCACTCAGAACGGCGATGACTGTGATGATCCACAGCACGCGAATGATCTGAGGCATCGTCATCATCTTTCTGCTCAGAATTCCAGCTTCATGCCGGCGTACACCCGAAGGGTCGGGCCTCCTCGATTCCCTGGTCGGAGACTCTTGCCCACGGCGCCATGCACCGCAAGGGTGGGAAGAAAATGATATTGGAGGCCCATGTCCGCCGCCAACCGGTCGGGCGCGCCAGATTCCTCGTTGGTTCTCCAGTATACCTCGGAAAGCAATTGGGTCTTGGAATTCAGCGCGTACTCTTGGGCAAAAGCGCTGAACAACACGTTGTGCCGTTCCTGGCTCACGCCGCTCACTGTTGGTTCCCCGACAAATGTGTAGCCCAGATTCACAATGCCGGTAAACCCTCCCCAGGTTTTTTGCGCTCTCATTCGGAGGTCGTAATCAATCGCCCCTGTGCCCAATCCCTTGGTCTGACTGCCATTATCCAGCTTGACCTCAAAGGAGCCCGCGATCCCCGGCCATCTGTCCGTCTCTTTAAGAAACTGGCGCTTGGTTCCCACGACCGCATCTCCAAAACCCTGACGACCTTGGGAGACGAGGTACGGGACCTCAAAGGTCACCTCCTGCCTATCGGAAATTCCGTAAACCACCTCGGTAAAGGGGACTTGCCTTTCGGTGACACCCGTCTTCTGGTATCGGGTTCCCACAAACCACTCCACATGGTGTTTATCCGCCGTCGGTACGTCACCTGCAACAAGCGGTGGAACCGCCTCGGCTCTTTGGCAGATCGCCATCATAGAAACGGCGGTCGCAAAGAGCATTGCAGAACCGGCCCTCTTCATCGCTTCCGCCCTACCTCAACCGCCCTGTTAATCCAATTTGACTGGGATCGTCTTTGCCTCTTCTCCTTCATCATTGATGAGACCGATTTTCGCAACGGGATGGCCGTCTTCGAGTGACGGCATAGCGCTGATCGCCGCAAACCCCTTGTTGGCCTTGACCGCTTTGTCGGTAGCCGCCTGGAGCGACAGTTTTGCCTTCGCCATTGCCTCGCTCTGCGTTTGAGCAGCTGTCAGATCGTCCCCGCCAGTAATGGCTCCGAATTTTTCGATCTTCCCGGTCTTGTGATCCACGACGACCTCTGAAAACTTACCGTCTTTCATCGTGTAGACTGAAAGCTGAAGTTTCTCATTCTCAACCTCGAATTTCCCGGAAATCGGCTTCCCCTGTGACTCGCTGGCCTGAAAACCCTGTGCAAGCGTCACCTTGGTCCGCTCCAGCATCTCAGCAAGCTGGTAGCGATCCTTCTGATTGGTTTCCTCTGCCCAGCCGACATACCCTGCACTGAACCAGACAGTTGATAGCGCCAACATCACAAATACCGCTCTTTTTCTCATTGGAACATCCCCCTTCAATGAATACCAACGCCCAGTTCACTTTTGTTGCGCGTCCAGCGCGGCTTTCAATCCTTTCGCCAAATTTGTCGTAGACCCAATTCCCCAATAATGCAGGAAAACGATCCGGGGGGACTCTTCCATCATGTGGTTATGGATCGCAACAACATTGATTCCGGCTCCACGCAGGGCTCTGAGCACGGACTGGAGCTCCGATTCGAGCATCGCAAAATCGCCATCGACAACCGCTTGATCGTCACTGCCGACAAAGGCCGCCCAGGTATTGACCCCCATCGCGCTTCCCATCTCATGGCTGTCCATCCTCGTAGTCCTACCGATGGTGATCTTATACACCCCATCTTTGAGCTGGCCTTGCTGGTCAAGGATGGTGTCGATTTTCTTTAGGTCGAGCGAGGTCTTCACGGGGTCTAGCATCACCCGGAGTCGTTCCGTTTTCCCGCCGCCGGTTTCTTTAATCTTGGCGAACACTTTCCCGACCGCTGAAGCGAGTCTCTCCGGATCGCCCGAACCACCGATGTGCATGAACATAATTCGAGGGGATTCCCAAAAGAAGTGGTTGTGCAGGGCCGTCACCTGTAAACCGTTCTCCAGAGCAATGCTCATGACCGGATTCACTTGGTCCTCAAGCAGGACCATGTCCCCCATCATCATGGCGTGGTCTCCAACGATTTTAAATGCCGCCCAAACCGTCAGGCCCATGGCGGGAATAATTTTTACGCCGACAGAATCCACCTTCAAATCAGAGCGGGGGAAGCTCACCTTAAAGACGCCTTCTTTCTCATCTAACGCGCCCTTCGCACCGGTCAGCGTTTCGATCTTTTCATAGATCGAGGGCCCGGACTGAGTCTTCCCTTCCTGAACATTCTCAGCGGCCGCTACACTCTCCTGAGCCGTTCCAACACACAGTAGCCCCACGAGAACCGATACGAATGCTGCCTTCATAGTGTTTTCCTCTCGATGGCTTCTTTGCAGTAGGCGTACAGGGCATCGTACACCACGAACTCCTTCTTCAAAATCTCGTGGTCGTCCTTCAAGTTGAGTTGGCGGAACCCTTCCGCGAGGGCTTTGAGACCGGGAGCCTCGGGCCTGCCGTAAAGATCTTCCTGGACATCTGCCCCATGAACGATTTGGGCCAGGCGGTGAATCGCGGGGTCGTCGATCTGGTACTTCTCAACGATGGCTTCAAAACTGCACTTGCCTTCGTGATGCCCCAGTTCCACATCAGGGACGTCGAATGGAATGGCTCCTTCACGTCGGGCAACCTCCGTGACTCGTTCGGCAGGGACAAATAGAAACTCGGCGTCCGGGTCAATGAACTTTTTAATCAGCCAAGGGCAAGCAACCCTGTCAACCTTGACTCGCTCACGCGTGATCCACTTCATCTTCTCCTCGAGAAACAAGGGCTGACTTCCTTGGATGATCTGGGAGAATTCCCGAGGTCCTAGCGACCCACCCTGAAGTGCTGCTTGAGCCGTTCGCCAATTTCATGGATCGCATGCTCGAGGCCCTCTAAAAACTGCCCGCGAGAGAACGCTCTCTGCCCCGATGCGGCGAGCTCGGTCCAGAACACATCTCCGACCTGTCGATGGAGTCCCGCATCTCCCAAAATTGCGAAGGAGCGATCTGCCAGCGAAAGATAGATGAGGACGGCATTGCGATCTGTTCGTTGATGCAACCGTTGCCTTTGAAAGATCTGTTTCGCCCGATCCATCACGTGTCCTTGCCGGCGTCGGTCAAGATGGATTCGGATCTCGCCGGACGTATGCTTTTCTGCCGCCCGGATGGCCTCGATGAGCTTCCTTTTTTCCTCCGGGCTCAGAAAATGATGTGGGTGTAGCTTCCGCTCTACCATGACCCGCTGGCGCCGCCTCCGCCGAAACCGCCCCCTCCTCCACTAAAGCCCCCACCCCCAAAACTCCCGAACCCCCCTCCACCCAACCCGATTCCCCCGCTCCCGCGATAATAGCCACGACCGCTCAAACCGGATGACGTGGCGAAGAAAACTGGGAACAGGGAACGCAGCGCGAGTGGCAGGATGCCGAGGATGACGGCGTAGAAACTCAGGATCAGCTGGCCGGTCACCACGGCGCCAATGACCCCCACAATCCCTCCGAGGAACAGCCCCCACAGGATGACTGTCGGAAGCATCTGAGACGCCAACAGACTGATGACGATCGCCGGCTTCACAGAAGCCCCGATGGCTTGTCGTAAGCGTGGCGAGGGGCGATATTCGCCGCGGGTGGCGGACAGAATGGCCGTCACGCCTCGCTCGACTCCGCCATCATAATCACCGGCCCGAAATCGTGGCGCGATGTCCTGTTCAATAATCCCTTTGCAGAGAGCATCGGTCAGGACGCCTTCCAAGCCGTAGCCCACCTCGATTCGGACTTTGTGGTCTTCTTTGAAGATAACCACGATGACGCCGTTGTCTTTGCCCTTCTGACCCGGCTTCCACGCCTCGGCAAGACGGATCGAATAATTCTCCAGAACCTCTCCTCCCAGCCGAGGAAACGTGGCCACCAACACTTGGTTGCTGGTCTGCTCGTCAAAAGCTCTCAGGACCTGTTCCAGGCGCACTCGCGCCGCATCCGAGAGGAGCTTCGCCCCATCGAAAACATAGCCCTCAGGGTGCTTGGGGATATCCAGGGCGACCAGGGCTGTGGGGTTGGTAAGGAAGACCACGGCGGAGACGAAGAACCAGCGGAGCGGCTGACGCATCAAAATTTGACGATAGGGGCTTTGGCGGCACCCTCGTCGGCCTTAAAATAGGCCTTCTCTTTGAACCCCCCAAGCGTGGCCACGAGATTGGTCGGGACGCTTCGCCGAAGCGTATTGAATCGCTGGGCGGCTTCATTGAACCGCATCCGTTCGACGGTGATGCGGTTTTCGGTCCCCTCAAGCTGGGATTGGAGCGCGAGGAAATTTTGGCTAGCCTTCAAGTCGGGATAGCGCTCGACCACGACCAGCAACCGGCTCAGGGCGCCTGATAAGGCCTGCTGTGCCTGTTGGAATTTTGCCAGCGCGTCGGGGTTGCTGAGCATCTCTGCGGAGACATTCAATTGCGTAATTCTCGAGCGCGCGTTGACCACATCTTCAAGCGTGCCTTTTTCGTGGGCCGCATAGCTCTTGACCGTCTCGACAAGATTCGGAATGAGATCGAGCCGGCGCTGATACACATTTTGCACCTGTCCCCAAGCGCTGGCGACCTGCTCATCCGCCGCCACAAGCTGATTGTACATTCCCCCGATGGTCATCACCCCAACGAGCGCAACCGCGACGACAATAACTACCCCAATCCAGAAGTTCCTCATTTAACCCTCCTACACCGTTACTCAATCATGTCAAGGTGGTTGCCCTGCTAGGATTCGAACCTAGATAGCCAGATCCAGAATCTGGTGTCTTACCATTGGACGACAGGGCAACGAATGCGTCACTGTGCACGCGCTCAAGAATTATAACTGCGAAAACCGATGAGCTCAATGAAACAAAGGGCTTCCTGCTTCCTTCGTAGGCGAACGGCAAGAGATCGCCGCTCCGGATGAAACCCGAGGGAGCGTAAAGCCCATTCGACCTCATCAAGCAGTGCAGGATTGCTGTTGCTAAAACTTAGGTTGTACGTGTAGGTTGGCGCGTGGACCGAGCAAGAGCCTTCCGCTTCAAATAATCCTTTGAGGCACGCGATGAGATATTGCCGATCAGACCGGATCCATGCCGGCAGTCGCACGGGGCGCCTCCGGCGATCGCCCGTCGGGACGCCTAAACGTTCGCTGAGTCGTGTTTGATACAGGCTGATCTCGACGCAGGCCGCCTGTTTTCGCCGATGGACCCACGGTTCCTTGGAAAACACGTTTCGGACCACACGAGCGGTGTGCTGCCACAGCAAAGGCTTGTCCGTCCCCAGCACGATGCGCAGCCGTTCACTGCGCGGAAACGCCTCGAGATGTCCATCGCCCAAGGTCATGCCAATGAGGAACGCCAGTTGCTCATTCTTCGCCAGTGGCGCCTGTGTATCCGGGATCGTTCCAAGACGTCGTTGTGTACTCCGCCACCGGGCAAAGTTGTCAATGCGCTTAGCCCTAAATGTTTCTGAGGTTTTTCGGACTCCTGGATCATCCTCTTTGGTCTTGCCGAAATTCCACGCTGGCTGCCCTGCCAAGAATGGCATGCTGCTCCTCGCTTCTTACAACGTCTGCTTGATTGTGGCGGCCTGGCGGAGACGCTGGACCGTCTTCACTTGGCCGATCACCTCGAGGGTGTGGAAGAGCGAGGGGCCGACGCTGCGGCCGGTCACCGCCACGCGCGTCGGGTGGATGAGCTCGGCGGCCTTCGCCCCCAGCTCCTGCGCAAGCTGCCGGCAGCACTGCTCGATCGCCGCGGCCTCCCACGTCTCGAGCCGCACGAGCCGGTCGGCGAACTGGGACAGCCGCTCCAGGACGCCGGGGGTTTTCAGGCGCTGCTCGACCGCCGCCGGATCAAACAGGACCTCCGGCTGGTAGAACGCCCCCGCCTGCGTCAGGAAATCATCTAGACTCGTCACCCGACCGTGGAATAATTTCACGATCGGCTCGAGCGTGGCGCTGGTCACCCCCGCCGGCAGCCGGCCCTGCTCGGTCAGGAGCGGCAGCCATTGTTCGACGAGCGCCTCCGGGGTCAGCCGCTTCAAATACTCGCCGTTCATCCAGTCGAGCTTCTCAAGATTGAAGATGGCTCCGGTGCAGCCGACCCGCGCCAGATCGAAGAGGGCCACGAGTTCCTCGCGCGGCAGGATCTCCCGATCGTCCCCCGGCGACCAGCCGAGCAAGCTGATGAAATTCACCAGCGCGTCAGGCAGGTAGCCGGCCCGCCGGTACTCGGCGATCGCGGTGGCCCCGTGCCGCTTCGACATGCGCGAGCGATCCTCGCCGAGGATCAGCGGGATGTGGGCAAACTGCGGCGGGATCAGTTTCAGCGCGCGGTAGAGTAGGAGCTGTTTCGGCGTGTTCGAGATGTGATCGTCGCCGCGGATCACGTGGGTAATCTTCAGATCGGCGTCGTCGATCACGCAGGCAAAATTGTAGGTGGGGGTCCCGTCCGATTTGAGGAGCACCTGGTCCTTGATCGTCTGGCTCTCAACGGCGATCTCCCCGTGGACAAGGTCGGGGAATCGGAGCGTCTCCCCCGCCGTCACGCGATAGATGATCGCCGGCCCATCCTGATAGGCCGCACCGGAGGCCAGCAGCTGCTCGGCTGCCGCCCGATAGCGGTCGAATCGCTGACTCTGGAAGATCGGCCCCTCATCCCAGTCGAGCCCGAGCCATTTCAATGAGCCCAGGATCTCGTCGAGGAACTCCGACTTCGACCGCTGGGCATCGGTATCCTCGATGCGCAGGATGAACTGCCCTTTCATGTGCCGCGCATAGAGCCAGTTAAAGAGGGCCGTCCGGGCCGACCCGATGTGGAGGTAGCCCGTCGGACTGGGGGCGAAGCGGACGCGCACCTCGCTCATGCCCGGACCCGGCTCTCCTCGACCCCGTCGGATTCGTCCACCCCGTACTCCCCGCCGGCCGCCTCGCGCAGCCGCTCCCGCACCTGATCGAAGAGGCGCATCTCCCCTTTGCCGCCGGAGCCCTTCACCAACACCTCGACGCGCTTGGCCGCCCCCTCCAGCTGCTTGGCGCACTCCCGCACCAGGGTGACCCCTTCCTCGAATCGCTTCAGGCGCGCCTCGAGGGTCAGTTCCGCAGAGGACATCTCTTCCACGATCGCCTCCAAGCGGTCCAACGCCTGCTCGAATCCTACCTTCGTCGTCTTAGCCATCGGCTCTCTCCTGCGTGGCGTGGGGCAACGTGCGCTCCACGCGGCTGAGAATTGCTCCTTCGTGAACTTGGGTGCGCAGCGTGTCGCCCGGGGCCACCGCGGCGGCCCGTCGGACGATGCGGCCCTGCGCATCAAAGGTAATGCTGTAGCCGCGGCTGAGGACGGCCAGCGGGCTCAACGCCTGCAGCCGGCCGACGAGCCCGACGTACTGATCCATCGCCCGCTCGATCGCCCGCACCGTGGCCCCGGTCAACTGTCCCCGCAGGTGTCCCAGCCGCTGCACGTGGCGTTCCACGAGCGCCTGCGGGGACTGCTGCCAGAGCTGCGCGTGGGCGAGCCGCGCGCGATCCGCCAGCGTCAGCAACGCCGCCTCTGTCTCCGTCGCGATCGCCCCCTGCGCCTCCTCCACCCGCTCGCGCAGTTCCGTCAGCCACGCCTCCGGCTCCGCGAAGGCCGGGGCCGACAGGAGCTCGCGCAGCCGCTGGCGCACCTGGTCCCGCTGGGCCACCAGGAGTTCGGCTGCCTTCGTCGGCGTCGGGGCTCGCACGTCCGCGACGAGATCGGAGATCGAGGTATCCTTCTCGTGGCCCACCGCGGAGATCACGGGCAGGCGGCTGGCCGCGATCGCCCGCGCCACGATCTCCTCGTTGAACGCCCAGAGATCTTCGAGCGATCCCCCGCCGCGCCCGACGATGAGACAATCCAGATCCTGCCGGGCGCTCAAGATCTCGATCCCGCGCGCGATCCGCGCGGCGGCCCCCGCCCCCTGCACGCGCGTCGGGTAGAGCAGGATGCGCAGGTGGCCGCGCGCGATCCGCAGCATATCCTCGATCGCCGCCCCCGTCGGGGAGGTGATGATCCCGACCGACTGCGGGAAGGTAGGCAGCGGCCGCTTGCGGGCCGCCTCGAACAATCCCTCCTGCTCGAGCTTCGCGCAGAGCTGCTCGAAAGCCAACTGCAGGGCCCCGAGCCCCTTCGGCTCGATGGTCTCCACGTAGAGCTGGTAGGCCCCCTGCGGGGCGAAGACGCTGATCCGTCCGCAACAGACCACCTGCTGGCCGTGCTCCACCTTGAACTTCACTCCCGCCAGCGCGTCCCGCCACATGACCGCCTTGAGACTGGCCTGCGCATCCTTCAGCGTGAAGAAGAGGTGGCCGTTCGAGTGATACTTCGGCTCGGAGACTTCCCCCTCGATCCAGACGACGGTGAACGCCTCTTCAAGGAGTCCTTTGATCTCACGGGTCAGTTCCGTAACGGTGTAGAGGTGCTTCGGGCGCCCGGTCGGGGCCTCGGCAGCCATCTCCGTCGGGGACCAGGCAGCGGCAGCCGTGCGGGAACGTCCCGCGTTGAGGCGATAGACTTTCATGCGGGCCGCTCCGTCTTCAAACTCACGAATCGCTTCTCCGCGACAATCACATGGTCGAGCACCGCGATTCCCATCAGTTCCCCCGCCTCCTGCAGGCGCGCCGTCAACGTGAGATCTTCGGGACTCGGCGTCGGATCCCCCGAGGGATGATTGTGCACGAGGAGGACGCTCGCCGCCGAGTGGGCGACCGCCGGCTGGAACACCTCGCGCGGATGGACGAGGTTCGCCGTGAGCGTCCCCACGGAGATCGTCTCCTTGCCAAGCATCTGATTGCGGGCGTTCAGGTAGAGGGCCACGAAATGCTCCTTCTTCGCGCGCCGCAGTTCCGGCACCTGGTCGGCCACATCCTGCGGCGACTCGATCGTCGGCAGCGCCCCGTCGTCCATCTGCAGCCACCGGCGGATCAGCTCGATGGCCGCCAGCAGTTGGCAGGCCTTCGCCGGCCCGATCCCGCGGATCCTCTTGAGCTCCTCGAACCCGAGCCGCGCCAGCGAGCCGTCGGGGTGTTGCTCGAGGATCCCCGCGGCCAGATCCAACACATGTCGCCCCTTCACCCCGGACCCCAGTAGAATCGCCAGCAATTCCTGGTCCCGCAAACTCGCCGTCCCCCGCTGGATCAACCGTTCGCGGGGTTTCAGGGCCGTGGGCATCTCTCGCAGCGTAACGTAGGGCATGGACAGTCTCCGGTAGAACTGTCACGCGCGAGGGGGACGGACAGGCTTAGATGGCAGGATACCCCGTCGAGGGGCGCCCGTCAAGGGGCGGGGGGTGGTTACGTGAAGATGGCGACGCCGCCGTCCTCGAGGCCCACGGCGGCCAGGACGCGGGGGACGGGGTGGCCCCACTGCTCTAACCCGGCACAGATCAGGTCGTTCAATGTGCTGATGGGAGTCGTAACGGACCCAAGGTTCACCACGGCGACGCCCACCGGCAGGTCGGGGAGCTCGGTCGCATCACCAACCACCACGAGGGCCCCTGCGTTGATACCTGTGAGATCCCGCACCGTGACGGTCTGCTCAAACCCGGCGGTGGTGATGAGCTCTTGCACCGTCGCCCTCGCGCTCGCCGAGGCATGCACGCGCAACGCCGGGATCACAATAGCCGCCGTAGCCCCCGCCGGAATGTCGAGGGTCGGATACCGCGTCTGAAGCTGCGCGAGGTCAACGGTTTCGATCTCCTCCGCGCCGGCTTGGAGAGAATCGGCGTAATCCTTGAGGGCCGCTGCGTACGCGTGATAGGTCGCGTCGTCGAACAGGACGAATCGTATCTGGCGAAGCGTGGTCTGGGGATGCACATGCAGATACGCCCCGATCGCACGAATAGCCACCTGGGCACCTTCATCCAACGGATAGCCGAATAATCCCGTCGCGATGGAGGGAAAGGCGATCGACGTCAGGTAATGCTGATCACACAGGATGAGGCTTGCTCGATATGCCGAAGCCAACACCTTGGAATCGTCAGCATCCTTGGTATAGACGGGACCGACAGCGTGGATGATATACTTCACGCCGTTCTGTGAAAGGTTTCCGGCACCGCTGATCACCGCCTCTCCTGGTTGAATGCCATAGAGGTGTCGGTCATCCAGTTCCCGCTGCACCGACGGGCCCGCGGCCGCATTGATCGCTCCATCCACCCCGCTGCCGCCAGCCAGAAACCGATTCGCGGCGTTGACAATCGCCTCGACCTTTTGCTCCGTGATATCGCCCTGCACGAGCTCCACGCGCGTGCGGCCGATCTGGATTGATGCCTGCTCCTCCAAGCCGCTGGTGTGCACGGCGAAATACTGTAAGGGTGGAAGCGCGACCTGCCGCGCATATCGTTGAAGGCGAGTTAACGCAGCCCGGCTAGGGGGATCGTCCTTCTGCAGCGTGTCGGGGTCCAGGTCATAGACAACGCCAGCATCTGCATCGAAGACCACGTCCCGGATGCCCGGACGAAAATCCTCGCGCATCTGCTCATCTCGAAGGTCCACCCCGGCATGCTGTCGAAACGCCTGGCGCAACCCCTGGTGGAACGCTGCAACGGTCTCGCGAGGATTCGGATCTGATGCGGTGATGACCTCCGCAATGAATTCGTGGCTCCATCCCGTCAGACCAGCGACGAAGTTCGCGAACTCGGAGCCCGAGCTCCTGATCCGTCTCTTCATCTCCTCCGGGGGAGTCGAGGTCGCGATAATCTCGATGATCGCCTCCGAGGGGTCGAGGCCCGCTTCCTGGAGCGTAGTCACTATCGCCTGATATGATTGAGGGAACACGGCATTGGGATCAGGGATGTGAGCCAACAATCCGGGGCCTGGTTGATTCGGGAGATGGATCGCGCAGAGGACACAGCTGCTGGCCCCAATGGTTCGTACCCGCCCATGGCGAATGACCGTGAATTCGCCTTGGATGATTTCCGGCGTGCCAGCGCGGTCGGCCACCATCACCCGTGGTGTGGGGAGCGCGGCTGCGTCAGGCGATGGAGAGACGAGGGTGATGGCAAGACGCGTTCCGCCTTGCAAATATACCCATGTTTGGCCCTCTTCCTCCGCCACATGTTCAACGATGCCCCACGGTCGTCCCGCGAGGTTATACACGGTGTCCCCCCGATTCGGCAACCACTGGTTGGCTCCCGACCTTTCCTCCAGCCCAACACCGGAGGAATGGCCGAGGAGCTGGGGGATCTGTTTCCCACCCACGCCTTCTGTTGTGAGCTGACGGAGAGCCCAGACGGGGCTGGGCAGAGCGAGGATGATACTGAGCGAGAGACTCAGCAGGAGACGGGCAAACCGATGGTGGGGCAAGCAGTTAGGGACCATAGGGGATCGAAATAAGTGTACCTGGCGCGGCTGGGAAAAACAAGGGTATAATTAGATTTTGTGTTCGATTAAATCAGAAGGGGAGGAGGCGTTCTTGGACGCGGGTGATCGCCTGGGCGCAGCCGGTTTTCGGATCCACCTCAACGATCGCGCCGCAGAGGATCACGTTCTCCTCCGGCACCTCGAATTTCTGCGGCAGGCCGGTGAGGAACCGTTCGAGGATCTGATCCACGCGGCGCCCGATCACGGAATTGTACGGGCCGGTCATGCCCAGGTCAGTGAGGAACGCGGTTCCCTTGGGCAGGATCCGCTCGTCCGCGGTCTGGATGTGGGTGTGGGTGCCGACGACGGCGCTCACCTGCCCGTCGAGGTACCAGCCCATGGCGATCTTCTCGCTGGTGGCCTCGGCGTGCATGTCCACGAGGATCACGGGGGTCTCCTTGCGCAACCGCTCCACTTCGCGCTGGCCAATGCGGAACGGGCAGTCGGTGTTGGTCTCCAGGAAGACGCGGCCGACGAGGTTGAGCACGCCGACGCGCGTGCCGTCGCGCGCCTGAATGATCCCCGCGCCACTGCCCGGCGCGCCGCTCGGATAATTCGCCGGGCGGATCAGCCGCGGTTCTTGATTGAGATAGGGGCCGATCTCCTTGTAACGCCAGATGTGCTGGCCGCTCGTCAGGAAATCCACCCCGAACCCCAGCAACTCCTGCGCCGTCTTCGGCGTGACGCCCGCCCCGCCGGCCACGTTCTCGCAGTTAGCGATGACGAGGTCGAGGTCATGCCGACGGCGGAGCTGCGGCACGAGCGCCCGCACCGCCTCGCGGCCGGGATTCCCGACGATGTCGCCGATCACCAGGATTTTCATTTAACGCGCATACTCCACGGCCCGCAGCTCGCGGATCACCGTGACCTTGATCTGCCCGGGGAAGTCGGTTGTCGCCTCAATCTTTTTCTTGATGTCGCGGGCCAATGCGATCGTCTGCAGGTCGTTCACATGGTCCGGCTGCACCAGCACGCGCACCTCGCGCCCGGCCTGGATCGCGTAGGCCTGCTCGACCCCCTTGAACTCCTTGGCGATCTGCTCGAGTTTCTCGAGGCGCTTCACGTAGCTCTCGAGCGACTCGCGGCGCGCGCCGGGGCGGGCCGCGCTGATCGCATCGGCCGCCCGCACCAGCACCGCGTAGAGGGAGTGGGCCTCGACATCCTCGTGGTGCGCCTCGACGGCGTGAACGATCTCCTCGGACTCGCCGTATTTCTTGAGGAGCTGCATCCCCACCTCCGCCTGCGGCCCCTCCATCTCCTGCGAGACGGCCTTGCCGATGTCGTGCAGGAGGCCGGCCCGTTTGGCCAGCGCCACATCAATTCCCAACTCCGCGGCCAGGTAACTGGTCAAGTAGGCCACCTCCTTCGAATGCTGGAGGACGTTCTGGCCGTAGCTGGTGCGGTACTTCAGGCGGCCGAGGAGTTTCACGAGTTCCGGGTGGAGGTTGTGAATGCCGAGCTCCGCCACCGCCTGCTCCCCCGCCTCGCGGATCGTCACCTCCATCTCCTGCTTCACCTTGGTGACGAACTCCTCGATGCGCGGCGGGTGAATGCGGCCGTCCTGGATCAGCCGCTCCAGCGCCACGCGCGCGATCTCCCGCTTGATCGGGTCGAAGGCCGAGAGGGTGACCGTCTCCGGCGCATCGTCAATGATCACGTCCACGCCGGTCGCCATCTCGAGGGACCGGATGTTCCGACCCTCGCGGCCGATGATGCGGCCCTTCATCTCCTCGCTGGGGAGGGTGATGACGCAGACGGTGGTCTCCGCCGTGCAGTCCACGGCGCAGCGTTGGATCGCCTGGGTGATCATCTCCCGCGCGCGGCGCTCCGCCTCGGTACGCGCCTCCTCCTCCATCTGACGGATCAGGAGTCCGCGTTCCTGCGTCATCTCGGTGTCGAGCCGCTGGAGGTAGAGCTGTTTCGCCTGGTCCGTCGAGAGGCCGGACAGTTTCTGGAGGCGCGCCCGCTCTTCGAGCAGGAGCGTCTCCAGCTCCTGCTGGCGCTGGCCCAGGGCCCCCTCCTGGGTCACGAGCTGTTGCGCGGTCTCCTGGAGCTGGCGTTCCTTCTGATCGAGGAGATCCACCTTGCGCTCGAGGGTGACGTCGCGCTGGACGAGGCGTTGTTCGAGTGAGGTCAGCTCCTCGCGGCGCGTCTGCGTCTCATGGTGGAATTCCTGGCGGGCCTTGTGGAGGAGCTCCTTCGCCTCCACCTCGGCCTGGCGGCGAGTCCCCTGTGCCTGGGCCTCCGCCGTCGAGAGGATCGTGCGGCCGCGCACCTCGGCGGCTCGGATCGTCCGTTCGGCGAGGGCACGACGAAGGAGGTAGCCCAGCCCCAGGCCGATGAAACCGATCGCGGCCAAGGTGGATTTTGGTGAGGCGAGGATCTGTGCGAGGGTCATGGGCTAGGCGGCGAGAACGGTCGTCACCGGCTGATCGTGCGAGGCGCGGGGGAGGTGCCGGACCCGTTGACAGCGGAACGCCAGTCCGACGCGCGGGATCGTGCGCGGCAGGGTTGCCAGGAAACGGTCGTAGTAGCCGCCTCCGCGCCCCAGCCGATGCCCGCGCGTGTCAAACGCGAGCCCCGGGATCAGGGCCAGGTCGAGCAGGCCAGGATCCACCCGACGGGCCCGGCGAGGGTCCGGCTGGGCAATCCCGTGCGGCCCGGCGACCAGCCCCCGGGTGAGACTGGTGAGTTCCGCGAGTCGTATCATCCGACGTGTTGTCAACGTCATGGGGGCGGCCACCCGCTTGCCATCGGCCAACGCCTGCGCAATCATCGGCCGCGTGTCCACCTCCGTCTCCAGCGCCAGGTATACCAGGATCCACCGCGCCCGGCGATAGACCGCCAGCCGCCGCACCCGCCGCGCCAGTCGTTCGCTGGCCGCGCGGCGCTGCGCCGGGGTCAAGGCACGCAGGCAGGCCCGCATCTGGGTCCGCCAGGCGGCCTTCGTCAGACGGCTACCGCTCATCATACCGTAGCCCCCGGCATTGTCAACGCGCCCTCCGTCGAGCGGATCAGATGTGAAAGGTAAAGGTGTGATTCACGCTGTGGTGCGTCTGCTGGTGCCGGGCCTCGGCCGCCAGTTCCGCCAAGGTGGTGGTGCCGAGCGCGGCCGCGATCGCCCCCTCCATCCGGGTCCAGACGAGCCCGGTGGCCTGCTGGACAGCGGCCCCCGACTCCGGGGCGCGGGCCGCCTGGACCCGGCGCGCCGGCTTCGCCTCGAACACCTGCGTCACGTCCGCCACCGAGATCCGCTCCGGGGCACGGGCCAACTGATAGCCGCCGCGCGCCCCGCGCTCCGCCACGACGAGTCCCCCGCGCCGCAACCGGTGCAGCACCTGTCCGAGGGAGAGGACGGGGATCCCCTGGCGCTTGGCAATCGCCGCCACCGGCATCGGCCCCTGGCCCTCGTGCAACGCCAGGTCTACCATTGCCTTCAATCCATAGGTGGTAATGGTCAGCAATCGCATGTGCGTCGCGGCCTGTTACGGCTCTCCAAAGTAGGCATCCAAACTGAGATACCGCTCGCCGGTGTCCGGGAGGATCACCACCACCCGCTTGCCGGTCCCCAGGCGCGTGGCTACCTGGATCGCCCCCCAGACCGCCGCGCCCGCCGAGATCCCGACGAGGATCCCCTCCTCGCGGGCTAGCCGCCGCGCCGTCTGATAAGCGTCCACATCTTTCACGGTCAGCACCTCGTCGATCAGCTCGCGATTGAGCACCTCCGGGACGAACCCGGCCCCGATCCCTTGGATCATGTGTGGTCCCGGCGCGCGGCTGGAGAGGACGGCGGAGCCGGCCGGCTCGACCGCGATCACCTGGATCGCCGGGTCTTTCTTCTTCAAGATCTCCCCCACGCCGGTGATCGTGCCGCCGGTGCCGACGCCGGCCACGAAGGCGTGGAGCGTCTCGTCGGTGGCCGCGAGGATCTCTTTCACGGTGGTCAGCCGGTGCGCGCGGGGATTCGCCGCATTCGAGAACTGGTGCGGCATGAAGGCCCCCGGAGTCTGCGCCAAGAGCTCGCGGGCCTTCGCCACCGCTCCGGCCATCCCATCGGCCGCCGGCGTGATGACCACCTTCGCCCCGTATCGCTGCAGGAGATTGGTCCGCTCGAGACTCATCCCGTCGGGCAACGTGAGGATCAGCGTGTAACCCTTGACGGCCGCCACCATCGCGAGACCGATTCCAGTGTTCCCGCTCGTCGGCTCGATGATCGTCCCGCCGGGAGTCAGCACCCCGCGCCGCTCCGCATCCTCCACCATCGCGGCGGCGATCCGATCCTTCACGCTGCCGCCGGGATTGAACGCCTCGAGCTTCGCCAGGATCTCCGCCGCCCCGGCCGGCACCACCCGGCGCAGCCGGACCATCGGCGTCTCGCCGATCAACTCCAAGATCGTCTCCGCCACGTGATGATTCCGGGGCATCAGGTCTCCTCCACGAAGGCCGCGCGGGCAGCGGCGAGCGTGCGGGCCACGTCCCGGCGCGTGTGCGCCGTCGAGAGGAACCAGGTCTCAAACTGCGAGGGGGGCGCGTAGATGCCGGCCCGGCGCAACGCCTGGAAAAATCGTGCGTAGCGGGTGACGTCGGCGCGGCGCGCCTCGTCGGCCCAACGCACCGGCCCGGCGGTGAAGAAGGGGGTCAGCAGCGAGCCGTATTGATTGACCGTGAGCGGCACCCCGGCCGCGCGCGCCGCCTGGCGCAGGCCGTCGGCCAGGGTCGTGCCGAGGGCGTTGAGTGTCTTGTAGACCGACGGGCGTTTCAGCCGCTGGAGCGTGGCCACACCCGCCGCCATCGCCACCGGGTGCCCCGCCAGCGTCCCGGCCTGATAGACCGGTCCCGTCGGCGCGACCAGATCCATGAGGGCCTTGCGCCCCCCGTACGCCCCGATCGGGAATCCCCCGCCGATAATTTTCCCCAGACAGGTCAGGTCCGGCTCGATCTTGAACACCGTCTGCGCCCCGCCGTAGCCGACGCGGAACCCGGTGATCACCTCGTCGAAGATCAGCAGGATCTTCGCCTGCGCCGTCAGCATCCGCAGCCGTGCCAGGAATCCCAGCTCCGGGGTGAGCAGGCCAATGTTCGCCGGCAGCGGCTCGATGAGGACACAGGCCAACTCCTCGCGATAGGCCTGGATCGCCCGCTCGAGGGCCGGCAGATCGTTGAAGGGGATCGTGATCGTGTCGCGCGCGTACAGCTCCGGCACCCCGCGGCTCGACGGGATCCCCAGCGTCGCCATCCCCGAGCCGGCCTGCGAGAGGAGGTAATCCACGTGGCCGTGATAGGCCCCGTCGAACTTCAGCACTTTCGTGCGGCCCGTGGCCGCCCGCGCCACCCGCACCGCGCTCATCACCGCCTCGGTGCCGGAGTTGACGAATCGCACCCGGTCCATCGCCGGGAACGCTTCGACCACCGCCCGCGCCAGCGCCGTCTCGACCGGCGTCGGCGTGCCGAACGTGATCCCGCGCCCCAGCGCCTGCTTCACGGCCTTCATCACCGGCGCCGGCCGGTGGCCGAGGATCAGCGCCCCCCAGGAACAGACGTAGTCGAGGTAGCGCGTCCCCTCCACGTCCCAGAGTGAGGCCTTGCGCCCGCGCTCAACGAAGAACGGCTCCCCCCCGACGGCAGTAAACGCCCGCACCGGGCTGTTCACCCCGCCCGCGATGTATCGCCGCGCCTCTTCAAAGCACTTCGCGTTGGTCATACTAAAGAAGTTTTTCCAGCTCCGAGATGAGCAAAGGCACATCGTTTTCAACGGTGTCCCACACTCGGTCGAGATCCACATCAAAATACGCGTGAATCAACCGGTTGCGCATGCCAATGATCACTGCCCAGGGAACCGACGGGTGGGCTGATTGAAACGGCTGGCTGACTTTCGATGCAGCTTCTCCAACGATCTCGACTGAGCGAACGATCGACAAAACCAGTTGGCGATCGTGATCAAGATCGCCCCGCGATTTGCCCTTCGCGAACGAAGCCGCTTCTCGGGCGGCATCCAGCATGTGGCGTAAACGGATCTCGTCCTCACGCTGCATACTGAACCTCTGCCGATTGAAGCACGTCCTGGCGGAAATACCGACTGAGCTCTGCCGGTGTTCTTAAATCCACTGTGCGCCGCAACCATTCGGAGAGTTCTATTTCCATCGCCGCCATCTTAAAAAATCCGACAGGATGCCCCGGCTCAAATTCGACCAGGATGTCCACGTCGCTGTCCGGCCGAAAATCGTCGCGGAGTACCGACCCAAACAACGCCAGCTTCCGGACGTGGTGCTTCCGACAGAACGTCGCGATCTGCGCCTGATCAATCGAGATTTTCGTCTTCACCGCTTCGCCTCCTCACAACAGTTCGCGTTAGTCATGCGTTAGACCGCGTGATCCTGCGCGCTCAGATGGTTCACGAGTTCAACCAGAGTATTCGACCGCTGGACAAGCCGCGGCAACTCCCATCGCTCGAAGTCGGTCTCGTCAATCATTCGAATCACGTCTGCAAGGCGGCTAGCCAATAATTCAGCTGTCGGCACCGTCTGGATCGTCCACGTCGCGAGCTCGCGCGCTCGCTGGTAGCAACGATGCGCATCGGTCCGCCCCCCATCCTCCGTGACCAGCTGCACCGCCCGCCCGAATTCTGAACCAATCATCAGCAGGCGCCGCTCCAACGGAAATCGGTTCCACCGCTCCGGCGTCAACCCTCGGTGCAGCACCGACTCAGACATGCTCGAAGTACCTCGTGATGATCGCGCTCACCCGCTCACGAACCGCGGGGTCCGCGATCGTCTGGCTCGTTTTATTCGATGGGTGGTGTTGGTTGATCAAGGACGTGTACTCCACGCGCTTGCCGGACGCTTTGCCCGGAAAATAGTTCGCGCCCCACAGATCGTCTTGCTCCGATCCATCGTCCAAAAGAAGTTCCTCACTATCGGAATGCAGCGCGCCACCTGCGGCCAGAATCTCCCGATCGAGATCCACGACCACTTTGATCATGTCGCCGAAGGTCTCCTTCGCCAGCGCTTGAATCTCGTCCGCCTTCAACGGCTCCCGCACAATCCGCATCGCGTTACCTGTCCCCTCCAGAACCGTCCCCGTTACCCCGCGCACGCGCGGGGCCCCCTCGCCAGGGCGATCTCCACCGTGGGAATCCATAAGAAAAACAGCTGGATCCGATATCCCTGCGCTTTGAGCTGCCGTAACAGCGCCGCGTACGTCACGCCCGAGAGCGTCGTCTCGAACCCAAAGTCCGCCTTCTCTTTCGCCAAAGATCTGATTTGCTCCAGCATCAACCGGCCGGCCCGCAGAGCTTCTGTCTCTGGTGAAAATGGTGCTAGCCCGCTCGCGATCAAATCGGCATTGATGAACTGCTTGCAATGCGCGTAGTGTGGAAGAAACTCGCGCGCAAATGTCGTCTTCCCCGCCCCATTCGGCCCCGCAATGATGTAGAGCTGCGGATGATTGTTCACTCACCCCTCAACCTGTCTCCTTATGGAGCGTCCCCACCGTCGCACTGGCTAATTTCTGATAGAGAAGTAAGGAAGATCGATGTCGGAAAGCTGCGGGGGCACGTTAATCTCGACCTCCTCTAGCTCGTATCCATTTTCGTGTACGTACCTTGCAAGAAAAACTCGTATATAGCCGAAGAAGAATGCCGTGCAATCCTTTGCCAACCCAGAAATATCTTTCATGAATTTATCAATAGCAAACTTCAAATCTGAAGTTTCGTAGCCCATTTTCTTCGCCATCGTTAATACTAGCAACTGATCCGCCATGGTAAATAGACAGTTAGCGGGAGCTTCCGCCACAAAGATTTCCGGCGCGCATTGCGGCAAGAGCACATCGGTTTCTTGGAGCAGCTTCTGTATGTCAAAATGGAATGCGAACATTTTCCTGACGGTGCGAAGGTCATCATCCCTAGAGAAATATTGAACCAGGTTTTCTAAACCTGCCTTTTCTTCGGGTCGCATATCAAACAAGTATTTGTCTCTCAAGTTCTTCATTTGATAGGTCCCGACTTTCTCGGAGCTGAAGAACCCCTTCTGCAAAAGCTCATATGCTTCATTTAGGATACCGGCCAAAATCCTGGCGAAGTACAACGACTGAGCAACCTGAGCTGTGTTAGCTATAGAACCGATCGCCGAGACCCCTTTCAAAATCGGATTGCTTGAGAAGACAAGGCATTTTTGAACGATTTCTAACTCGGTTATGAGATTCATGCTTCTCATCAAAAAGGCGCGTTCCTGTAAGGAGGCTTGCTTCAGCTTATCGTTTGGGAGAGAAACTTTTTTGAGAATCATTTATGTGATATCCGCGCTCTTCTCTCTGTTACACGCTTCGCAAAGAAGCTCGATGTTCCGCCCAGTGTTGCTACCGCCCTTCGACACGGGGATTATGTGATCGTACTCTAGCTTCTCTCGGCTCCCACACTTCGAACATTTGCCGCCGTCTCGGCGCCACACAGCGCGTCTTACATCCTCAGGAATCGAGCGATCTCTGGACTCGCTTGTATCAACTTGCGTCTCGTGCTCAGTAACTCTTAGGCATTCTTCGACGACTGATTGCGTCAGATGGTTTCCGTGCGTTAGCTGCAAATATTTCAAGGTCTTCCTAAAAATCTTCAGCGCCTTGCTCGGATTACTGCTGTATTTTTCAATGACCGCCTGTAACGTACCCTCGTCGCACTTGATATCTGCGTCTTTCAACTCCTCTAGGCACATCCCCAATACGTCCGATTTCGTATACGCACCAATCCTATAGACACAGAGGAATGCGCCCTCAAGTTTCTCGTCCAAATTGTTCTCATCGGACACGGTAGCAATCAACGTGAATTGCTTGAAGGTAAACTTGATCGTCCTGGCATACGGCCCCTTATCGATTACGAAATCGATCATGAACTGCCTAATGGCTGGCTGAATGAACTCCTGAACGATTTTGGACGAACGCTGGATCTGCTCGATAAATAGGATGCCTCCCGCCTCGAGATTCGTAAGGGTCCCGATGAGATCTCCAGCATTCCCAATTGCCTGACCGGTAGTGGCTGTAATCTTAGCTCCGACTTTATGAGCAATGGTATGCGCTACCCTCCTTTTCGCTTCCGCATCATCTCCTGTCAGCAGAATATGAGGAAGGGGCACCTTAGCACTTTTGCATCGAGCAATTAGCTGCTCAATTTTCTTGGCAACCTCCCCAGATCCAAGGAACGGGGCACCGATCGGTGATGGGTCCTTAGCTTCCTCTGTCATCAAATGACCTGCTACGCCTCGCTATGATTGATCCTTCTCAAGCTGACCTCACAAGGACTTGACCATCTGGCCAGTAGCGCTCGTACTGGCCATAACGGCCGAGATGCTGTCAAGTCTCCACTGATTGGGTTGCGTCTCGATGTGGGTATGCGGATCTTCACGATGGCCCAAGATCATGCCGCATAGACCACAGAGAATGAGTCCCCCTGCGATCGTGGCTCTCACATATCGAACACACTGCTGACAAAATGTCAAACCACGGCCATGGTTGTCATGATGCATGTGCAATCCTCCAGTAGTTCAATCGCGCGGGCCGGAGCCCCGGCGAGGGGGTGACCTGAGCCGGGACTTCGCAGCGCGAGCGGGCATGGTGCCGAGCATCGCGAGGCGAGCGAGCGCGAGAAAGTAGGGCCGATTCCCACGCTGGGGGAATCGAGCCCGACCGGCGAATGGTCACCCCGAGCATCAGGGGCTCCGGCTGATCCATTAGGATGCGCACTCCCCCTTGCCCATCTGGATCTTGAACTCCACCCCCTCCGCCCCCAAATCCTCGTACGCCTTTGGATCCTGCTCAAACGCCGGCAGCGTCTGGAACGACTCCAGTTCCTTCGTCAGCCGCGCCGTCCCCACGCGCCCCGCCCACTGCGCCAGCGACTCCGTCCCCTGCCGCTCATCGCGGTAGAGGGCGAGCAGATGCTTCGCCGCATCCGGCGTCCGCTTGGCCGGCGTCTGGCCGATGTAGGTGCCGAACGTCGCCTGATTCAGCACCGTCCCCCCGCCGACGTAGATCCGGTAGTGCGGCACCGTGCGGCCGTTGACCGACTTCGCCGCGCCGGAGAAGCCGAGATCGGCGATGTGATGCTGGCCGCAGGAGTTGGGGCAGCCGCTGATCTTGATCTGGAGGTCCTTGAGCGCCTCCGACGAGAGCAAGGGTCGCCCGCCGTTGTTGAACATCCCCTCCATCGCCCGCGCCAACCCCTTCGACCGCGTGATCGCGATCTGGCAGGTGTCGGCCCCGGGGCAGCGCGTCACATCCACGAGCTCGTTGGCCCCGGCGTAGGCGATCCCGAGGCGCACCAGCTCCTGGTGCAATGGGATCAACGCCTCCTCCGGCACCCAGCTCATGAACAAATTTTGCCGAATGGTGAGCCGCATGCGGCCGCCGCAATAGGTGCGGGCCGCCTGCGCAAGTCCCCGCATCTGCGGCACTGTGATGTCGCCGAGCGGGCAGCGAATGTCCACGCCGACGTAGCCGGGCTGCTTCTGCGTGAAGACATTGGTCGCGCGCCATTGCTCGAATACCGAGGTGGGCAGCGAGAAACTGGCCGGGAGTTTTGGCGTCGGCGGAGCGGTCTGCTCCACCGGCTCGATCCCCCACTGGCCGCGGCCCGCGCTGGTCGCAATCGTCATCCGCCGCTCCTGCTGGAACCGCTTGCGGAACTCCTCGACCCCCCAGGTCTTGTGGATCAGGAATTTAATCCGCGCCCGGTTCTTATCCTTGCGCTCGCCGTAGCGATCGAAGAGCCGGATTACCGCCTCGATCGTCGGAAGTAGAATGTCGGCCGGCGTAAACTCTTCGAGGAGCACCGCCGAGAACGGCGTGGCGCCCAGGCCGCCGCCCACGTAGAGTTGGAAGCCGCGGACCGGTTTCCCATGCACCGACTGGATTTTCGCCACCGCCCCGACATCGTGGATCGGGATGCGGGCGTGATCCTCCGTGCATCCCTCGAAGGCGATCTTGAACTTTCGGGGGAGGTCCTGGCAGACGACGTGCCGCAGGAAATATTTCGCGGCGGCCTCCGCGTACGGGGTCACGTCGAACAGCTCGGTCGCTGAGACTCCGGCGTAGGGGCAGGCGGTGACGGTGCGGACGGTGTTGCCGCAGGCCTCACGGGTCGTCAGCCCCACCTTCGCGATCATCTCCATCGCCGTCGGGACATTCGTCCGCTTCACATGGTGGAACTGGAAGTTCTGCCGCGTCGTGACGTGGCCCACTTTCGGATCGGAGAACCGCTCGGCGATCTCGGCCATCGTCTCCAGCTGCTCGGCGTTGAGGCCGCCCCACTTGATCTTCACCCGGATCATGTGCTCGTCCATCGTCCCGCGAATCCCGTAGATCCCGTTCTCGAGACGGAACTTTTTGAAATCGTCCGGGTCCAGCTCGCCGTCGGCCACCCGCTGGATCGCCTCGGCGAACCGCTGGATCTCCTGCAACTGGGACTGCGCCGCGCGCGTCCCCCAAACCTGCTCGTGCACCTTCATGTCGGCCATCGTCGTCTCCTTAGCTTACGGGGCAGCGTGCAGTTGCTGTGCCACTCGGCGTGCGGCATAGGTGATGATGAGATCGGCGCCGGCTCGGCGCATCGCGGTCACCAGCTCGCGGGTGGCCCGATCCTCGTCGAGCCAGCCGCGCGCGGCCGCGGCCTTGAGCATGGCGTACTCGCCGCTCACCTGGTACACCGCCGTCGGCCAGTGGAATCGCTCCTTCACCGCCCGGAGCACGTCGAGGTAGGCCAGGGCGGGTTTCACCATCACGAGATCGGCCCCCTCCTCAATGTCCAGCGCCACCTCGCGGAGCGCCTCCTCCACATTCGCCGGGTCCATCTGGTAGCCCTGGCGGTCGCCGCGCTGCGGGGCGGAGGCCGCGGCGTCGCGGAACGGGCCGTAGAAGGCGGAGCAATATTTCGCGGCGTAGGCCAGGATCGGCGTCTCGGTGAAGCCGGCCGCATCAAGCGCCCGGCGGACCGCCCGCACCTGCCCGTCCATCATCGCCGAGGGGGCCACGACGTCGGCCCCCGCGCGGGCCTGCGAGACGGCGATCGCCGCCAGCCGCGCGAGGGTGGCATCGTTCTGCACATGCGTCCCGCGGAGGATGCCGCAGTGTCCATGATCGGTGTATTCACACAGGCAGACATCGGTGATCACCGTGAGCGCAGAGGCCGCTGCCTTGACCGCCCGCACCGCCTGCTGGACGATCCCCTCCGCCGCGTCCGCCTGGCTGCCGCGCGCATCTTTCCGACGGGGGAGACCAAAGAGCAAGATCGAGCCGATCCCGAGCCGCTGCGCCTGCCGGGCCTCGGCCGCCAGACTCTTCAACGAATGGCGCACCACGCCCGGCATCGAGGGAATCGCCTCCGGCCGCGTCAGTCCCTCTTTCACGAAACAGGGGAGTACCAACTGCGCCGGGGTCAGCCGCGACTCCCGCACGAGCCGCCGCAGCTGAGGCGTCCGCCGCAGCCGCCGCGGGCGCACCGCCGGAAAACCGACTGGGGTCATCGGCGCAGCTCCGTCACGATCGCCTCGACGAGGCCGTCGATCGTCCAGCCCCGCCGCGGCATGATGTGGACGGCCAGCCCCGCTTGCCGGGCGGCGGCCGCCGTCTGCGGGCCGATCGCCGCCACGCGGGCCCCGTTTAACAGTTGGCGCGGGGCAAATCCCCCTCGCTCCAGCAACACCAGGAAGTTCCTCACCGTCGAGGCGCTCGCAAAAGTCACTACGTCAATGGGTTCCTCGCCCAGCCGCTGGCGCAGCGCCGCCTTCGTCACGTGCGGCACGGTGGTCTCGTAGAGCGGCACCTCGGAGACCACCGCCCCGCGGGCGCGCAAGCTCTTCGCCAACGCGTCGCCCACCGCTAAATTCGAGCGCGGGATCAACACCCGCGCCCCCTGCAAAGGGATTTTTCGGAAGGCGGCCGCCACCGCCGTCGTCGAGAACTCCGGCGGGATGAGATCCGCCGTCACCCCGAGCCGCTCCAGCGCCGCCGCGGTCTTCGGGCCGATCGCGCAGACCTTCGACGGGCCGAACGCCCGCGCATCCTTCCCCTGGCGCGCCAGGAGCGCCGCCAATGCCCGCACGCCATGCGCGCTCGTGAAGATCACCCAGGCATACGTGGAGAGCTGCTCGGCCAGCGCCGTCTCCGCCTGTGGCCGCAGCCGCTTCGGCGTCACGGCGATCGCCGGGAACTCGACACAGGTCGCCCCGAGCGTCTCCAAGCGCTGCACGAGCTCCGAGGCGTCCCCCTCGGCGCGCGTGACGATGATCCGACGACCCGCCAGCGGCGGACGCCGCCACCACTGGAATTGTTCACGCAGTTTGACCACTTCGCCGACGATCGCCACGACGGGCGGGCCAAAGTCGGTCCGCTTGGCCAACGCCGCCTCGATCGTGCCGAGGGTGGCGACGAGTACCGACTGCTGCGGGCGCCCGGCCCACCGCACGAGGGCGATCGGGGTGGCGGCCGATCGGCCGCCCTGGCGCAACTGGCGCACAATCGCCGGGAGCCGCTCGCGGCCCATCAAGATCACGAGGGTGTCACGGCCGCGGGCCAGCGCCCGCCAGGCCACGGGGGCTTGATGTTTTCCGGTGGCCTCCTGGCCGGTCACGATGGTCACGCTGGAGCTCCGCGCGCGATCGGTCAGCGGAATGCCGGCGTAGGCCCCGGCCGCCTGCACCGAGCTGATCCCGGGGACGATTTCATAGCGGATGCCGGCCCCGTTCAACGCGGTCAACTCCTCTGCCCCTCGACCAAAGAGCAACGGATCGCCTCCTTTGAGACGGACGACGACGCGATACTCCTTGGCTTTTTTGAGGAGCAGGGCGTTGATCGCCCGCTGGGTGCGGCCTCCCTCGCCGGGCAACTTGCCGACGTCAATCCGCTCGCTCCCATTCGTCAACTTCAGAATGCGCGGATCCACGAGCCGGTCGTAGATCACGCAGTCCGCCTGCGCCAACAGCTCCGCGCCGCGGAGCGTCAGCAGGTCCGGGCCGCCCGGCCCGGCTCCTACGAGGTAGACGGTGCCTGCCATGCCTGTGCCTTTTGTCCGAATAACAATCGGTCCGCTCCCTTCGCCCGCAAATGGCTCGCCAGCGTGATCCCGATCCGCTCCGCCTCGGCCTGCGCGCCCGAGAGCGACTGCCGGATCACTCGCAGCCCATCGGGCGAGAAAACCGCCCCGTCGAGCGTGAGATTCCCGAGCTCGTCGAGGGTGGCGAGTGCTGCGATCGGCACCTGGCAGCCGCCGCCGAGACTCCGCAGCATCGCCCGCTCCGCCCGCACCGCCGCGTGGGCCACCGCATCATCGAGGGCCGCGCACACCGCCGCGAGATCGTCGCGATCCGCCCGCCCCTCGATCGCAAGCGCCCCCTGGCCCGGCGCCGGCAGCATTTCACGCGGCTCCAGCCGCTGCGTGATCCGCGGCTCGAGTCCCAACCGCAGCAGCCCGCAGGCCGCGAGAATTACCGCGTCGTACTGACCCTCGTCGAGCTTCCGTAGGCGGGTGTCCACATTGCCACGGATCGGCAGCACCTCCAGGTCGCGTCGCAGACGCTTCACCTGCGCCTGCCGCCGCAGGGAGCTGGCCCCGATCCGGGCACCGGCCGGGAGCCGCCCCAGCGGTTGCCCGTCGCGCGTGATCACCGCATCGCGCGGATCCCGGCGCGCCAGCACGGCCCGCACCGCCAGCCCCGCCGGCAACTCCGTCGGAAGATCCTTCACCGAGTGCACCGCCAGATCCACCCGCCCGTCGAGCAGCGCCTCTTCCAGCTCTTTGACGAACATCCCCTTCACCGACGGGAGCGGGGTGTCGCCGGCCTCTTTCGGAAAGGGAGCGGTCTCATCGCCGCTGGTCTTGATCACCACCAATTCCACAGTGGTTCCGGGCAGGCGCTGCTCAAGCGCGGCCTTCACCTCCGTCGCCTGCGCCACGGCGAGCGCCGAGCCCCGCGTGCCGATCTTCAGTGTGGACACGCGGCCACCTCGAGGATCTCCTCCTCCTGCACGTGCCCATCGAGGAGGGTGAAGGCCCGCGCGCGCGGCCGCTGATCCTTCAGCGTCACGAGCCAGTAGGGGACGCGGCAAAAATCCTGGATCGCCAGCGCGTTCGCGATGTCCCGCTTCGACGGGTAGGCCGCGGTCGCCACGTGCGAGTGATAGATCCCCGCATGCTCGAGCCGCGCCTCGCGCAGTCCCTTCTGCACCTTCAATTGCTCGAGCGGATCCATCGTGTAGCTCGTCGGGCTGGCATCCACGTTCCGCATCGGGATCGCCCGCACCACCAGGCCGTCGCGCGCCGCCAGATAGCCGCAGGCCTCGTTGGGATAATCGGCCTGGGCGTGGGCGAGCATCCCCTGCAGCGCCTCCGACGTGATTTTCAGCATCAACTCTTAGCGGCGGGACTACTCCCCACGGGAGTCGCCATCGCCTCGATCAGGATCTGCGCCACCTCCGGCCGGCTGAACTCCGGCGGGGGCAGCTTCCCTTCCTTCAGCAGCGCGCGCACCGCCGTGCCGCTCAAACTCACGCGTGTCTCCGGCCCGTGCGGGCAGCTCTTCGAGGAGGCCATCCCGCCGCAGGCCGTGCAGAAGAAGCTGTTGTCAAAAAAGAGCGGCGTGATCCCCATCTCCTCGGCGGAAAACTCGCTGAAAATCTTCTGCGCGTCGAACGGCCCGTAGAAATTCCCCACGCCTGCGTGGTCGCGCCCGACGATAAAATGGGTGCAGCCATAGTTCTTCCGCAAGATCGCGTGGAACACCGCCTCGCGCGGCCCGGCGTAGCGCATCGACGACGGGTTCACGGCGAGCTGGACCCGGTCCTTCGGGAAATATTTCTCGATCAACACCTCGTAGCACCGCATCCGGACGTCCGCCGGCACATCGTCGGACTTCGTCGCTCCAACGAGCGGGTGGATCAGCAGGCCGTCCGTCACCTCGAGCGCCACCTTCAGCAGGTACTCGTGCGCCCGGTGGATCGGGTTGCGCGTTTGGAAGCCGACCACCCGCGACCAGCCGCGCTGGGCAAACGCCGACCGGGTTTGCGCCGGCGTCAGCCGGTATGTGGTGAAATCCTCATGCCGCGGCAGATTGACCACGGTCAGCAGCCCAGCGAGGAACAGCTCCCCCTGCGCGAACAGCCGCGCCACGCCCGGGTGCGCCCGATCCGTCGTGCCGAACGCCCCCTGCGCGTAGGCCGTCTTGTCAGCCCGGTACACCTGCGTGAGCGTCAGCAGCGCCAGCAGCTGCCCGCGCTCGTCGGTCAGCACCACCTCGTTGCCCGCGGCGAGCCCCTTCCCCTGCGCTTCGGTCACCGCCAGCGTCACCGGCAGCGTCCAGACGAGCCCGCTCGGCAGCCGCTTGCGCGTGAGGACACTCGCTACTTCCTGCTCCGTCATGAACCCCTCGAGCGGCGAGAGGGCCCCGACGGCGATAATCTCCAGGTCCGACTGGGCGAATTCGTCGAGCGGGATCGTCGGCAGCGCGCGGGCTTTCGCCAGCGCCGCCTCCCGCGCCGCGCCGGTGGCGACGCGATTGACGAGAGTGCCGCCGTGCGGCGCGATCAGTCCCGCGCTCACTGGGTGTTCTCCGGCGAGGTCAGGTAGGCCTGCAGGGCTACCATCGTCTTCGTGCCCGCCACCCCGTCGGCGACCAGGTTGTTCGCCGTCTGGAACGTCTTGATGGCGTTGCGGGTCTTGGTCCCGATCCGCCCGTCAATCGGCCCCTGGTAGTAGCCGGCCCGCTGGAGCGCGAGCTGGATCTCCTTCGCCGTCAGGACGATGCGCGAATGCTTCGCCGCGTGCGCATCAGCCGTCGCCACGCGCCCGCCGGCCTCCCAGGTATGATCTTCGACCGACCGCTGCCGGCCACGCAACTCCTCCACCTGGCTCGAGAGAGCCGCCACTTGCGACTGCAGGGTGTTCACCTGCGCGCGCAGTTGGTCCTGCTCCAGGTGCGCCCCCGTCGAGGTCGTCGCGCACCCCGCAAGCGCCGCGCCCGCCACCATCAGTCCCGCGATCATCAGTCGTCGTGCCACAGGCTGTGCCCTCCGTCCGTCGTCGGTTGTTGGGGTCAATGTTTCGCCGCGGGGTTCACGTGCAGCCCGCACTCCTTCTGCTCCGGCGTCTCCCACCACCAGCGGCCCGCCCGGATATCCTCGCCGGGTTTCACCGCGCGGGTGCAGGGGGCGCAGCCAATGGAGGGGTAGTTCTGGTCATGCAGCGTGTTGTACGGCACCTGATTCGCCTTGATGTAGTCCCACACCTGCTGCTCGGACCAATCCGCCAAGGGGTTGAGTTTGATCATGTTCCCGTGCGCGCCGTCCAGCTCCACCTTCGGCACGCTCGTGCGGGTCACCGCCTGCGCCCGTCGGAGCCCCGTGATCCAGGCGTCCAGCTCGCCGAGCGCCCGGTTGAGCGGCTCCACCTTGCGGATCCCGCAGCATTCCTTCCGATTCTCGATCGACTTGCGGAAGGAGAAAAATCCCTTCTCGCGCTCGAGGGTCTGCACCTTCTCCAGGTTCGGGAAGTAGCTCTTGATCGAGATCTGGTACTTCTCCCGGATCCGCTCCATCACGTCGTAGGTCTCTTCGTTCAGCCGGCCGGTGTCGAGGGTGAAGATGGTCACCTTCGGGTTCAACTTCACCAGCATGTCGATCAACACCACATCCTCCGCGCCGAAGCTGGAGGCCAGCCCGATCCGCGGGAAAAATGTCTTGATGCCCCAGGCCAATACGTCCTGAGCGGATTGGGGTTCGAGGGTGTTGGCGGCGGCTGCCACCTCTGCTGCGCCGAGCGTCTTCACGAGTGCCATGGTCGTTGAGTCTCCTGTGAGGGTGAAACTGGTGTATGAATAATCCTGATGATTTCTTTCAGGATATTTATGACAATAGTCTAAAGAATCATGAACTCATTGTCAAGGCGAAATGCGAGGGATTAGGCGGCCTGCTCGAGGCCGGCTGCGGAGGTGCGAAGCCCTTCGAGGAACTCGGCAATCGTGGCGTGGGCCTCATCAAGATCCTGCTTCCTGGCGTACAGGATCTCGAGCATGGACCAGGCCGGGGTGGCCGTCACCGCATCACGGGCTGTCGGAACATCGCCGGATAAGATCAGGATGGGGCGCTGTTTCTCCGGATGCTGGGCCAAGAGCGCGAGGAGCTCGCCTGCATCGGGACCGATACCGTTCCCCAGGAACCAGTCAAAAATGTAGCTGTCGAACGCCTGCGTCTCGATGGCCCGCTGCGCCTCCGCTAATGTCGAGGCGACCGTTAGCGCCACATCCCCTGCGCCGATCACCGGGACAAACCGCCGCTGGACGTCGGGATCATCCTCGACGTAGAGAATTTTGATCTTCTCGTCCTGCGGCTCCTCCAACCCACCGGCGGGGCGCGATGCGAATCGCTGCCGAATCTGACGGATGGCGTTGGCCAGCGTAAGCCCTGCGGGCGGTGTGATGGGGAGTTCCACGGAGACGCTGGTGCCGACGCCGTGGTCGAGCCGCTCAATCCGCTCCCCTGCCGCAGTGTACGTATGACGCTGGCGAACTCGCGTCGTCTCGCCGAGCACCGCCGGCTCCGCAGTACTGATCGCCATCGAACCGCTGCGCCCGATCACCAACTCCCGGATCATGAGCAATCCAAATCCCCCGGGGTGTCCGGCCGGCTTCGTGCTGACCCCGAGCTCCAGCGCCTGCTGCACCGGGAGGCCAAACCCCGTGGGGTTCTGATCCTGATAGGCCACCCGGAGCCGCCAGCGACTGTCCTCGCCATCAGCCAGGGAGACGGTGACCTGCGCCGACGCTCTCGACGGCTCCGGGACATGCGCGTCAAGATCTTTGATCAACTCATCGAGCAGGATTCGAAGGAGAGCCCTGATGGGCTCTGCATCCGTCGCCAATGTGGCCGCGACTGTGTGGAGGATCGGCTCCAACGCCGCGCGGCGGTTATCCTCCGGCAGGCGCATCGTCGTGGCAGGAATCGTGACGACGTCCTGCCAGGTGAAATTCTTGGGGGCCTCCTCCAAGCCGGTGATGGCGCCGGCGGTCCGCTGGATCTCTTGGAAGAGCGCGCTGATCTCGCGGTGATAGGTGGGGGCGCCAGCATCCAACGTGAGGAATCGATCGCGCCAATAGACTTGTCGGGGCGAATGGCCTTCCCTGCGGAAGAGAAACTCGATGAATTTCTTGACGGCCTTTTCCTCAGAGGGCACGCCCCCTTCCAAATCCCAGAGTGCGAATTGAATCTGGGCGAGGGCCTCGGCCTCCGAATCGGCCGCCATGCGTCGGACGGGTTCTCCCGCGTCCATGGCGCGTCTGATCGTCTCGAGATCAGCGGGAGGGCTGATCTGCATCAGATGGAAATGCCACCTGTGCGCGCCGAATGGTTCAGGGCCACGGAAGAGGAGGTAGCCGGCGCTCCACCCCTCGCCGAGTGCCGGCTCGACGGAGATCCCCGGAGGGGCCTGGGTACGCAGGGCCTCAATGAGCTGCGGCGGCACACTGGGGACGCCGGCGGCACCGCCGACCCACACCTGCACGTCCAGATCGCCAATCCGGTGCAGCGGAATCATCCCGTCATCGGTCTTCAAATACAACGCGCTGCCGGTCAGCCGGGCCTCCAGATCTAGGGAGGAGGACTTCGCGGCGTTGACCGCGCGCTGCAGCCACGCCGTGATCTCGTCCGCCCGAACCCATGGCCCGCCTGGAAATCGCGGGTGCTGTTCCGCCACGCCCAGCTGTTCCAACCCAGCGGCATCACGCAGGAGACGCACATTGGCCACGCCGGTGAGCGCCATAATGGTTCGACGAAGCTTCCAGACCTCATCGCGCTCAGCCGAGGTCTGGGCAACCGCGATCCCCCCTCTCAGGATCTCGGCCAGCGCCTCGACGTGCTCCGGGCTGAGAATCCGCCCTCCCTCATCGCGGATGACTTGGAGGGCCAACTCGGCGAGCTCTACGTAGGCGGCGAAGGTCGGCTGTGACTGAACTCGGTGCTCCTGCTCGACCAGCGCCGCCACCCCAGGGACGGTGGAGACGGGTGGCCGGGACAGAATCCTTGAGGCGTAGATGGAGAACGTTACGACCTGTCCTGGCGACCAGATCTCAGCTCCATATCCCTCAAGGAGCGTGAGAAATTGAGCGAGGACGTGTTCGGCATCGGCTCGGACCTCCGCGCTCAACGGATCACGCCGGACCTCCGTGATCCAAGGGACGATCCGTATCCCGATGACATCCTGATAAACATGCGTCTGGTCCTGTCGGTCTCGCGCAATGATGGCTTGAGGCAGGGGCGCCTGTTCGCCCCCGAGGACGGAGGCCATCGCCTCGGCCAATTCGTTCACCTGCGCAGCGGACCACCGTGGCCGCTCCTCCAACCCTGTGGTGGATTGGCCGTGCAGCGCTTGCCTCAGCTCGCCCGCGGCGGTCTCCTGCTGGACGCGCAGGGCCAGGGCGGGAGGCGGGATGAGCAAACTCCACACCAACCAGGCGGCGAGCAGGCGGTGAACACTTTTACTACGCATAGCTAAAGTATACCTGATGCACCCGACGACCGGCAACTATTAATTAAGATTTATTTATTATTAACTCGTGGCTTCTGGCGGAGGCGGTCGAGGCGGACTTTGAGCTCCTGCTCGAAGCCCTGATCGGTGGGCTCGTAGTAGCGTTTCTCGGTCGGCAGGTAGGCCTGCTCGACGTGGTGGCCGGGGTGATCGTGGGCGTACTGGTACCCCTCGCCGTGCTGCAGGCGCTTCGCCCCCGGGTAGTGACTGTCCTTCAAATGCTCCGGTACCTCCAGGGTGCGCCCCTCGGTGACATCCTTGGTCGCCTGCTCGATGCCGAGGTAGGCGGCGTTCGACTTCGGGGCGCAGGCGACGTAGGTGGTGGCCTGGGCCAGCGGGATGCGGCCCTCGGGGAGGCCGATGAACTCCACCGCCTGGGCCGCGGCCATCGCGACGACGAGCGCTTGCGGGTCGGCATTCCCCACGTCCTCCGCCGCGCAGATCACCAGCCGCCGGGCGATGAACCGCGGATCTTCGCCGGCGTAGAGCATCTTCGCGAGCCAGTAGAGCGCGGCGTCCGGGTCGGTCCCCCGCATCGCCTTGATGTAGGCGGAGATCGTGTCGTAGTGGGCGTCCTCATCCTGGTCGTAGACGACCGCCTTCTTCTGCACGGACTCCTCGGCGACCGCGCGCGTGATCTGGATCGTGCCGTCCTTGGCCGGCGGCGTCGTCAGGGCGGCCACTTCGAGCCCATTCAGCGCCCGGCGCGCGTCTCCGTCGGCAATCGTCGCCAGGAACGCAACCGCCTCGGGCTCCACGCGCAGCGGCATGGCCCCCAGTCCCCGCTCGGCGTCCGCGATCGCCCGCTGCAGGATCGTCCGCAGATCCTCCACGGTGAGCGGCTTGAACTCGACGACGAGCGAGCGGGAGAGGAGCGGGGCGATCAGCGAGAAGAACGGATTATGCGTGGTCGCGCCGATCAGGATGACGACCCCCTCTTCTACTTCAGGCATCAACACATCCTGCTGGGCCTTGTTGAACCGGTGGAGCTCGTCGATGAAGAGGAGGGTGCGCGTCCCGCTGGTGCGCTGGCGCAAGCGGGCCGCCTCGATCGCCCGACGAAGCTCCTCCACATTTGAGGTGACGGCGTTGACCCGCTCGAAATGGGCCTTCGACCGGGCGGCGATCAGGCCCGCGAGCGCGGTCTTCCCCGTCCCCGGCGGGCCGTAGAGGATAAGGGAGGTCAGGCGGTCGGCCTCCAGGGCCCGACGGAGGAGTTTCCCGGGGCCGAGGAGGTGCGTCTGCCCGACGAACTCCTCGAGGGTGCGCGGCCGCATGCGGGCCGCCAGGGGGCGCGCGGGCGTGCGGACGGCGGGATCCTCTGGGAAGAGCCCGCCCGGATCAGCCAGCGAGGTGGGAGACGCGCGACGACGTGCCATCTGAAAGAGAGGCCCCGCCGATGCCGTGAGCCCGGAGTATTCCCGAACCTGTTCCCTCTCAACGTGGGCGCCGCTCACCCGCTTCATGCGTCCCTCTCCTTGCGGAGTGGGCCTGCCATCCCCGGGTGAAGATGGGCTCCCTCAGGTTCAACTGTTGGTTCGGAATGCTCAGTGCAACACGCGCACAGCAGGGCTAGGGTGATTATACCGCCGGACGAGCCGTGTCCACGAAAAAATCCGCGGGGCGTTGTGAGAAATTACACGCCGAGACTGGCGAGCTGTTTGAGGTTGTGGGCGAGCTGCCGGAGATCGACGCGGGCCTGGGCCATGGCCTCCGGCCCGACGAGATTCTTCAAGACGATTTCCAGCAGCAGATCCAGCGAGACGTTGTTGAGGGGGATCGAGTTCACTCGGATCGGCAGGTTCCTTCGATCGAGGGCACCAGTTAACGCGGCGGTCTCCTCCGGGGTCGCCAGATACGGCAGGGAGCCCACGCCCCGCCCGACGAGCACCGACGCGGCGGCCTCCGAACTCTCCGCAACAACCGTGATACTGGGGTGCTGGGCACGGGAGGCCTCGGCTCCCTCTCCTACGACAACCACCAGCGCCGCGGACTCTGGGACGCGCTCCCCACGCGCCAAGCGATCCATGAGGTCGAGCAAGGCGCGGCCTGACGGGCTGGTGACGGCCGTGGTGCTCAGGCCGATCGCGGCGGTGCCGAGCTTTCGGGGGCCCATCGCGTGGACGAGCCGCGTCACATCCCACGCCACCGAGAGTTCCAATGCGTCACGCTCATCCATGAGCGCATCGAGCACCTGCGGCTCGAGCTGTCCGATAGGCCGCTGTTCCAATGCGTCGGCGATGGTGCGGATGGTTTCGCGGGTTGACTGGTACTGTGCCACCTCGCTCAGCTGCGTCTCAGCCCATTGCAAGACGTCGAGAGCCGTCTTCTGATCGGTGGTGGTAAGCCCCTCTCTTCGTAGGAGGTAGATCACCATCTGCGCGCCCCGGACCGCCCCTTTGATGTCGCCTTTGCTCGCCAGCGCGTTGGCCTGGTCCAACCAGGCGCTGGCTGGAAACCGGCGTTCGGCGACAGCGGTCACCACGGGCTCTTGAGCATACCGCGCCACCACCGGCAGGCCTGGGAAGGTCATCCCGATGATGAGACGATCGAGCTGGTCATGCGTCTTGGCGGGCATGACGGCCTGCACCGCCTCGCGAACCAGGTCGAGCACCTCAGCCGCGGGGATATCGGTCGGCCGCGCCTGCCAGCGGGCTCCCACACGCTCGATGAGGATTTGGTTGATGCGAATCCAATCCTCCGCGCGCATGGGAATCCCGTCATCCGCGGCCCGCGCGTAGACGTCGTACGTCGCGTCCATGATCTCTGCCACCGTGTTCACCTCGGAGTCCTTGGGGGCCAAAACGGCCAACCGGGTGCCCAACAGCTCCCGTTCATAGAGTCCGACGACCGTCTGCCACGCTTGCAGGAGCCGCGCCAGCTGCACCTGGGCCCAGACCTCAGGGCTGTCCGCCCCCTCGCGCGTCTCCTCCAGGCCGGCTAAGGTTAATGCATCTCGCTGTGCGGCGATGGCACGCTCAATTTCATCGAGTGTTTGGATGGCGCGACTCTCGCCGCCCTCACCCCAAATCTGCCGCTGTAACCTCTCACGCAACGGACCTTCGGGGCGGATTTCTTCCTGGCCTTTGGGATCAGGATCCCACACGTGCAGGGCGCGGCTTCGAAGACCCTTGCTGTAGTAGTCGAGGAGACGGTCGCGTGTCTTTGCATCGATTAGAGACTCGCGTGTCATCCCTTGTAGCCCTGAGGGGATATCAAGGGGGTTGTCTATGATCACGCCTCGGGCTTCTAGGAGAAGTTGCCCCAACCAACTGATCCGCTGAATGGATCGCAACGCCACTTTGGCACTGTGGGGACTGCTGTGTCCGTCGGCGATCACTTCGAAGGCATCTTCTATGGGCCATTGCCCCCATACTCCACGGATCGCTTCATCAAATAGCGTGCGGTCTCCTTGGACTAGTTGAAACTTCATTAATGCGGTGAGTCGGAGAGGCATGTCCGCATTGGGCACAGGCGTGAACGCCTCTCCCAACTCTTTGGGGGTGACGACTAGCCGATGCTCGCCGAATACCGCGGTGTCAATCTCAAATCCCAACGATTCGGCAACCGACTGGAGCGATTTAACAAAGGATGTGCCGATGACCTTGTTTTTCACCAGCACAATCAGGTCAAATTCTCCGGGGGTTAGTCCCTGGCCGAATGAGACGAGCGCGATCCCATGTTCCATGGGGATTTGTGCTGCAAGAACCTCGAGGATTTCCTGATTACGGATGGGGACCGGCGTCCCGGTGGAGAACATGTGCCGTTGGGCGTATGAGAACCATCGCCCGATTGCTTGGGCCCGCACCTGCGGCTCTGCCGCTTTGAGGTCAGCTCGCACTTGATCCCACTGCGCATCTGTAGGCGGGGTGGACAACCACTCCTCGACCGCGCCGTACGCCGTCTCCATCTGCCGCAACACTCGTAGCGCCCCAGGAATACCCT
>Ga0209515_10000964_pt1 | contig 49624 bp, 53 predicted proteins | sample Subgroupgradi54m_FD_187454 | JGI IMG/M metagenome (GOLD analysis project Ga0209515, IMG submission 187454) | Subsurface groundwater microbial communities from S. Glens Falls, New York, USA - GMW60B uncontaminated upgradient, 5.4 m (SPAdes)... ... | reverse complement strand
GCTGGAGAGTACTTCGAGTTCGTGGGAATCTTCGTTGAGCGAATAACCGGCCAGTTTGGATCGGTGGAAATCGAAGACATATGAAATCTAACTTCGCGTTCGAGGCCGACGCGGTGAGACAGCGCACTGTTTCCTGTGATGTTCGTGCCCCGCGCGGCTCAACGCGGCGTTAGGCCACAGACACAAAATGTCAGATCACAAAGAAATATTCGAGCTGTACACACAGCATCGGTCCGGCCAGGACAAATATACTTACTTCTTGCTGGCCACCGCAGCGGCTGCCATTGGATTCGCGGTCCAAAAGACAGAGGGGCTGCACTTATCTTGGTGGCTGTTGCCAGTGGGGTTAGCGATTGTCAGTTGGGGTATCAGTTTCTTCTTCGGATGCAAGAACATTACATGGGTGCAGACCAGCATTCATGCAAACTACAACCTCCTTCAATTGAGGCGCGGTGTTCACCCCGACCAGCCTCCTCATCCGCAACTTTCCGAAGCAGCTATTCGTGGTGTAGAAAGCGCGCTGGATTCAAACGCTAAGAATGCGCAGTTCCATGGTGTCTGGCAGTTTCGGATGTTGATTCTGGGCGCTGTGTTTTTTATTGCTTGGCGTGTCATAGAAATGATTCGTTTAACCTATGTGGCCTAACAGGTGCGTGGAGCCGACGCCGGTTACGCCACACCATTTTCTGTTATTGCTTAGCGGCGCGACTCACACACAGCGCTAGGCGAGAGATCAAATCATGTCCCACAAGAGTGATCATTGGCTTAGCTGGATATTTGCCACCGTAGGAGTTGCTGGTGCCGGATTCGCTGCCGGTCTGCATCGCCTCGTTTGGGGGTTGTTCTGGGTCGTAGTCGTTATTTGGGGTCTCTTCTGTTGGTGGGGCGGTAGTAAATCCCATGGCGACGAACAATTCATGTGGTGGCTGCTTGCACTTGGCCCGGCCTTAGTTGTCGGCTTTGTATTGCGCATAGTCGAAGGCATCGTGTTTGCGTTATTGGGTGGCTCGAAAGATACAGCAGATCCATCGACGCCTTCCTCACGGCACAATGAGCCAGGTGCAAAATAGGAACCATTGTCGGCCTAACTCTGCATTCGAGAGGGGCGCGCCCCTCAATTTGAACGTTAGGTTACCGAAATGGAGTTTATGCCATCACTCATGATGGCATAACAATGAACACCTGACACCGCCATCTTAAAGGCAATTCAACTACTCTATTTCTCGCACTGCCGCTGACGCACGGCTTCGAAGAGGCACACTCCTGCCGCGACGGAAACGTTGAGGCTTTCCACGCTCCCGGCCATGGGGATGCGCACCAGCATATCGCATTCTTCCTGCGTCAAACGCCGCAGCCCTTTGCCCTCTCCGCCCAATACCAGCGCCAGCGGTCGGCGCAGGTCGGAGTGGAAGATATCCGTGTCGGCGTCCTGGCTGGCACCGGCCAGCCAGATGCCGGCCTCTTTCAGTGCGCGCAGGGTGCGCGCCAGATTCACCACTTGAAACACCGGAATAGATTCCACGGCTCCGCTCGCGGCACGCCGGGCGACGGCGCTCAGCGGCGCGCTGTGCTCACGCGGCACGATCACGGCGTGAACACCGGCAGCATCAGCGGAGCGCAGGCAGGCGCCGAGATTGTGCGGGTCCTGCACACCGTCGAGTACCAGCAACAGCGGCATGTCCGGCAACCGTGAAAGAAACGTCTCGAGGTCCTGTTCCTTGCGCACCGGCGCTTCGCGCAGACGTGCCACCACACCCTGATGCCGCATGCCGTCCACCATGCGGTCGAGCGCGGGGCGTGGGGATTTGTGAACTTTCACGCGCGCATCATGCGCCGCCTGAACCACCGAGGACACGCGCTTATCCTCGCGAGCGTCACTGACCCAGATTTCCTCGACTGTCTGCGGATTGTTTTTCAACGCGGCGAGCACCGCGTGCAGGCCGCAGATGTAATTCTCGTCCATGTCAGCGGCGGCGCTTGCCCCGGGGTTTTCGCGATGGCTTGCCTTCGCGCTTGGCTTCCTGCTTGCCTTCGGCGGGACGTCGCTTGGCGCCCGTAGCGCGCTTGCCGGCAGGGGAAGAACCGGCGATCTCGAAATCGAGCTTGGCCTCGTCCAAATCGACGCGCATCACGCGCACGCGCAGCTTGTCACCGAGACGATAGGTTTGTTTCGTGCGTTCGCCCATCAGGCGGTGATGCGCCGCATCAAAATGATAGTAATCGTTGCCGAGCGCCGTGATGTGCACCAGGCCGTCCACGTAGACTTCCACGAGTTCGACGAAAATGCCGAAGTTCGTGACACCGCTGATGATGCCGTCGAATTCCTCGCCGATCTTGTCCATCATGTACACCGCCTTGAGCCAACGGACGACTTCGCGCGTGGCCTCGTCGGCGCGGCGCTCGGTGAGCGAACAGTGCTCGCCCTGCTGCTTGGCCAGCTCCGGCGTCATGCCCGTGGGACGGCGCGCGATGATGTCCTTGATCGCGCGGTGCACCAGCAGGTCCGGATAACGGCGTATCGGTGAGGTGAAGTGCGTGTAGTTCGGATACCCGAGCGCAAAGTGGCCGATGTTGTCCGGGCTGTACACTGCCTGGCTCAGGGACCGCAGCAACACCGTCTGAATCAGGCGCGAGTCGGATCGCTCTTCCACCGCCTTGATGAGCTTGGAATAATGCTGCGCCTGCGGCTTGTCGCCGCCGCCAAGAGAGAGCCCCATCTCGGTCAGAAATTCGCGCAGGTTGCTCAGTTTTTCCGCCGTCGGCCCTTCGTGAATGCGATACGGCGCCGGGACCTTGTTTTTTCGCAGGATTTCCGCGGCGCAGACATTGGCCGCGAGCATGCACTCCTCGATCAGGCGGTGCGCATCGTTGCGCTGCAAGGGAAGAATGCGCTCGATCTTGCGGTTCGCGTCGAACAGGATGCGCGTCTCGGGCAGCTCGAAATCCACCGCACCGCGCTTCATGCGCGCACTGTGCAGGATATGGTAAAGGCCGTACAGCGTTTCCAGGTGCGGCACGACGTCGGCGTACTCGCGCTGCAGCACGGCGTCCTTGTCCGCCAGCATGGCCGCGACCTTGGTATAGGTGAGACGCGCGCGCGAGCGCATGACCGCTTCCAGAAACCGGTATTTGAGTATCTTGCCGCTGTCGTCGATCTGCATCTCGCAGGCCATGCACAAACGATCCACGTGCGGATTGATCGAGCACAAGCCATTGGACAGCGCCTCCGGCAGCATTGGAATGACATGCTGCGGGAAATAAACCGAATTGCCGCGCGCGTAGCCCTCGCGGTCCAGCGCCGTACCGGGCTTGACATAATAGGACACGTCGGCGATTGCCACGATCAAGCGCCATGTGTCTCCTGTATGCTCGGCAAACACGGCGTCGTCGAAATCACGCGCGTCCTCGCCATCGATGGTCACGAGCGGTATGTCACGCAGATCGAAGCGCCCCTGGGCGGCCTGCGCCGGCACTTCGGGCGCGAACTGTTCCGCCTCGCGCGTCACAGCGTCCGGCCAGACATGGGGAATGTCATGCGACCGGACCGCCACCTCGATTTCCATGCCCGGTGCCATATGATCGCCCAGCACCTCGATGATGCGCCCGGCCGGCGCCGTGCGGCGTGTTGGTGACGCGGTTAACTCCGCGACCACGATCTGACCCTCTTGCGCCGGGCCTTCGTCGCCGCGTTGAATGACGATGTCCTGCGCGATGCGTTTGTCGCCCGGTACCACGAATCCCATGCCATCGCGCGCGGCGTACCGGCCGACGATGGTCGTATGCGCCCGTTCGAGCACTTCGACCACCACACCCTCGCGTCGTCCGCGCGGGTCAACGCCGGTGACGCGCGCCATCACGCGGTCACCGTGCATCACCTGGCGCATTTCACGCGGCGGGAGAAACAGGTCCTCGCCTTCCTCCTCGGGGATCAGAAAGCCGAAACCGTCGGGATGCCCGGTGACGCGTCCGCAGACCATGTCCATCTTGCTGGCGATGCCGTAAAGATCGCGACGGTTCTTCAGGATCTGGCCGTCGCGCTCCATGGCGCCCAACCTCCGTTGAAGCGCGTCTTCATCGCGCTCGCCCTTGACACCCAGCTCGGCTGCCAGTGTTTGAAACGGCAGGGGTTCGTTGTGCTCGGCCAGCAGCGCCAGGATGGCCTCGCGGCTAGGCACGGGAAACTCGTATTTTTGTTTTTCCCGTTCCACCATGGGGTCCTGGAACGGTTTTTTAGGCTTTCGCGTTGACATAAAATTTATCTCTCGGTAAAGTGCGCCGTCCTGCCGGCTCCCGTATGATTAACGGAGTCCATGCCGAGGTGGCGGAATTGGTAGACGCACTAGCTTCAGGTGCTAGCGGGCGCAAGCTCGTGGAGGTTCAAGTCCTCTCCTCGGTACCAAATTTATTCATGACGCCGATAAGTTTTCACGAACCGGCGTCAGGTCCTGATATTTCAGCAGTGAGGTTTCCCCTTCGAACGCCGCACCCTGCGTGCGGCACGCAGTTTATCACGCTCCGCCGCTGGCTTCTCAATTTTGATCGGGATCAGGGCTTTGGTTTGCCGCCCGGCCCCAGGACTTTCGGCCCGTAAAATCCGGCGCAGCCGTTGCCATGGGCGCGCCATGACACGATCCTGTCCGTGGCATCGACGATAAAACTGAATTCACAATTTGTCTCGTACGGCGTCTGCGGAAAATAGGTCCCGGGGATGACGATGACATGCTGGCCTTTGTCGGAAGTGAAGGTTTGGATGGTGGTCGGTGTTTCATAGCCGGGAAACACCCCCTTCTCCTGCCACGCCCACGTATACACGCGGTGGCCATCAGTGAGTTTTCGCTCGATGTAGTTATAGCCAAACATACGCTGGAGATCGGCGATGGGCGCGCCGATATATCCATCCATCATCTGCTCGAAGCGTGCGGTGGAGACGCACGAGGACAACAGGATCAGCGACAATAATCCTGCAATGCGGACGGCGGACATTCCTATGATGCGCATGCGTATATCGTACGCTTGTCCTATGTCATTCTTCGACAAGGAAATGTCACGATTGTTCGCGGTCACCCACGCCGGCGAATCCGCCTCACCGGCCGGCCAACAGCTCGGTTAACGGAAACCTTCCTGAAACGATACCCCTCATTCAAACGGATGCCGCAGGATGATCGTGTCGTCGCGTTCGGCGCCGGTGGAGATGAGGTCAATGCGCGCCTCGGTGAGCTCCTCGATCTTCTTCAGATACTTCTGCGCGTTCACCGGCAGCTTGTCGAAGCTCCGCACGCCCAGCGTGGATTCCTTCCAGCCCGGCAGTTCCTCGTAGACCGGCTCGCATTTCGAAAGCGCGTCGGCGCCGCTCGGCGGTGTCGTGCGCAGCTTGCCTTCATGGCGGTAAGCAGTGCACACGCGGATGGCATCGAGCCCGTCGAGCACGTCGAGCTTGGTTACGCACAGGCCCGTCACGCCGTTTAATTGATTCGAGCGGCGCATGATCACGGCGTCGTACCAGCCGCAGCGGCGCTTGCGTCCGGTGGTTGCGCCGAATTCCTTGCCGCGTTCGCCCAGGCGGTCGCCAATACCGTCGTTGAGCTCGGTCGGGAACGGGCCCGCGCCGACGCGCGTGGTATAGGCCTTGGTGATGCCCAGCACATAATCGAGCCGTCCCGGCCCGACACCGCTGCCGGTGGCGGCGGCGCCGGCGCAGGTATTGGAGGACGTAACATAAGGATAGGTCCCGTGATCGATGTCCAGCAACGCGCCCTGCGCGCCCTCGAACATCACGCGCTTGCCTTCGCGCCCGTACTGGTGCAACAACTCAGGAATATCCGCCACCATGGGACGCAGCCGCTCGACAAGCCCGAGGCATTCGTCCAGCGTCTTCTGGAAATCGACGGTATCGTATTTGAAATAATTCTTGAGCGCGTAGTTGTGATAGTCCATCACGCTCCTGAGCTTTTCACCGAAGCTCTTGGTGTCCATCAGGTCGCCCACGCGCAGGCCGCGGCGCGCGACCTTGTCCTCGTAGGCCGGACCGATGCCGCGTCCGGTGGTGCCGATCGCGGCCTTGCCGCGCGCCTTCTCGCGCGCATGATCCAGTGCCACGTGATGCGGCAGAATCAGCGGGCAGGAATCGCTGACGCGCAGTCGCTGCATGGCGTCCACGCCGTTGCGGCGCAGTTCCTCGATCTCCTCGAACAGCGCGGCGACGGAAAGCACCACGCCGTTACCGATAAGACACATGACGCCATCGCGCAACACGCCCGAAGGGATGAGATGCAGCACCGTCTTCTTGCCGTTGATGACAAGCGTGTGCCCGGCGTTGTGCCCGCCCTGGAAGCGCACCACCGCGTGCGCGCGGTCGGTGAGCAGATCGACGATTTTCCCCTTGCCTTCGTCACCCCACTGGGTGCCGACCACCACAACGTTCTTTGCCATGATTTCCGATTTCTTTATTTGACGGGTTGAACGACCCAGCGGCCGTTTTTGTTCACAAGTTCCTGATTACAACCAAAGTCAGACGCGGGAGACGAGTCACCCGCCAGACGCATCACCACGCGCCGGCCTTCGGCGCGCAGCCGCGTTACCTCCGCCTGTAATGTCGCGTCACCGCTGTCCGGCGCGAGAATCCCGGCCAGCGCAGTGGTTGGCGTCGCCGTGAGCCGCAGCCATTGCCGCAAGTCCGCGCCAAACCCGGTGGCGGCGCGTTCGCGCCCGAACGTGCGCCCAATGCCGTCATAACGTCCGCCGCGCGCAATCGCGCGCCCATGGCCCGGCACAAAAGCCGAAAACACCACGCCGGTGTAGTAGTGATAACCGGAGAGTTCCGCGAGATCGAAATAGAATGACGGTGCGTTCGGCCGCTGCAGCGCCAGGTTTACCGCCGCCTCCAGCTCATCCAGCGCGCGAATGACTTGCGCCGGCGCTCCACGCAGCTGTTCGCGGGCGCGGACCAGCACCTCCTGCCCGCCGCAAAGATTCAGCAAACCGGCGATCATGCGCTTCGGCGCGGCGGAGGTGTCGCTGCCGGCGAGCAATGCTTCAACTTCGTCGCGCGCCTTGCGCTGCAGCGCATCGAACAAATCCTTTTCCCGCTCCGCGCCCAGGTTCGCCTGCGCCGCCAGGCCGCGAAACACCCCGACATGACCCAAATCGATGTGCGCCTCGCGAATGTCCGCGAGCCGCAACGCCGCGATCATCAGGCTCAGGATTTCAGCATCGGCCTGAGAGCCGGCATAACCGAACAGTTCCGCGCCGAACTGCAAGGGTTCGCGCGATCCGCCGAACTCGTCCGGACGGGTGCGCAGCACCGAGCCGGCATAGCACAGGCGGACGGGAGCACTGCGTTTGAGATAGTGCGCGTCGATGCGCGCCGCCTGCGGCGTCATGTCCGGGCGCATGCCCATGAGACGCCCGGTCAGTTGATCCGTGACCTTGAACGTCTGGAGATCGAACTCGCTGCCGGCACCGACCAGCAGCGATTCTAGGTACTCGATGAGCGGCGGCATCACCAGCTCGTAGCCCCAGCCTTCGAACAAATCGAGCAGGCCCCGGCGCAAAATCTCCGCGCGCCGGGCTTCGGCAGGCAGGATCTCTTCTACACCTTCGGGCAGCAGCCAGCGGTCTTTCGTTGACATGTGAATTCGTAACAGGAAATGCTTTATGTTAATGGTTAACGACGTACAGCAAAACCACGCCGATTAACATGCTGGTCAGGCCCACGAAGCGCAATTGCGAGTCACTCAAATGGTGAATAGCCCCAGGGCCTTGCGCAGCCCGTCCGGGCTGAGAAACGGGAATACGCCCTCCAGTATCAGCAGTAATGCCAGCGCGATCCACAGCTCATGCCACATAGACAACTCCGGCCAAGGATGCTTAACGGCTGGGTTTCTTCATGTATTTAAAGAAGTCCGAGCTCGGATCCACGATCATGATGTCGTCTTTTTTCCGGAAACTTTCCTTGTAGGCATTGAGGCTGCGGTACAGCGAAAAGAATTCCGGCGCGCGACCATAGGCCCCGGCGTACAACGCCGTCGCCTTGGCATCACCTTCGCCGCGAACCCGCTCGGCCTTGCCATAGGCTTCGGCCAGGAGTACTTCGCGCTGGCGCTCGGAGTTGGCGCGAATCTTCTCCGCCGCTTCAGCGCCCTGCGCGCGCAACTCGTTCGCAATACGCGAGCGCTCGGCTTTCATGCGCTGATACACCGACTGGCTAACTTCATCCGGCAGGTCCACGCGCTGGATGCGCACATCCGTCACCACGATGCCAAACTTGCGCGCTTCCCGGTCGGTGTTGGCCGTCAGGATTTCCATGATCTTGTGCCGGTCCGTCGAGACCACGTCATGCACCGTGCGCTTGCCGAATTCATCGCGCAGCCCGCTGTTGACGACCTGCTCAAGGCGCCGGCGGGCATCCGCTTCCTGGCCGCCGACCGTAAGATAATACTTGAGCGCGTCATCGATGCGCCATTTGACGAAGGAATCCACCACCACGTACTTCTTTTCCTTGGTGAGGAACGGTTGCGGCTCCGCATCGAGGGTCAGGATGCGCGAATCGAAATAGCGCGCATCATCGAGAAACGGGCTCTTGAAATGTATTCCGGGGGCGTCGTCATAGCGCAATACCTGACCGAAGCGCACGACGATGACCTTCTCGCGCTCATCCACCATGTAAAAGGTGGAACGCACGGTGATCGCCACTAGCAGCACGATACCCAGGACGGCAAGGAGCTTCGACTGGTTCATGGCGCGCGCCTCCTCTGGTCGGAACGGGTGCGGCTCGATGCCCCGCTTTTCACCTCCGGACTGGGCGCCATGCCCGATTCCACCGGTGGCGTTGCGGACGGCGCGTGCGCCGACTCGCCCATCGGCACCAGCTTGTCGAGCGGGAGATATATCAGATTATTGCCGGCTTTCTGGTCGATGAATATCTTGGTCGTGTTGGACAACACCTGCTCCATGGTTTCGAGATACAGGCGTTCGCGCGTCACGGCCGGCGCCTTCACGTATTCCGTGGCAATCTGCGAGAACCGGCGCGCATCGCCGTCGGCGCGTGCAATCACGCTCGCCTTGTAACCCTCGGCCTCCTGGGTGATCCTGGCCGCCGCACCGCGGGCGCGCGGTATCACGTCGTTGGCATAGGCCTCGGCCTCGTTCTTGAGGCGTTGCTCGTCTTCGCGCGCCTTCACGGCATCGTCAAACGCCGATTTCACTTCTTCCGGCGGCTGCGCCTTCTGGGTTTCCACCGTGACGATGTGCACCCCGATCTTGTACTTGTCCATGATCTGCTGCAGCAATTCACGCGCGCTGCGCGCCACCTGATCGCGCCCTTCGGTCAACGCGAAATCGAGCGTGCTCTTGCCAACCACTTCACGCACCGCCGATTCGGTGGCCTGGGCGATGGTGGTTTCCGGATCGCGGACATTAAACAAATATTCACCCGCGTCCTTGATTTTGTACTGCACGGCAAATTCGATGTCGATGATATTTTCATCCTCGGTCAGCATCAGCGCCTCTTTGGGCACCTTGCTCTTGCCGCCGCCGCTGCGGTTGCTGCGGTAACCGATTTCGATCGTGGAGACTTTTTCGACATTGACCTTCTCCACCTTTTCGATGGGGAACGGCAGGTGCCAGCGCAGGCCGGCATCGGTGATCTCCGCCTTCTTGCCGAAACGTAGGACCACGCCACGCTCACCCTGATTCACGACGTAGAAACCGGTGACAAGCCAGATGAACAGCGCGACCGCGACGATCAAGCCAAGCCCGATACCGCTGGCACGCATCCCACCGCTGCCACTGCTGCCACCACCGCCACTTCTGCCGCCGAACAGGTCGGCAAACTTCTGCTGGATGTTCTTTACAATGCGATCGAGGTCCGGCCCGCCGGCGCCCGGTTTGCGGCGCTGGCCCCAAGGATCTTTATCCCCGGGCTTGCCGGGTTCATTCCAAGCCACTTGATTGCTCCTTCGAAATACTAAAAATCACGGCAAAGAGCCGCATTTTAGGGTCAGGACCCGGTGGGAGCAAGGACAGATTCCGTTTCAGCGAGCAGATAGGTTTCGCGAAAATCATCGCTCTGCCGCAGCCAGGCGTACTGGGCCGGCTCGAGCGATAGCGCCACCTGCCAGCCTCCGGACTCCAGCGCGATCTCGCTGACGACATCGAATCGTTCATGCAGCAGGGCCCGCAAGCGACCGGCCTCCGGTGGCAGTTGCAAACAGCAACGCTGACGATGCTGACGGAAATGTTCCGCCAACGCCTGGCGCAGTAGATCCATGCCCTCACCGGTCCGGGCGGAAACCCATACACGTGAAATGTGGCCGTAAGCATCGCGCTCGAATCGCGGCGCTTCGCCCGTCAGATCGATCTTGTTGAATACCGCGATCTGGGGGATGGAAAACGCATCGATTTCGGCAAGTACTTTGCTCACCTGCTGCATCTGATCGAGGCGTTCGGGATTGGCCGAGTCCACCACATGCAGCAGCAAATCCGCCTCGGCCACTTCTTCCAGGGTCGATTTGAACGCCTCGACCAGGTCGTGCGGCAAGTGGCGGATAAATCCTACCGTATCCGCCAGAATAACCGCCGACTTGCCGGGCAGATCGAGCCGGCGCATGGTCGGGTCGAGGGTCGCGAACAGCTGATCAGCGGCGTAAACCGAAGACGCGGTCAGCTGGTTGAACAGCGAGGATTTGCCGGCATTGGTGTAGCCGACAAACGATACCGTCGGAATAGGAACCTTGTGGCGCGATTTACGGCGGCTGCGACGCTGAACGTTAACCTGCTTCAGGCGATCGTTGAGTTTCTTGATGCGGTCGCGGATCTGGCGCCGGTCCACCTCCAGCTGGGTTTCACCGGGACCACGCAGGCCGATACCGCCCTTTTGCCGCTCCAGGTGGGTCCAACCGCGCACCAGGCGTGTGGACAGATGCTCGAGTTGGGCCAGTTCGACCTGCAGCTTGCCTTCGGCGGACCGGGCGCGCTGGGCAAAAATATCGAGAATCAGACCGGTGCGGTCCAGCACGCGGCAGCTGGTGATCTTTTCGAGATTGCGTTCCTGGGCGGGAGACAGTTCGTGATTGACCAGCACGAGGTCGGCATGTTCGCGAACCACAGCGTCACGGACCTCCTCGGCCTTGCCCTTGCCGATGAACGTGGCCGCATCCGGCACTTGCCGGCCGCCCGTTATTGCAGCACAGACTTCCGCACCGGCAGATTCCGCAAGCAGCCGCAGTTCATCGAGTTCTTCTTGCTCGATGTGCCCCGAAAGGCGCAACTGCACCAGCAGCGCGCGCTCACGCCGGCGCGTGCCTGTGGCGGACTTCAGCGAAGAATTATTCGTTTCCAGGGCCTTTGGTGTCGGTGTCGTCAGCGCCTTCGATGTGAAACTTCACCGGGCGGCTGGGCACCACCGTGGAGATGGCATGTTTGTAGATCATCTGGCTCACGGAATTCTTGAGCAATACCACGAACTGATCGAATGATTCGATCTGTCCCTGCAGCTTGATGCCGTTGACCAGAAAGATGGATACCGGGACGTGCTCTTTGCGCAGGGTATTGAGAAAAGGGTCTTGTAAGGCTTGCCCTTTTTGCTGACTCATGACAGTTCTCCTGTTCTTATGTCTTGATGCTTTCCGGCTATTCTTTGGTTCTTTGAAAAACCGGGCCTTATCCCTGGCCGGAAGGGATACATATAGTATAACCCCAGACCAAGTTTTATTTTATATGTGCCGTTTGCCGTAAATACTCCAGACATTCCTTCTCCGGCAGCGTATCGGTGCTGTCGAACGCGCGGATTCCCGGGTAACTGCGCAGCCAGGTGATCTGGCGTTTGGCGAACTGGCGCGTGGCAGCGATAGCCTGCTCGGTCATTTCACTATAGTTGACTTGTTTAATCAAGTATTCCCAGATTTGCCGGTAACCAACAGCGCGCATGGAAGGCGTGGTTAAACTGAGACCGTCCAAACGGGTCAATTGTTCCACTTCATCGACAAAACCCCGCTCCAGCATGGCAAGAAAGCGATCCGCGATACGCTGGTGCAGCAGAGTTCTGTCCTGCGGCCAGAGTGCCATTTTCGTCACACTATAGGGAAATGAATAGCCGCGTTTCTCCGCGCCCAGCGCGCTCGGCGGCTGCCCCGTGAGCTCATGAATTTCCAGGGCACGCTGGATACGCTGCGCGTCGTTCGGATGAATCCGCGTCGCCGAAACGGGGTCAATTTTCTGCAGGCGCCGGTGCAGGGCGGGCCAGCCAAGCGTGGCGGCCTCGTCACCAAGACGCGCACGAACATCGGGGTCGGCGGAAGGCAGGTCAGAAAGCCCAAATTCCAGCGCACGGAAATAAAACATCGTGCCGCCGACCAGCAGCGGAATCTTTCCCACCCGCGTGATGGCCTGCATCTCACCCAGAGCATCCGCGCAAAAATCGGCTGCCGAGTAGGCCTGACGCGGATCACGAATATCGATCAAGCGATGCGGCGCGCGCGCCAGTTCATCACGGCTGGGTTTCGCCGTGCCGATATCCATGCCGCGATAGACCTGCGAGGAATCGACGCTGATGATTTCCACTGGCAGCGCATCGTGCAGCGCCAGAGCGAGCGCAGTCTTCCCCGCGGCCGTGGGGCCCATGAGAAAAATAGCGGGCGGGAGATCGGACATCGGGAATAATCTGGATTAACAATAGACAGGATTAACAGGATTTAAAGATAATTTTTAATACGTATTAATCCTGTCAATCCTGAAAAATCCTGTTAATCCTGTGAAATTATTTTTCCGGTCTCATATGGGGAAATAACAACACGTCGCGGATCGATGCCGAATCGGTAAACAGCATCACGAGGCGATCGATGCCGATCCCCTCGCCCGCCGTCGGCGGCATGCCATGTTCGAGGGCACGGATGTAGTCTTCGTCGAAATGCATGGCCTCCTCGTCGCCGGCTTCTTTCTCTTGCACCTGTTTGCGGAAACGTTCAGCCTGGTCTTCGGCATCGTTCAATTCGGAGAAGCCGTTCGCGATCTCGCGTCCACCGACAAATAATTCGAAGCGATCGGTGATGCTCGGGTCCTTGTCGTTGCGCCGCGCCAGCGGCGAGACTTCAGTCGGATAAGAAGTGATGAACGTCGGGTCCTTGAGTTTGGATTCCACCGTTTTTTCGAATATCTCGAGTTGCAGTTTGCCGGTGCCGTATGTGTTTTTCACGGGCAACTGAAGCCGGTTGGCGATCCCGCGCAGCGCTTCAACGGAGTCGAGCTCCGCTTCGCGGATGTCGGGATTGAAATGGAGCACTGCTTCCCGGATCGTCATGCGGCGAAAGCGCTCGCTGAAATCGTATTGGTCGCCCTGATAGGTGATCGTCTCGGCGCCCAGCACGTTTTGCGCCAGGCCGCGCAGCATTTCTTCCGTGAGGTTCATCAGGTCGTGGTAATCGGCGTAGGCCTGGTAGAACTCGAGCATGGTGAATTCGGGGTTATGCCGTGTCGACAGCCCCTCGTTGCGGAAGTTGCGGTTGATTTCGTAGACCTTCTCGAAACCGCCAACGATCAGGCGCTTGAGATACAGCTCGGGTGCCACGCGCAGGAACAGGCTCATGTCGAGCGCGTGGTGATGGGTCACGAACGGACGCGCCGCGGCGCCGCCCGGGATCACTTGCATCATCGGCGTTTCGACTTCGAGAAACCCGCGTTCATCGAGGAAGCGACGGATATAACGGACCATGGCGGTGCGGGTTCGAAAGGTATTGCGCGCCACCTCGCTCATAATAAGGTCGAGGTAACGCTGGCGGTACTTGGTTTCGGTGTCCGTCAGGCCGTGATATTTCTCGGGCAGCGGCCGCAACGACTTCGCCAGCAGGCGAACGTCGTCCACTTTGACTGAAAGCTCCCCGGTCTTGGTTTTGAACAGCGTTCCTTCGGCGCCGATGATGTCGCCGATGTCCCACTTCTTGAAATCCTCGTAGCGCGCCTCGCCCGCGGCGTCGCGCGTGACATAGACCTGGATCAACCCCGACATGTCCTGCAGGTGGGCAAAGCTGGCCTTGCCCATGACCCGGCGGGTCATCATCCGCCCCGCCACCTTGACCCGCACATGGCGGGTCTCGATCTCGGCCGGGTCCTTTTCGCCGTACTCGGCATGCAATTCACCAGCCACGACGTTGCGGCGGAAATCATTGGGAAACGCATTGCCCTGCTGGCGCAGTTCAGCGAGTTTCTGACGTCGTAGGGCGATCTGTTCGTTCTCGTCTTTTTCGTCAATCATTTTGTATGATAACTAGCCAGTTATAATATTTATCCAATAAATGACATTAATTATTGACGAGACCGCTTTTGAGACTGGCGTCAATAAATTTGTCGAGGTCGCCATCCAGTACCGCTTGCGGGTTGCCTGTCTCTACTCCGGTTCGCAGATCCTTGATTCGAGACTGGTCCAACACATAGGAACGGATCTGGTGACCCCACGCAATATCGGATTTACTATCCTCCAGTTTCTGCTTTTCCTTATTCCGCGCCTGCAGTTCGCGCTCGAATAGCCGGGATTTCAGCATCGCCATGGCCGAGGCCCGGTTGCGATGCTGGGAACGATCAGACTGGCATTGAACCACAATCCCGGTCGGATTATGCGTAATGCGAATCGCGGAATCGGTGCGGTTGACGTGCTGACCACCGGCACCGCTGGCCCGGTAGGTGTCCACGCGCAGATCCGCCGGATTGATTTCGACCGCGATATTTTCGTCCACTTCGGGATAGGCAAAAACCGAGGCAAATGAAGTATGTCGGCGATTTCCCGAGTCGAATGGTGACTTGCGCACCAGACGATGCACCCCGGATTCGGTGCGCAGGTAACCGTAGGCGTAAGGGCCGGTGAACTTGACCGTGGCGCTCTTGATCCCGGCCACTTCGCCCTCGGAAATTTCCAGAATCTCGGTTTTAAAGCTGTGCTTGTCGCCCCACATGAGGTACATGCGTAACAGCATATTGGCCCAATCCTGTGCTTCGGTGCCACCGGAACCCGACTGAATATCCATGAACGCGTTGTTCGCGTCCATTTCACCCGAGAACATGCGTTGAAACTCAAGCTCGCCCAACTGTTTTTCCAGTCGTTCCAGATCGCCGTACACTGACTTCACCACATCCGCATCATTTTCCTCCCTGGCGAGACCCAACAATTCATGGGCCTCGGCAAGTTCGATGGCCAGGCGGGTCAGCGTGCCAACCTCGTTTTCCAGGCGCGCTCGCTCGCGCCCCAGTTCCTGGGCACGCTGGGGATTACTCCAGATGTCGGGCTGCTCGAGCTCGCGCTGGACTTCAGTCAGACGATGCTGCTTGGAATCAAAGTCAAAGATACCCCCGTAAGACCTGGGAACGGTCCTGGAGGTCGCGGAGTTTGTTGAACAGCGGGTTTAGATCTTCCATCGCTCGGAGAATCAATATCGAATATAAATCTATAAACTTTAATTACAAAAATCAGTCTGTTATATACTTTTATTAAGATACTTGTTTAGACAAAAAAAGTCTAGGAAACCTGCACGCCGAGAACTTCACCCACGACTTTCTTTATTGCCTTGATCAACTCGGGCGTCTCCACGTCCACCACCTGCTCCAGCACCCATTTGCTGTCCGTGGCTTCCATGGCCCGGGAAACCTTTTCTCCCAGGTAACGCAGCACGGTGTAGCTCGGATGGCGGCCATTGAACTCGAGCTCAGAATAGTCGGCGAAACGGGCGTTCAATGTATTGATGAAATCACCGGCGTAGGCGCCGGGACCGACAAATTCCTCTAGATTAACCGAGGTGATGCGGGCCAGGTGCTTGCCCAAGGCATTGATGAAACGGCCACGCTCCTCATCGTTCAGCTGACCGTAAACGATCCTGTCGGCGCACTGGACCAGAAACGCCATGATCTCGGTGATGACAGACGTTACCTGCCGGTCTCCGCCCAGCGGGTAACCTTCCTTTTCCATGTGACGCACGGCTTCCTGCGCAATCCGCCAGATATTCGTGGCCACGACACTGGCACGATCCTCCAGGGTCTTAGGGCCTTTCTTACGAAATTTGGTTTTCAGCGGTATTGCCATGGCGTGCATTATATTGAAGTTTTGCTTCCTTGCGGAGTCATGGCGCGATAAATAGGCCACCTTGGATTAATTCTTCGCTCACGATGCGAGTCTCTGGCAAAATGCCGGCAAGTCACGATTTATGGAGCAACCCATGTCTGAATCCGATATGAACCTGGTAAGCGGTATTGCCGCCTTCGAGTCAAAAGAATTTGCCAAGGCGTTTAAATTTCTTTCACCACTGGCCGAAACCGGCAATGACCAGGCTCAGTACCGTCTTGCTGTGATGTATCAGAACGGCCTCGGGCACGTGCGCAGTGAAATGATGGCTTACAAATGGATGCATGCCGCGGCGGAACAGGGAAATTCCCTGGCACAGCACGGCCTCGGATTCATGTACATGCAGGGCGAATGTGTTGCGAAAAACGAAACCATGGCCGCGGAATGGTTCCGTCGTGCCGCCGAGCAGGGGCTGGCCGGCTCACAGATGACCCTCGGGATGCTTTATGAGCAGGGAATCGGTGTGGAGAAAAACGAAGCCGAGGCCCGGAAATGGTACGAGATGGCTCAGCGAAATTCGTAAACAAACGGGCCGTGCCAGACACGGCCCGTGTTCACAACACGACTACTTCTTGGCGAAGGCGGTAAAACCGTCGGTTTTTCCCGCGTGACCGTCGTCATAGCCGGTATTGTAAGCATCGTTCAGGCGCTGCTCTTCGCGCTTAGGGTTGTGCAGAAAACCGCATGCCCAACCATTGATGTATTCCTTGTCAACGCCCTTCTTTTCCATGGCGGTGATGGTCTCGTAATACACTGAATTGCTCATGAAACGGACTCCTGAATGAATCTTGGTATAGGAACGGCGGTAAAGCGGCGCATATATTACTCATTGAAGCCGGGTTTTCAAGGATAAAATCGTTAGGGAATTAATGCCCTTATTTTTGCATGTTTATCCCGACTGATTGTCTGACGGTCAGCGTAAAATGCGTGGAATATGCGTAAAAACTTGCTGACATCAGCCCCAACTACTACCCAATATATCGCGGCTGGTTTCCAGATACCAGACAGACATATACTTAAAAATAATCTTCAGAATGCCATGCCATGCTGAATCTCGGTCAACTGGTTAATACGGTTCAGAAAAACTGTCACATCTCGGATGCGCGTCACGCGGGCGACTTCACGCTCTGCATCTTCCTGTTGAAAATGCGCGAATTCTACCGCTGGGAACATGACATCCCGTTCGCGAATAACCTGCCGAAAGACGAGGTCGGTGAGTGGCTCCAGGAACGTGAAGGCATGTGGTCCGATCTCGAATCCAGTTCGTTCGAATTGCTTCCGCTGGAAGGACGTACACTGGATCCTTTCGACGAGGAAACCGTCAACCGTGAACTGATCCCCCAGGGTTATGTATACAGCGGCGGCTACGGCCGTTTCTCCAAACCGCATTTCTTTCTCGGCACGCTCCTCAAAAAGGAACAGCGCGCCGGGCACACGGTTTACATCTCCTCCTGCGAATACGCCCGCGACCTGGAAGCGCCGCCGGCCATGTTGCAGGGTAAAACCATCTATATCCGCCAGGAATCGGTGCAGCGTTTTCTGTGGGAGAAAATCGAGGAATGGCGCTGGAATCGCAAGAACGAAACCATGGAACGCGCGCTGGCTTGTTATGCGTTCGAGATCGACATGAATTCGGCGCTCGAGCGCATGACCGAGAATGAAACCGAGGCAATGATATTGCACGAACTCGGCGAAGGCCTGGCTGGCGAGAAGCTGGGGCCGGACTGGCAGAAAATGCTCGCCACGTTCTCGCGCTCCAAGGCGGAGATCATGGTGCGCGCGGTGCGCGATATTCTGGCGGATTGCCTGTCCACCCTGCCCGGTCTGCTGGCATCGAACAACATCGCCTCGCTGCATTTCTATTTCGCCAACTTCACCGGGATGCGCAAGCATCTATACCCCGAGGCACTCGAAGCTTATCGCCGTTGGGCAACGGCAGACGATCGCCAGGCACTGAGCGCGATGGTTGAATCCGGGCAACGCCGCTGGCTCGAAACCGCGCACGCCATCATGAACATATTCAAGGAAAAAGGAGAAAACGCCGGTACCGCGATCGAGAACCTGCTGGAACCAACGACGGAATTGCCACACAGCAGCCCACCGAAAGCTGCCTCGACTACATGAAGCTCAACGTGATCGTGGATGAACGGGTCTACTCCGTCGACGTCCCGCCGCCGATGCTTATCGAGGCGGAAGATTTTTTCCGCAAGCTGGATGACGACATGGATCACGGCTGGCAAATGGGTCCCGAGTTCATCGAAAATCCCGACAAGTTGCAACGCTGCCAGATAGCGGCCAACAAACTGCTCACCTCGCTCAGCGGTTCCAATGAAACGATGGTTTTACTCATGGCCGGATTTATTCTCAAGCGTCTGCCCGGGGTGACGGGCGTGCGCATCGACACTGGCGGCGAGATGCTCCACACTGAAATGATTTACGAAAAACCTGCGGGTCGGCCTGCCACGGCGCCGGCTTCCAACGCGCCTTCACCGACACGCCAATTGGGAAAGCTCGAAGCCATGGAGCAGGCCGGCAAGGATGTCACCAAGGTATATCATGTAGGCAAAAGCTACCGCTTCGCCGTGCGCGACCTGCGTACCGGGGAATGGCTCGAATCGGGCCCTCAGGATTCAGAACAGGAAGCCTACGAAAAAAGAATGCAGGCGTACAAACGTCGCTTGGACGAATTAACCGGCCAACAAAGCCAAGAATGATTTGATTCATTTTTGAACCGCCAAGACGCCAAGAACGCCAAGTTTTTCCTTTTGATCCGATTATTCTTTCTTGGCGCCTTGGCGGTAAAAACTCATATCAGGGCATCGCCGCCCAGTAACGATACAGCGCCACCGTCAGATCCGTTTGTGTCACCATTCCCACCAGCCGCCGGTCCTGATCCACGATCGGGACATGGTGGATGTGATGCTCGGAAAACAGCGGAATCAACGACACGATGTGCATGTCGTCCGTGGCGGTGACCGCCGGCGAAGCCATGATCTGGCCCACGACCTCGGGTTTGTCCGTCGTCATCCCGGACGTGCGACGTATGAAGCCTTGCAGCCTTTCGAAAAAGCGTGGATGAGCGTGGTGCGTGTCGGCACGCTTGAGGAAATCTACAATGGTAACGACACCGATGACGCGGCGCGCGCGGTCGATCACCGGCACACCCTTGAGCTTGCGTCGACGCATGGTCTCCCATACCGCCTCAATCTCGTCGCCAAATTCGGCGGTGGCGACATCACGTACCATGATATCGCGGCAATACACGTTCCCCATCTGCTTACGCATGCGTTGCAAGGAGGCGCGGGTATAAATCTGCGCGAGGTCTTCTTCCGTGACGTCAATGTAGGCATTCATTTCCTTCAAGGCGGCTACGATGTCTTCCTTCCCGAGAACATTGCGGTTCATGGCCAGGGAAGAAATCGCAGGCATGGTATTGCCGGATGCGGATGAAGGCAGCAGCGGGTAACGCCGACCTGGAGACAGGTTGTTGACCAGCAGCGCCATCAACATCAGCACCAGAATATTGAGGGCCACCGGGTCCAGCACCGCACCGTAACCAAGCCGATGCATTTCTGCCCCGCCGATGACCATTGCCAGCGCGGTCGCGCCACCTGGCGGATGCAGAGAGTTCGTCAAGTGCATGGCAAAGATCGCAGTCGCCACGGCGACAGCCGCGGCCACGAGCGAGTCGGGAATGAACAGGAAACAGGTCACGCCAATCAGCGATGAGATAATATGGCCGCCGACGAAGGGCCAAGGTTGCGCCATCGGGCTGTGCGGAGCGGCGAACAACAGCACCGACGAGGCGCCCATCGAAGCGATGAGCAAAGGTGCTGCCTTGTCGCCAAGGTTCTTGCTGATGAGGGCCGCGAACAGGATACCGAGGAAAGCGCTGATGGCAGAGATTATCTTTTCCCGGAGACTAACCGGCGCCGAGGCATGGAACAGCGAAGCAATAATCCGTTTCAGAGCCATGGATTGGCCGGTTTGACGCGCAGGAAGCGCACTAAGATAATCAAGTATACTCGACAATTACAAATCGCCATTTCCCGCGAGTGTCCCCATGCACGAAGTCAAGCCGCTGTCCTTTATATACGAGATCAATAACGCACTGCCGGATGACCTTTGCCGGAAAATGATTCAGCGCTTCGAAACCAATCAGGTCCAGCAATATCCCGGACGCATCGGCCAGAATCAGATGGAAGAAACCAGTATCAAGAAAACCACCGATCTGCGCATCAGCGGTCGGCAAGATTGGAAAGACATTGACACCGCGCTGGTTCAGTCGCTCGCCAAAGCGTTCAACGAATTCGGCCAGGCGTTTCCTTTTTTTTCCGCCAACTCCTTCAAGGACATCGGCTACAACATGCAACGTTACCTTCCGGGCGAGTATTACCACTGGCACGTGGATGGCGGGCCCGGCTCATTCAGCCAACGTCAGCTCGTCGCCATCTGGTATCTCAACGATGTCGCCGGCCCTGGCGGCGAGACTGAATTTCCGATTCAGGAAGTGCTGGTCAAACCTGAAACCGGCAAGCTCGTCCTGTTCCCGCCATTCTGGACCCATGTCCATCGAGCGGTTACCCTGGAAGAAGGCGTCAAATATATCGCTACCACCTGGATATGCTTTGTCTGACAGCCTGCTCACTCTCGATTTTTCCCCGACTGTTGCCCCTACCCGTATGTCCATTGGCGGCGCGCGGCGAACATGCCGACTTTCTTGAAGCCGTGCATTAAATACTTGCCCTCGCCCCGCCACACCCCACCGAGCAGCCCCGGCTGTACAAACTCGAGAGTATGTTCGGCTGATTACCGGAATGCGCAAGCAGCCGCGAAGGCTTTTCGGCCAGCCATCACACCCCCTGTCTTTGGCCCATGGGTGGCGATTTCCAACCAGGCGACAGCGGCGAAATCTTGATCAGAACCATAATCTATTCATCTGGAATGATTCTTGCGATAATTTTAATATCATAGAGTTAGTGGATTAACTTCATGTGACAGCTTGAGTTCACCCATACCGGTTATGCCCAAAAGACGGCTCGGCCTATGAATTTATGATGGATTGCTGTCAAAATAGAAACTTGAAGGCCGAAAATTAGATAGCAGGGACTGCTACCAATGAGTGAGTGGTGTATTAGCGTTTCATTATGTTTGATCTGCACCAAATACCAGTCAGCATTCCCGCGCCTGATGAACAGCGAGATTATCCGCTGCAGATATTTACCCTTGGGCGCTTTTCAGTTGCGCGGGGCGTAGAACCGATTCGGTTTGCCCGCAAGGCCCAGCATCGACCACTGCAATTACTCAAGGCGCTGATCGCGCTCGGCGGTCGGGAGGTCGGCTCAGACCGTTTGGGGATGGCGTTGTGGCCCGAGTCCGAAGGCGATACGGCGTATAACGCCTTTGAAATCACGTTGCATCGGTTACGCAAGCTAATCGGCGTTGAGAAAGCGTTGGTGTTGTCAAACGGCCTGCTCACGCTCGATAACCAGCAGTGCTGGGTGGATGTCTGGGCATTTGAGCAGGCAGCGGGTCAAGCGGAAACGTTGCTGAGATCCCTGCATCCGAACCCCGATGAGTTGGCCAGCATATCCTCCAAGGTAGTAATGCTCTACCACGGGCATTTTCTGGGGCGTGAGACACCTGAGCCTTGGTCCATCTCACTGCGCGAACGGTTACGCAGCAAGTTCTTGCGACACCTTCACGATCTCGCGCGTCACTGGGAAAAGATCGGACAGCATGAAGCCGCCATCCAGTGTTACCAGAAGGGACTGGAAACCGACGATCTCGCGGAAATCTTTTATCAGCGCCTGATGGTCTGTTATCAGCAACTCGGCCGGAAGAGCGAGGCGCTGGCCGTCTACCGCCGTTGTCGCACGACATTGTCACTGATCCTCGCCATTACTCCTTCGCCCGCCACTGAAACCATTCGCAGACGTTTAACAGAAGTCTGATTTTCTAAAAATCCCGGAGCGTTACCAGGTGCAGCCATAGCCTGTGTTATGGGCGCAGATGTTTCGTGCTGCATGATTTCTTTTTTATTCAATCCGTAGGCTATCTGTAAGTCGTACCCACGCATTGTGTCCTCCATAAATAGAAAATAATTATATGGAGGAGCAGATGGAGAATTACATCGTTCGCTTGTATCGCCGGGATGCCACAAACCCGGAGAATCTCGTTGGCCTGATAGAAACCGTCGGTCTGGACAAGACGCGCTCATTCCACACCGTTAGTGAACTGGTGGCGATACTCTCTGAGCCCCACACTCTCGAAAGAACATTCCCTCAGCCTGTGCTTAGGGTTATCGAAGCAGGCAAGAAGAATCCCCGCTGATAACGGAGAAAAAATCAAGACGCACATCGCATTTCATACACAGCAACTGATCGATATGCGCCGTTTGATTCGCAATAAAAGGAAGTAACGCTCGAAGGATAGAAAAAACAAGGGCACAAGCCCTGTTATAAAAAATGCAGTCAGGAGGAGTTCATGGATCGCTACAATATTGCAGGACGTTTCTTGCGACATGGTTTTGTTGCCGGCATGTTGATGTTTGCCGCGCTGCCCGTGCATGCCGCCAGTGTTTCATTTTTCCTTGATCAGTCAAATAAATTGTCCGACGGCACCAACTATCTGTCCGTGATGCTGACGGAGAACGAGACCGGCGGCGTGGATTTCCTGGTGAAAACTCTCGCTCCACTGAATGACATTGCCGGATCGAACTTCGGCATTCAAAAGTTCGGTTTCAGTTTTGTCGACGGTAGCTGGGGTGAAATAAGTAATCTTCCTGATCACAAACAAGGCAAAGGCTACCAACATGGAGATGATTTCGGGAAACATGAAACCTGGAATGAAATAAGCGGTCTTCCCGATTACTGGCGTGTTCAGAACAACAAGCACATGGACGGCTTCGGCAAGTTCGATGTCCGTCTTGTGGGCAAGGGCAAGGCGCGTACCGACACCCTCAACTTTACCGTTAATGGTGTCAGTCTCAGCGATTTTGACTCGCTTTTCTCCGCGCATGTCGCTGGCTTTGAGTGGTGCACGATCGACGACAGGCGGCGTAACTACTGGTGTAGCGGCAAAGATTGCATCACGAGCGCCTATTTCGCGGGCTCCATGCCGGCCTCACAAGTTCCCATTCCCGCCGCCGCGTGGCTGTTCGGATCGGGATTGATCGGCTTGGTGGCCGTGGCCAGGCGCAAGAAACCGGGGGCTCCCTTGCTCGCAAGCTACAAAACCGTTGAGGGTTTATCGATGGAGGATCTGCCATGAGTGGAAATGGATCGGTTCTGAAAAAATCCGGATGTGGCGAGGAGAAAGGCATTGCGCCTTGCTGGCGTTTATTAGGATATGCCGCGCTGTTGGTCGTGAATCTCATTAGTCCGCCGGTGCTTGCCTCGTCTTTTACAGGACTGGGTGAGACTTCATACGGCAGTTTTGCTATCGAGGCTTCCGCCTTATCCGCTGACTGGTCGAAGGTGACTGGCTTCGATCTCACGGAGTGGACATTTAGCAAGGCGACGACTGATCACATCCCCCTCGCCGAGTCGCCGGTCGTGTCAGAAGAGACTGCCCTCAGCACGCTGACTTGGCTGGCCGCAATCCTCACCTCGTTGCCCATGCTGATGGTGGTCTTTCAAGCCATCTCGGCCCTGGGCTTCCGCCCTAAGCGCAGGCCCGCTGTTGCCCCGGGGAAGGCATTCCCGCGCACCGTTGTGCTCATCCCCGCGCACAACGAGGAAGACGTGATCCGTCGCGGTCTCGCTTCCCTGTCCGTTGATCTGCCGCCAAATTGCCGGTTGCTGTGCGTCGCCCACAACTGTACGGACGCGACGGCCGAGGTCGCCCGGCACCTGGGGGCGGAGGTGCTTGAAGTGCAAGACGCCGGTCACGGCGGCAAACCCGATGCGCTGAAGGCGGGTCTGCGCTGGCTCGATGCGAATCCGCCCGAGGTCGTGGTGATCGTGGACGCCGACTGCGTGGTGAGCGAAGGGGCGGTGCGGATACTGGCCACGCGCGCCTGGGAGCTGAATCGTCCGGTCATGGGAGCGTACTTCTTCGCGCCCGCCGACGCGGAGCAGGGGTTGGCCACGCTCTCGAGCCTGGCCGTTTTGCTTAAGAACTATGTCCGCCCCCTGGGCCTGCATGCGCTGGGTCTGCCCTGCCTGCTCAATGGCAGCGGGTCGGCCTATCCGTTTCAGGTCATCCGGAACGCGCCGCACGGCAAGGGGTCGATCGCGGAAGACTATCAGCTGGCCATCGATTTGCTGCGGCGGGGTTATCCGACGACCTTCGTCCCGGAAGCCCGGGTCGACGGGCTGTTGCCGCAACGCGAAGACATCGCCCTGCGCCAGCGACGCCGCTGGGAGCATGGTCACCTGTTCCTGGCGTTTCGTACCGGACCGCGGCTCCTGCTGGAAGGCCTGAAGCGGCTGGACAAGCACCGCATCGCGCTGGCACTGGAAGTATCGGTTCCGCCGCTGGCGTTCCTCGGGCTGATGTGGACGGTGGCCGCCGGCCTGTCGCTCGCCCTGTTTGTGTTGGAGGGCCATGGCGGTCCGTTGGGCTTCCTGATGGGGACGGCGGCCGCGTTCGCGGCGGCGGTGCTGCTGTCCTGGCTGCGGTTCGCCGGGGTCAAACCGACGCTGGCGGCCCTGGCCGCGGTGCCGGGTTATCTCCTGTGGAAGTTGCCTCTGTATCGCGAGTTTTTTACCCGTCGTGAAACGCGGTGGATTAAGACAGCACGCGACAGTTTCCACGGTGCCCAGCACGGAATACATACGCCGTTTTCTGGGTGAGTTCGGCTCGGGGTTGCTGGGGTTGATGATCGGTGTGGCACAAGCAAGTAGCGGCTTAACACACCGCCATAATAATAAATAATCGCAAGCGGGGGTCTATCATGAAAAAAGTAAAAACAAGGAGGACGGCACTCACGGTAACCGGTGTTCTTGGAACACTTGGTGCCATTTTTCTCGCTGCACCAGCGAGCGCAGCCACAGTTTATTTCAATGACTTTCAGGGCGCGGTCGGCAGCGAGTGGTCCAATACCAGCGTTGCTTCGGCACCCAATCCGGATTACGGCGGCACGCGACTGTTTCTCGGGGAGTTCGGAAATGGAGCAGTCAGCCTGTCCTTGAATGAACTTCCGACCCACGGGCTTACCACGGTGTCGTTCAGTCTCTACCTGATCCGTTCCTGGGACGGCAACGCCACAACCGTCGTCAACGGCGAGTCGATCGGCCCCGATCACTGGACACTAAACGTCGAGGGTGGCCCGACACTGCTCAACACAACTTTCAGCAACGGCGGTACAGTTGGCCAAGCCTATGCGCCCACCCCTTTTGCAGCTGGGTGCACCGGTTACAACCTCAGCGGACTGCCTGCTGGCGAATACAATCCGATGACCGGAGCGAGTGAATGCTACTCGCTGGGTTATACATTCAGCAGTTTGAGCGTGACCAAAGAGGCCATGGACTCGGTCTACAACCTTTCTTTCACTTTCCCGCATACCTCCAGTTCGATCATGTTCAACTTTGGGGCCAATGGCCTGCAGTCACTCGCAGATGAAAGCTGGGGACTGGACAACGTGCGGGTTGAGGTTTCCGCCGTGCCGGTGCCCGCCTCCGTGTGGCTGCTCGCATCGGGACTGCTGGGGCTGATCGGCGTCGCGCGGCGCAAGGCGCGCGTCACGACAACGAATTGATGTGTGACATTAAGTAATATCCAAGGAGCACGAACAGTGAATAAGCAACTTCGAGTACTGACACTAATCGCGACCGTGGGGTTTTCGGGCGCGGCCAATGCGGCGCTCGTGTCGCGTCTGGGTGGCGCGGCAGTCTATGACACTGACTTCGACATCACTTGGTTGGTGGATGCCAATCTCGCGGCAAGCAATACCTTCGGCGTATCGGGCATCGCCGGCAGCGGCATTATGAACTGGGGCACAGCCCAAAGCTGGATTGGCGCGATGAACACGGCCAGTTACCTGGGTTACAGCGACTGGCGCCTGCCCACCACGCTGCAACCGGACGCGAGTTGCGCGAACCAGGCTATCGTGTCTCACGGCCTCAGCTGCTCCGGCAGTGAAATGGGTCACCTGTTCTACGACGAACTGGGTGGCGTGGCGGGCACGGACATCCAGATCACGCATAATTCTTTCCTGAGTCTGTTCAGCAACCTCCAGTCCGACGTCTACTGGTCCGGTACGGAGTACGCACCGGATAGCACCAACAAAGCGTGGGTCTTCGGCTTCCGTTATGGCGGCCAAGATCCCGATTTTAAGTTCGGCAGCAATTTGTACGCGTTGGCTGTGCGACCCGGCGATATCGTCGCTGTGCCAGCACCGGCCGCCGCGTGGCTGTTCGGGTCGGGGTTGCTGGGGCTGGTCGGGGTGGCGCGGCGCAAGGCACGCACATTTATAAATATAAAAACGAATTGATATAAAGCCCGCGCGTGGTGGTCTGGCACGCGCGGATTCCATAAAAAAATGCGGATGATCGTCCGCGAAAGATGGAGGAGGCAGGTCATGAAATGCAGCATGAAATCTCTGGCTGGCACAATGGTTGCCGTAGCGATGAGTTTCTCGCTTTCCACGCAAGCCATGGCAACGCTGTATGCCACGGGCGTTGGTTCGGGCCCTGGCGCCGGCCTCAGCGCGCTGTATACCGTTGATCCTCTCAATGGTGCTTCGAGCTTGGTATGGAACTTTCCGAGCATCCACATTTATGCGGGTGGGCTGGCGTATGACGCCGCCACTGACAACCTGTATGCCACGGGCGTCGAGGATTCGAGCACCGGCACCAGCAGACTTTTCTCAATTAATCGCTCTACCGGTGCAACGACAGCCTTCGGTGGGCTAAGCAGCGATATCAATCTTATGTTCGGCGGCCTGGCGATCAACCCCTTGACCGGGGTTATGTACGCGACCGGCGGGTTCAATGATGGAGTTCATGCATTTCAGAGCACCGGGCTTTTCACGATCGATAAAACCACCGGCGCCGCCACACTGGTTGGCTTTGCTGGCGGTAACTGCTGTGTTAGCCCGTATGGGTTTAACATAAATGGTCTAGGCTTCCACAACGACGGGACGCTGTTTGCGAATGGGTTTACCCTTAGTGCTACAGACCCAGGGACTTCGCATCTCTTCACATTGAATCTCACCACCGGCGCTGCCACGGATATCGGTCCTAGTGGAGTAACGCTTGGACGCTCGCTCAGTTACAGCGGGCTGGCGTTTAGCAATGACGGCACGCTGTTGAGTATGGGTTCCCTCGATGCCGCTTCAGGCACGCTCTACTCGGTCAACACCGCCAATGGCGCGGCGACATCGCTGGACAGCGGGACGGGGTACGGGACAGGGCCAATACACTTCGGAGTCGATGGCGGTCTAACCTTCGCGCCGGCTGCGGCTGCGGTTGTGCCCGTCCCCGCCGCCGTGTGGCTGTTCGGCTCCGGGCTGCTGGGGCTGGTCGGCGTGGCGCGGCGCAAGAAAACCGCGTAACAACATAGCCAACCCTCCGCCGCGCCGCGTCGGAGGGTTTGTGGCATAGTAGCGCTGCCCATGTTCACGCGCGGCAGCTGAATGATTTCTCTCGCCATCCTGACCCTCGTCTGCGTCCTCACTTATTCCTTTGAAATCGTATTCGGCCTCGCCGGCACGATTCTCATGCTGCCGCTGCTGAGCCATCTTTACCCTCCCAAGACTTTGGTGATCTACTCGGTCGTGCCGCAGATACTGGTCGCGGCCATCGGACTTATCCGTTCGCCCAACAAGGTCGACGGGCAATTCATGGTCGGCATGTTGTCGTTCGCCGGGCTGGGTGCGATCGTGGGCTTCGCGCTCTTCTACTACTTTTCGGCCACGGTGTTTCAGATGTTGCTGGCCTCGGCGATCACCGCGGCCGGACTGTTTCTGGTCATCGCGCCGCACCGGGCGAAGTTCAATCCAGCCGGCATGCGCGTGATGGACACGCTCGCGGGAACCTCGCAAGCACTGTTCGGCATCAGCGGGCCGGTCGCCATGACGCGGCTGCTCGCGACCTTCCATGACAAGAACACGGTGCGCCACTATGCCTTCGCGTTTTTCTTTGCCATGAACGGCCTGCGTGCGACCGAATACGCCATCCACGGCACCTACACCGCGGAAATCCTGAAGATGATGGCCGTCAGCGCGCCGTTTCTCGCCGTCACGCTCTGGTTCGGCAACCAGTTGCACCTGCACATCAATGAACGAGTCTTCCGGCGCGTGGTGGCATGGATGATCCTGCTGGGTGGTATGTCGCTTTTTTACCGCTAAGGCCTGCCCTATAATCCCGGCAAACCCATCAGGATTAGACCATGTTGCTTCACATCCCTTCCGTGCTGGCCCCCGGCCCATTGGACACGGTCAGGAAACTGCTCGCCAGCGCCAGTTTCGTCGACGGGAAACTTTCCGCCGGCGCCGCGGCCCAACGCGTCAAGCACAATCAAGAACTGGACAAGCGCGCGCAGCAGATGGACATGCTGAACAACATCGTCATGAGCAGCCTGGTACAGCATGCAGTTTATCGCAGCGGCGCTTTGCCGCTGCACGTGGCGGCGCCTTATTATGCGCGCTATACGCCGGGCATGTCCTACGGCGACCATCTCGATGACCCCATGATGGGCGCTGATGGGGTTCTTTATCGCTCGGATATCGCCATCACCATTTTTCTGAACGAACCGGAAAATTACGGCGGCGGCGAGCTGACGATCCGCACCGCCTTCGGCAGCAACGAGGTCAAACTGCCGGCGGGCGATGCTGTCATGTACCCTGCTTCCAGCCTGCATCATGTGAACGAAGTTACGCGCGGGGAGCGGCTGGTGGCCGTTACCTGGGTGCAGAGCCTGGTGCGCGATCCGGCCAGGCGCGAACTGTTGTACGAGCTCAACCAGGCACGTGAAAAAATGTTGCAGACCTCCCCCGACGCCGAGGAAACCGCCAAGGTCAACACCGCTTACATGAACCTGATACGCATGTGGGGAGACATTTAGGCAGGAGGGCTGATCGTGAAATACAAGATATTCAAGAACGACGCGGAATGGAAAAAAATCCTGACGCCGGAACAATACAAGGTTGCGCGCCAGAAAGGCACCGAACGCGCCTTCACCGGTGAATACCACGACTGCAAGGACCAGGGCGTCTACCAGTGCGTCTGCTGCGGCGCCGAACTGTTCAACTCTGATACCAAATTCGATTCCGGCACCGGCTGGCCCAGTTTCCACTCCCCGATGAAATCCGAGAACGTCGCCGAAGAGGTAGACAGCAGCTTTTTCATGAAACGTACCGAGGTGCATTGCAGCCAGTGCGGCGCGCATTTGGGGCACGTGTTCCCCGATGGTCCGCAACCGACGGGTATGCGTTATTGCATCAACTCCACCTCACTCAAACTGGAAAAGAAATAAGGCACTTCAGGGTATGGTGCGAGCATGGGTGTTTCTGCCTTTGCCAGACCCACGCCAATGCCGTAACAACCGATTATTCCGTGGTGGATTTACTATTCAATAACAGGTAAGGCTTGATTGTTCCGTCAATCCCGCGATAATTCCGCCAGCCTGAATCTCACCTGCAAACAGGACTGAGCGTAAGTGACATGAAAAGAATCGAACATGCGTTGGAAGTCGTGATATTTACCAGCCGTTGGCTGCTGGCGCCGTTCTATCTCGGACTGGTCGGCGGTGTGCTGATCATGCTCATCAAGTTCGGCCAGGAATTCGTCCACCTCGTGCCGCATGTCCTGAGCGCTCCGGAATCGGATATCATTCTCATGATCCTGACGCTGGTGGACATGTCGCTGGTCGCCAACCTGCTGCTTATCATCATCTTCAGCGGCTATGAGAACTTCGTGTCCAAGATCGACACCGCCGGCCACGAGGACCGCCCGGACTGGATGGGCAAGGTGGATTTTTCCGGCCTCAAGATCAAGGTGATCGCCTCGATCGTCGCGATCTCCGCCATCGAACTCCTCAAGGCATTCGTCAACGTCAGCAACGTCGGCGCCCCGGGCACGCCAGGCATCTGGATGATCGAGGACAAGCAACTCGCCTGGAAGGTCGGCATTCACTTTACCCTCGTGCTCTCGGGCGTGCTGTTCGCGCTCATGGACAAAATCGCCGAGAGCACGCCCAAGCACGTCGGCAAGAAACACGGTAATTAAAAAAAGCGCCTGGCTTTACTGGCGCGCATCAGGGGAGAAACAGGCCAGGCTCTCAGGAGTCTGGTTTTCGTTGGGGGCAGGAGGTTTTATGTCCGACATTTACCACGATGGGAACCGGCAGCTGCAGGACCAGTTCGATACCCGGCGTCTCGCCGATCGGCTCGATGAAGCCATCGTGCAGGACAGCATCATGCCCAGCGACAAGGATTTCATCGAGCGCCTGGACATGTTCTTCATCGCCACGGTGGACGAGCGCGGCCACGCCAATTGCTCCTACAAGGCGGGCGACCCCGGTTTCGTGCGCGTGCTGGACGAGCATACCGTCGCGTTTCCCAATTACGACGGCAACGGCATGTATCTCACGATGGGTAACATCCTCATGACGCGCCAGGTGGGATTGCTGTTCATCGATTTTGAAAACCAGAAGCGCATGCGGCTAAACGGCGAGGCCACGCTGGACCGGAACGATCCGCTCATGCGCGAATACCCGGAAGCGCAGTTCATCGTGCGCGTGCAGGCGCGCGAGGTATTCGCCAACTGCCCGCGCTACATTCACAAAATGAAACCGGTGCAACGCTCACGCTTCGTGCCGAAGCAGGAATGCCCCACGCCCGTTCCCGGCTGGAAGAAAGGCGAGTGGGTCGCGGACACCCTGCCTGAAAACGACCCGGCGCGCGACGATACCCGCGAGGTTATTTGACCGCCGCCAGCCGGTGTCGCCGCAGCGCTGTAGTTATTTATTTTACTTTAGGCGGAACCTATGCCTTCCTTCGACGTGGTTTCTGAACTCAACATGCAGGAAGTGACGAACGCGGTCGATCAGGCCAGCCGCGAGATCGCTACGCGCTTTGATTTCAAAGGTGTGAACGCCAGATTCGAGCGCGCAGATAACGTGGTGACGATGTTTGCCGAGGTGGATTTTCAGCTCAAGCAGATGTATGACATCCTGCTGTTGAAACTCGCCAAGCGTGGGGTTGCTCTCGCCTGCTTGAAAGCGGATGAGCCTGTCATTTCCCTGAACCAGGCGCGTCAGGTTGTCACCTTGCGCCAAGGGATTGATGCCCCGCTGGCGAAGGAAGTCGTTAAAACGATCAAAAACTCGAAGCTGAAAGTGCAGACCGCGATCCAGGGCGATATCGTGCGTGTGACCGGCAAGAAGCGGGATGACCTGCAGCAGGTCATCGCCTTGCTGCGCAAGGCGGAACTGAACATGCCGCTGCAATTCACTAACTTTCGGGATTAAGATTCGCCCTTGGCGTCTTGGCGGTGCACTTTGAATACTTTAAAGCGCATGCAGCGTGCGCGGTGCGCACGAACGGATGCGGTTACGGCAACTCGACCCGGTGCTCCGTGCTGTACAGGTAATCCTTGAACACATGTTCCGCCGTCAGCAACTGATAGCTCCCATCCGCGAGACGGCGTGAGGTGTCCTTGAGCCGGTAGGTATAGTGCCCGCAGGTCCAGCAGTCGAAGTTGCGCATGTGGGTGCAGAGACAGGTCTTGTCCATGACCAAGATATTCTCCTCGTCCGGATGTTTGTCCAGCTCGCGGTTGTAGGCCTCGATGTAGGCGCAGTTGCCTGTGCCGTCCAGCAGATAGCCATAGGCTTCGCAGTTGGGACGGATACCGGCGCCGATCGCCGGGCTGTTTTTCAACATGCGCATGGGATAGCCCGTGGGCGAGATCAGGTTGACCTCGATATCCTTCTCGTTGGCCCTGAAGTACTCCTGCTTCACCTTGTCCGGCAGACCGCACTCCTTCGTGACCGTAAAACGTGTCGCCACCTGCACCGCCGCCGCACCCGCCTCCAGGAACTCCACGGCGTCGGTGCCGGTGAAGATGCCGCCCGCCGGAATGACCGGAATATCCAGGCTTTCCTGCTTGAGATACCGGTGAATCTCGTCGACGATGGTCTTAAGATCGTACTGCACCCAGTCCATGCCGAAGCCGAGGTGTCCACCGGCCAGCGGGCCCTCCACGATGATGTAATCCGGCAGGCGGTTGAGGCGCGCGTTCTTTCGCAGGAACAACAACAGCGCGCGCAGCGAGGAAACAATGATGCCGAACTTCACGTCGCGAAACCGCGGATGGTCTTGTACCAGCGCCAGCGAACCCAGATGCAAACCCGCGCTCAAGGTGACGCCGTCGATGCCGCTGTCCATCGCGGCGGACAAACGCACTCGCAAGGTCTCGCGCGGGCTGCCCATCGTGAGCTTTTCCATGGTGTTGATAAAGATCAGTCCCTCGCCCTGCTTGGCCTCCATGGTCCGGCCCACGTGCAGCTTGGTAGCCTCGGCCAGCCTTTGAAGGTCGAACTGCACGACCGACTTATCGCGGTTGGCGACGTTGTATTTGTACTTCTTCTGCTTTTCCTTCACGAAACCGGTCTTGAAACGCCGGTCGGAAACGGTGGGAACCATGGCGTCCGAGATGTGGCCGATGCCGCCGAGCCGCGCCGCGACCAGTGACAGATCCGCAGCAGAAATGTCGACGCCCATTCCGCCGATCATGATGGGCACCAGCTCTTTCTTGCCGAGTTTCAGTCGGAAATCGTCAACTCGTTTCATCGTTCATAGCCGACTCCACGGCATGTAATAAATGTAAACACTATTGAAGCATCGCTCTCGATTTCAAAAATTCTGTAGTCCTGTTTATTCACCTTTTGCCACCGGTCGATTGGCATCCGTGATCCACTCGCTCCAGCTGCCGGCGTACAATTTCGAACCCGCCAGCCCGGCGTGTTCCATCGCCAGGATATTGTGACACGCGGTCACGCCCGAGCCGCACATCTGTACAACCTGATCGGGCGCAACATTGTTCATCGCGGCCAGGTAAAGCTCGCGCAGAGCTTCATCTGACATGAATTCGCCGCTAAAGTCGAGATTGTCTTCATACGGTATGTTGATCGCGCCGGGGATGTGGCCGGCGACTTTGTCGAGCGGCTCGACATCGCCGCGAAAACGTATATCCGCGCGTGCATCGATCAGCACGCCGTCTTTCCGCTCGTGCATTTGCGCCACGTAACCGGCATCCACCCACGTGGCGTTGTTGATCGTCGGATGAAATTGCGTGGCCTGAATCTTGGGCAATTCCGGGGTAACGGGATTTCCTTCGCGCTGCCATTTGGGAAAACCGCCGTCGAGCAACGCAACCGCCTCGTGCCCCAGCCAGCGCAACAGCCACCACAAGCGCGCCGCCATCGCGCCAAAGGTGTCATCGTACACCACGACTTGACTGGTTTTGTCGATGCCCCAATGCCCGAGTTTTTCCGCCAGCACGTGAGGGTATGGAAGCGGATGACGTCCGCTCGCGGGCGTTACCGGCGAGCACAAATCGTTATCTAGATGGGCATAACGCGCCCCGGGGATATGTCCGGCGGCATAAGCTCGCTGGCCGGCATCGGGATCGGTCAAGACAAAACGGCAATCCACGACGACCCAGCGCGGGTCGTCGAGATGCCGTGACAGCGTCGCGGTGTTGACGAGGGTGGTAAGAATCATGGATACAAGATACAGGATTCAGGCATGCATATGAAAAGGCGCGCCGCGCGCCTCATCCAACCCTGTAACTTGTATCGCGATTACCGCACTCCTTTAATAACCACCCTTGCGACGTGACTCCGGAAGGCCGGAAATACGGCCGCCCTGCTTGCTCGGATCTTTGGGGAACAGATCGTAAACGTCTTTCTGAATGACGTTGGTACCCCACTTGTCCGCCATGGCCTTTACGATCGTGCGGGTATTGGGCTGCTCGCCGTTATGATTGATATAACAATCGCGCAGATACTCGATAAGATCCCAGTGCTTCGGTGTGAGCGTGACGCCTTCGCTTTGGGCGATGAACTCGGCCAGCTCCTTGCTCCAATCTTCGGTGTTCTTCAAAAACCCGTTGGCATCGGTGTCGATGGTGTTGCCGTTGAAGTCATAACTCATGATTCCCCCCGATTTTCAGAAAAAAAATATGGCAAAAGTCGTTGGTTGCAATTCGAGAACACAGATAATACAAAGTGCCGCGCCTTAATCCAAGACGGACTTCACTTCCCTGATGTCCTTGTGCGGGATAAACAGCCCGCAACCCAATTTCCGGTCCGTGCCGATACCTTGCTGCTGGAGCTTCACCGACTCCTCGACGGCAAGATCCGCCAACATCAGGCTGCGTGCGCGGATTGTCCGATCCGGCGTGGCAATGACATGATCCATACCACAAAGCATTTTATTGGGGTACACGCCCATTTTATGGAACAGCGCCATGGCATCCTGCAGAAAAACAGCCTCGTCCGTGCCGTCGCGCGTTACGATGTAGCGCGAAAAAAGCGTGGTAATCGTGCTGAGCGGCCTGACAACCGACTTTTCCACCCGCAGCGGCTTGCCGTCAATATCGAGCGTCTGGCCCGTCAGCTTGCCGGCGTCTTCGATACGGTGCTTCGGTAGGCGCAATGTCAGTTTGGTGCGGCGCGACAGATACAGCATGGCATCGGCGTGCTCCGGACGCATCCAGCCGTTGCCGGACTCCGCCACGTGTATCGTGTGCAGGCCGGCGCTGTCCTCTTGCGCGAACCACGGCAGGGCCCGCTGAATCGCCTGCGACAACGCATAGGCATGGTCCACCGGCAGCGCGCGGCATTCAATACTGTAGACAACGTCCACGATGTCGTCGGGGACGGCGTAGCGTTTGTTTTCCTTGGTTTCCTGCCAGTACATTTGTGTTAGCTCAAAAAAATAGACAGGATTAACAGGATTTTTCAGGATTTACAGGATTAATTTCAAAAATATTTTTGGTTTTAATCTTGTTAATCCTGCTTTAATCCTGTTAATCCTGTCTATTGAACGGGCAGCTTCGCCCGGATCGCGTCGCGATCGATCCACCATTCGTCCTGCACCAGCACGTCCACGACATTGCGCAATCGCGGGAGAAATTTCGCGGGGTCCTCGAGTTCGAGTTTCTTGAACCATTGACTGAAGGCGCCCTGATCTTTCACCTCACTGTGCCGCCGCGCCACCGTGGCCAGGAGCTGGTTGGTATAAAACATCAGGTCCTCGCGCACGCGGCCTTCGGCGCGCAGATCGACGATATAATGCGCCACCGTCGCGGCCACGGCCGCGCCATCGGAATCCGGCGGGGTCTCGTCGACCACGTGCTGCAGCATCGCTACCGTCAGCTCCGGATCCATCGGAAAGGTCACCGCCAGCCAGATGCCCTGCCCCAGCGCCGCCAGCGATTCCGGCTGATCGGACAGGAACATGATATCGCAGGCCTGGACCGCGCCTTCCCAGGCTTCGCGATCAATATAGATATCGAACGCCTCGCGGCCGGTTTCCCAGGCATCCTGCTTGTTTTCCAGCCGGATGAGCGTACGGCCGATTTGCAACAGCAGGTCGGCGCGCGCAATCGGATCATAATTGGGAGGCAACTCCAGCATCTGGCGCCTGAATTCCTGGAGTTGGGCTTCCAGCAGCACGCTGGATTCGACGACGTCCTCGCCGCTGTCGGCATCGCCCACGGACGGATCTTCTTTCAGGTATTTCATTTGAATATTCTCATTTGCCACAGAAATCGCAGAAACTCAGAGAGGAATTCTCCAGCAGCGTGCCTTTGTGCTTGTGGCCGACAAACTATCTGGTCACGGAGTGAATGCCGACGAAAGCCCCTTCCAACCGGTCTTCCCAATTGGCCGGCGTGTCCGGATACGTCGGCTTGACGTCGATCTTGAAGAACATCTCCGACTGCGCGCGCGTCTGCACCACCTCGAGCAACTGTTCGAACGTGTCGATATCGTGGTGCTGCAGAAGCACTTCGCTCAGATAAAGCATGATGTCAGCCGCTTGTCTCGCTCAGGTTCGTGCCGCGAATTCGATCATAATAACGCGCACGGTATACCAGTCTTGCGATTCCTTTGTCCATATCGTCTGTGAATGCCGTGCGGTTGTGCAGCACATTGTTGCATATCAGGCCCTGTCCTGGCGCCAGACGATGATGAAATACGTAACGGGAATCGCCGCTGAGCAGATTTTCCAGAAAATGCACGGCCTCCAGTATCACGGCGTCCTGTTTCCACACGATGGAACGCGTGCGCGCGGTATACCGCATGTGCAGATTTCCCGCATTGTCCACCGAGAATACCGGTCCGGTCGAGGCGGCGCGCGTTTCTTCCCCCGACTCCGTATTGGCCGGGATGGTCATGGTATCGGGCGCCATCAGTGCGCGAACATACTCCGGATTGGCATCGCGCATCAGGAGGTACACGATCTCATGATCCAGCAGGCTGTTTTCCCCACCGCCAGCCGCGGGCGACACACAATGCAGCACAAACGCGCGGATGAATGAATCGGGACTGTTGTAATAGCCATCCGTGTGCCACAACAGACGGCGGTTGGAATACGGGATATAGCCGCGCTGCGACTTGCCCGGAACCACCTGCAGCGACGTGATGCCGTCGTCATCAGCGAGCATATTGTTATCCAGTCGCTGTAACCCGAAACGTTCGCCGAGCGCGCGTGGAATCGTTTTGTCTTCCAAACCGCCCGCTTGGCTGGTGTATACGGCCATGTTGGTTTTCCGGCAGATGTGCAGAATAGCGCCTGCCTCGGCCTCCGTCAGGGCGCGTGGATCTCCGATTTCCACGACCAGCGACTCCGCCGTCTCGGGATAGGCATGCAGTTTCTGTTCGCGCCAGCGACGGTAAGCCTCCTTGTCCTGCAAGGAAAATGGGCTCGCCCCCGCCATCGTTTGCGTGGCTGTGGCGGGATGACTCAATGTGGTTCTCTCATGATTCGCCTGCTTGCCTGTATTAATGGGCATCCTGTGCTGATTTCCAACTGATAACCAGCACTCGCTTTCTTCCGGGCGTCATTCGAGGGAGATTTCTCTCGGCCCTGCCGGTCACAAAGTCGCACTCTATGGGAAACATTTAGTATTTTGAATCAGATAGTTGTATTATCCGAGCCTTATCGGCAGGATCATACACACCATTAATATATCCCTTTCGGGAGGGGTATCGCGGTTTTAACTCTCTCTTACGAGTGATTCTTTTATCGTGGGCCCCGATTAGACTCAGCCTCCGCAAAGCTGCATTAGATCACTGCCTGTGTAAGAGAGTGTTGCGGTTTCGATGAGGTGAGCTGAAAGCGCCCGCGGAACTAACGGGAGACAAGCAATAGCAACGCTACGCATAAGTGCAGAAACGCGGTCTTTCTCCGCGAAACAGAAATTACCGGAAGACCGGAACATACATCAATACTACGTGCAGGAGACAGCTTAAATGGCCCAGAACCAACCAAAGAATCCGGAAAAACACTCGACGTACGTACCGAAAGAGAAGAAGTCCACCAAACCGTTTCACAAAACTCCGCTGCTCGACCAGCTGGAAAGCGGTCCGTGGCCCAGCTTCGTGACTGGCCTGAAGCGTCTGGCCCACGACAACAACATGATGGTCGATCTGCTGGGTCAGCTGGAATACTCATACACCACCCGCAAGGGTTACTGGAAGGGCGGCACGGTATCGGTGTTCGGCTACGGCGGCGGCATCATTCCCCGCTTCACCGAACTCATGGGCACGGATGGCAAAGCCATGTTCCCCGAGTCGAAAGAATTCCACACGCTGCGCGTTCAGCCCCCTGCCGGCAATCATTACACCACCAAGATGCTGCGTCAGTTATCCGACTCCTGGAAGAAATGGGGCTCGGGACTGATCGCCTTCCACGGTCAGACCGGCAACATCATGTTCATCGGCACCACGTCCGAGAACACGCAGCACTTCTTCGATGAAATCAACAAGTACGGCTGGGACCTCGGCGGCGCCGGCCCGTGCGTGCGTACCGCCATGTCATGCGTGGGCGCGGCGCGTTGCGAACAATCGAACACCAACGAGCAGAAGATTCACCGTGTCCTGGTCAACAACTTCATCGACGACATGCATCGTCCGGCCCTGCCCTACAAGTTCAAATTCAAGGTCTCGGGCTGCCCGAACGACTGCATGAACTCGATCCAGCGCGCGGACTTCGCCGTGATCGGCACCTGGCGCGATGCGATGAAGGTCGACCAGAAGGAAATCAAGGCATTCATCAAGAGCAAGAGCCGCAAATACGTCATCGACAACGTCGTGAACCGTTGCCCGACCAAGGCGCTGTCGCTGAACGACGATGACACGCTCGACGTGGACAATCGCAACTGCGTGCGCTGCATGCACTGCATCAACGTCATGACCAAGGCGCTCAAACCTGGCGACGACAAGGGCATCACCCTGCTCATCGGCGGCAAGCGCACGCTGAAAATCGGCGACACCTTCGGCACCGTGATCATTCCGTTCATGAAGATGGACACCGACGAGGATTACGAGAAGCTCCGCGAGATCGCCGCCAATACCATCGACTTCTGGGCGGAAAACGGCCTGGAGCACGAGCGTTGCGGCGAGATGATCGAGCGCATCGGCCTGGTGAACTTCCTGGAAGGCATCGGTCTCGACGTCGATCCGAACATGATCACGCAACCGCGCACCAGCTCCTACGTGCGTTTGGACGAGTGGGATCAGGAAGCCGAGAAGTGGAAGAACCGCAAGCAACACGCGGCCGGCTGATCGCGCCCCATTGACAGACGGGTCCGCCGAAGGTATTCAGGCGGGCCCATTTTCAACCGGACATAGACAAGTCACAGGTTTTGGAGAGAACAGATTATGGCCCAAGCAACCACTGTAAAAGCCGCAACCCCCCGCACTCCCACCGAGTCCGGCTGCCCGGACCCGTTCCAGTACATGCATCCATTGATGATCAGGAACTTCGGTAACTGGGCATATCACGACCGGCCACGTCCGGGCGTACTGCACCATGTCGCGAAGTCGGGCGATGAGATCTGGACGGTGCGCGTTGGCACCCAGCGCCAGCTCGGTCCTTACGAGATCAATCTGCTGTGCGACATCGTCGACAAGTACGGCGAAGGCTACGTGCACTTTACCATCCGCTCCAATCTGGAAGTCATGGTGTCCAAGAAGGAGCAGGTCGAGCCTTTGATCAAAGCGTTCGAAGAGGCTGGCTACCCGGTCGGCGGCACCGGCAACTCGGTGACGATGATTTCCCATACCCAGGGCTGGCTGCACTGCGACATCCCGGGCACCGACGCCTCGGGCGTGGTCAAGGCACTGATGGACGACCTCTATGAAGAGTTCGTCAAAGAGGACATGCCAAACCGCGTGCACATCACCACCTCCTGCTGCCAGATCAACTGCGGCGGCCAGGGCGACATCGCCATCAACGTGCAGCACACCAAGCCGCCCAAGATCAATCACGATCTCGTGGCCAACGTGTGCGAGCGTCCCTCGGTCGTGGCGCGCTGCCCGGTGGCGGCGATCCGTCCGGCCATTGTCAACGGCAAACCGTCGCTGGAAGTCGACGAAAAGAAGTGCATCTGCTGCGGCGCATGCTTCCCGCCCTGCCCACCCATGCAGATCAACGACCCGGAGCATTCCAAGCTCGCCATCTGGGTCGGCGGCAAAAACTCCAACGCGCGTTCCAAGCCGATGTTCCACAAGCTCGTGGCCGCCGGCGTTCCGAATAATCCGCCGCGCTGGCCCGAAGCCGGTGCCATCGTCAAGAAAATTCTGCGCGTGTACAAGGAAGACGCCAAGGATTGGGAGCGCGTGGGTGACTGGGTGGATCGCATTGGTTGGCCGCGGTTCTTCGAACTCACGGACCTGCCGTTCACCAAGTTTCATATCGACAACTGGCGCGGCTCGCGTTCGAGCCTGAATGCCTCGGCGCATATTCGCTTTTAAATATATTCACCATAAAGAAATACAGGCTGCAATCGACGCCGGGCTGTCCCGGCGTCGATTGATAACCGAAGTCGACGGGGATTGATAGAGATCAAGGGGGGCGATGATGAAGTTTGGTATTTTGGTCAATGAAGGCCCATACACGCATCAGGCGTCGGACACGGCGTACCTGTTCGCCAAGGCTGCGATCGAGAAGGGGCACAAGATTCACCGTGTGTTCTTCTATCATGACGGCGTGTACAACTCGAGCCGGCTCACCGAGCCGCCGACGGATGACCGTCATATCGTTAACCGCTGGCAGAAGCTGGGAAAAGACCATCACATCGACCTGGTGGTGTGCGTGGCTGCGGCACTGCGCCGGGGCATCAAGGATGAAAATCTGCTGGAAGGATTCCGCATCTCCGGTCTGGGGCAACTGGTCGAATCGGGCATCCAGTCGGATCGCCTGGTCGTGTTCGGCGATTAACGGGAGGCGCGAATGTCCGAAGCAACTGGCGGTATCGAGATGGAAGAAAACACCAGCGGAAAGGTAAAGAAGTTCCTGTACGTGAACCGCAGAGCGCCGTATGGCACGATCTACGCGCTGGAATCACTGGAAGTCGTGTTGATCACGGCGGCGTTTGACCAGGATGTGAGTCTCGCCTTCCTGGAAGACGGCGTATACCAGGTGGTCAAGGGCCAGCACACGAAGGGGATTGACGTTAAAAACTTCTCTCCGACCTATCGCGCGCTGGAGGGATATGACATCGAGAAACTGTACGTGGAGAAGGAATCCATGGAAACCCGCGGCCTGAAGGAGAGCGACTTCATCGTTCCCGTGAAGGTGCTCAGCGCCCAGGAAATGGCCGACCTCATGCTGACGCAAGACGTGATTCTGAGCTTTTAAGAGGATTGAGAAATGCTGCACACCGTGAACAAATCACCCACCGAACGCAACTCCCTGGAGAGCTGCTTCAAGTACCTCAAAAAGGGATCCGTCGTCCTGTTGATCGAGGACGGCGTGTATGGCGCCCTGAAAGGCTGCACGACCACCAAGATGGTCGAACAGACTCTCAAGAGTTTCCCGATCTATGCGTTGTATCCCGATATCGAAGCGCGTGGGATGCAGGATCGGGTTATCGACGGCATCAAGCTGGTCGACTACAGCGGGTTCGTGGATCTGGTGGCGGAACACACCACCGTCCAGGCCTGGCTTTGATATTTATCAATGACTTTAACCGACGAGGAGTACATACATGCCTATCAACGTAGCAGGTAAGACCATCGAAACCGATGAAGAAGGTTATCTTTCCAGCCGTACTGACTGGAGCGAGGAAGTCGCGAAGGAAATGGCCAAGGCTGACAACTGCGATCTGTCGCAGAACCACTGGGAAGTGCTCAACTTCCTGCGTGAATACTATGAAGAATATCAGATCGCGCCCGCCGTGCGCGTGTTGACCAAGGCGATCGGCAAGAAACTCGGCGCGGACAAGGGCAACAGCAAGTATCTGTATGAACTGTTCCCCTACGGTCCCGCAAAACAGGCGTGCAAATACGCCGGCCTGCCGAAACCGACGGGCTGCGTGTAAAAGGGTTGCCGGCCGAGCTTGCCGGTTGATCGGTAACATGTCGGGCCGCGGCGCCTGCTTTACATTGGTGGTGCCGTGGACAGTAAAGTAGCGGGGTAACGATGTCAGTCGTGACACTGGTTTACGCACTGCTGTTCTACTTGGCGACGGCTATCCTCGTCATCGGTGTAACGCGCAAGATCTTCATCTACGCGCGCACGCCGCAGCCGTTGAAAATCCCGACTACTCCGGCGCCGACCACCCGCGCCGGAGTCTGGATGCGCATGGCGCGCGAAGTCACGGTGTTCGAGAGCCTGTTCAAGTCGAACAAGTGGACCTGGTTGTTCGGCTGGGTGTTCCACCTGTGTCTGTTCGTGGAGCTGCTCTGGCACCTGCGCTATTTCACCGAACCCGTCTGGTTCTTCGTGCCGTTGCTTCAGTGGTTCATCATATTCACCGGTTTTGGCATGGTCGCGGGCCTCCTGGGACTGTGGGGGCGCCGTTTTCTGGTGGACCGGGTGCGTTACATCAGCAATTTATCCGACCATCTGATGCTGGCGCTTCTGGTCGGTATCGGGGCCAGCGGTCTCTCCATGAAGTACCTGGCCCGCACCGATATCATTTCCCTCAAGGCCTTCTTCCAGGGGTTGATAACGTTCAACTGGCAACCGCTCCCGGCTGACCCGGCCCTGCTGGTGCATCTCACCCTGGTGGCGACGCTCATGATCGTGTTCCCGGTCAGCAAGCTGCTGCATGCGCCGGGCGTGTTCTTCAGCCCCACCCGCAACCAGGTCGACAACTCCCGCGAGAAGCGCTGGGTCGCCGGCTGGAGTGCGAAGATCGACAACACCAAGGCAACGGGGAACTAAGCGATGGCTGATATCGAAGTACCGGTCCTCGGCGAATACCAGGTCACTCCCCATATCAAGCAGGACACGATGGCCGGCTCCAAGCCGTACGTCGCAAAACCCGATATCCAGGCCGGCATGGGTTTCCCGAAAGAATTGGTGCCGGACTGGGAAAACGTCGCCGTCAAGAAACTGGGCGATCTGGTGTCGCAATCACGCGCGCTCCAGGTGTTCCTGGATTCGTGCGTGAAGTGCGGCGCCTGCACCGACAAGTGTCACTATTATCTCGGCACCTCCGACCCGAAAAACATGCCGGTCGCACGCCAGGACCTGTTGCGCAGCGTATATCGCCGTTATTACACCTTCGCCGGAAAATTCTTCCCCAAGCTCGTCGGCGCGCGTGACATGACCAAGGACGTGCTCGACGAGTGGTATACCTATTTTCACCAATGCTCGCAGTGCCGCCGCTGCTCGGTGTTCTGCCCTTATGGCATCGATACCGCCGAGATTTCGATGGCCGCGCGCGAAATCATGGACACCGTCGGTCAGGGCCAGAAGTATTGCAACGAAATCCTCGTCAAGGTCTACTCGATCGGCAACAACCTCGGTCTGCCGGGGCCGGCGCTCATCAACACGCTGGAGGGCCTCGAGGAAGACGTCAAAGACGATACCGGCGTAGACGTGAAGTACCCGGTTGACGTCAAGGGCGCCGAAGTACTGGTGGTTACGCCCTCGGCTGACTTCTTCGCCGAGCCGCATGTCGACGGGCTCATCGGCTACGGCAAGGTGTTCCATGCCGCCGGCGTCTCCTGGACGCTTTCCTCACACGCATCCGAAGCCGGCAACTTCGGCATGTTTATCGGCTCGAGCAAGGACCTGCACAAGGTCGCCAAACGCATCCGCGAGGCGGCGCTGGATCTGGGCGTCAAACGCATCGTCGTCGGTGAGTGCGGTCATGCCTGGCGCGTGGCTTACAGCTTCTGGAACACGCTCATCGGCCCGTTCGATTTCCTCGACCAGCGCTACCCGATACCGCAGCATATCTGCGAGTTCACCTATGACTTGATTCAGCGTAACGCGCTCAAATTCGACAAGAGCGCGAACGACGACAAGGTCGTTACTTTTCACGATTCCTGCAACGTGGCGCGCGCCTCGCGCATGGGCAACATGCCGGGCGGTCAGTTCATCATCCCGCGCGCCGTGGTCAGGGCCTCGGTCAACAAGTTCTTCGACATGGCGCCCGAGACCATCGGCGAAAGCACCTACTGCTGCGGCGGTGGCGGCGGGCTGCTCACCGACGAGCTCCTGGACCTGCGTATCAAGGGCACGGCCCCGCGCATGCAGGCATTCAAGGACGTCGTCGAACAGCACGGTGTCACCCATATCGCCGCGATCTGCGCCATCTGCAAGGCACAGTTCACCAAAGTCCTGCCCTACTACAAGTTCCCGATGGACACGATTCAGAGTGTTCACGGACTGGTCAGCAAGGCGATCCGGCTTGGCGCGGTAAACGAATAATTTTTTCACTGGCAAACTGTATCTAGAGACAGGAGATTCGCAATGGCAACTCCCGCAGACAAGACCAAAGAGGTTAAGCCCGGTTTAACGTTCCGGAAATACAAGGACGGTGACCAGGAATGGCCTTCCTTGCAGTCGCGGATTTTTACCGCCGATGCAACCGACAAGTGCCCGACCTACGTGCACAAGACGCCTCCCTGCCAGGCGAGCTGCCCCTCGGGCGAAGACATTCGTGGCTGGCTCAACATCGTGCGCGGCATCGAGAAGCCGCCCAAAGAGGTGAAGTGGCAGGAGTATGCTTTCCTCCGCTCCACCGACGCCAATCCCTTCCCGTCCATGATGGGCCGCGTCTGCCCCGCTCCGTGCCAGACGGGCTGTAACCGCAACGTGGTGGAAGACTACGTCGGCATCAACGCCGTGGAGCAATTCATCGGCGACTGGGCGTTGACGAACAAGATCGCCTTTAAACCTGCCGAGAAGTCCACGGGCAAGAAAGTCGCGATCATCGGCGGCGGTCCCGCCGGTCTCGCGGCGGCCTATCAGCTGCGCCGCAAGGGACACGCGGTAACCATGTTCGACGACCACGATGAACTCGGCGGCATGGCGAAGTATGGCGTGCCGGGCTATCGTCTGCCGCGCGAATCGCTGAACGGTGAAATCAATCGCATCGTTAACATGGGCGTTGAGGTCAAACTCAAGACCCGGATCGGCGTGGATATCCCGATGAAGGATATTGAAAAACAGTACGACGCCGTCCTGTTCGCCATCGGCTGCAAGTCCGGTCGCGCGCTCCCGGTTCCCGGCGCGGATGCGCCGAATTGCATCACCGGCGTGGCCTTCCTCGAGGCGTTCAACCAGGGCCGCCTCAAATCCGTATCCGGCCGCGTGATCGTGATCGGTGGCGGCGACACCTCCATCGACGTCGCCTCGGTGGCGCGCCGCCTGGGTTACATCAAGGAACTGGCCGAGTCCGAGCGTCCGGAATATATCGTCATGGGCCAGACCGCGCATGACGTAGCGGTCACGGCCAAAAAGGACGGCGCCGACGTGTTGCTGATGTCGCGCCAGCCGGTGGAAAAGATGAACGCCGCCAAGCACGAAATTGACGATGCCCAGCGCGAAGGCGTGACCATCCGCGGTTCGCTGCAGCCGGTGCAGGTCATCCTCGACGACAAGGGTCGCGCCAAGGCGCTGCGTGTCATCGAGATCGACTACTCCAGCGGCAAAGCGGTGGAGAAGCCGGGCTCGGAGCAGAACCTGGAAGCCGATCTTATCGTTTCCGCCATCGGCCAGATGGGCGACTTCCGCGGCATGGAAGAATTCAACAACGGCAAGGGCCTGATCAATGCCGACAAGTTCTACCAGGTGCCCGGCAAACCGGGTCACTTTGTTTGCGGTGACATCATCCGCCCGCACCTGCTCACCACGGTGATCGGCCAGGGTTCGATTGCGGCCGACAGCATCGATCATTTCCTCAGCAAGCAGGACATGGGCAAGCGTCCCAAGGTGGACGTGCACCACTTCAACCTGCTCGCCAAGCTGCAGGAAGTGGGCTTGACCCCGAAGCAATTCAAGCCGGACGGTCCGGAAACCGAGCGTGCGATCGACCGCGGCCTGCGCGGCACATCGGAACAGGGTAAATCCGTCGGCGGCTTCGCGATCCACAACTACGAAGACCGCTCGGAAGCCGAAGTGTGCCAGTCGGACGAACTCTTCCTTGGCCACTTCCAGTATTCCGCGCGCCACCTGCGCACCGAGATGGTTCCCGACGCCAAAGAAGTGCTGGGGCACTTCAAGGAACGCATGCTCGGGCTGGAAGAAAAACAGACCGTCGAGGAGGCCAAGCGCTGCATGAGTTGCGGCATGTGCTTCGAATGCGACAACTGCGTCATCTATTGCCCGCAGACCGCCGTCAAACGCACGCCCAAAACCGAATCGACGATGGGGCGCTATGTGTACACCGATTACGATCTGTGCATCGGTTGCCATATCTGCGCCGACGTCTGCCCGACCGGCTACATCAAGATGGGCATGGGCGATCACTAAGATAACTCGCAACGATGAACAAAATCTGGCGAATCGTGTTTGGCGGAGTGGCTGTAGTGGCGGCTGGCATGCTGGCTGTCTCGGCGGTACTGGCGGCGGAAACATCCGGCGCCAAACCCGCTCTCGGCCCGACCGTGAAGACATACAAGGGCGACAAGTGCGTGGAAGACACAGATTACATGCGCCGCAACCACATGAAGGTGATCCTGCACCAGCGTGACGAGACGATGCACAGGGGGATTCGCACGCAGAAACACAGCTTGAAAAACTGCGTTGACTGCCACGCCGATCCCAAGACCAACAGCGTGCTCGGCAAGGACGGCTTCTGCGAAAGCTGTCATGTCTACGCTTCCGTCAGCATCGATTGCTTCACCTGCCACACCTCGGCGCCGGAAAAGAACGGACAACCACCCAAGGCGGCGGAACCTGCCGGTCTGATAGAAAAGATGCACACGTCCGCCGTGATGGGCACAGCCAACGGGAATCAACCATGAGCCTCAGCCGCAGAGAATTCATTGGAATCGGCGGCGCCGCCGTGGCCGGCATGGCGCTGGCGCCGGGCTTGCGTCTGGTTGAATTGGCGGGCGCCCGCTCTCCCGAAGAGGCCGCCACCCGCCTCCAGCGGTGGGGCCTGCTCGTGGATATCGGCAAGTGTCACGACTGCAACGCCTGTGTTACCGCCTGCCGCACGGAAAATGGCTGGGACGGTCATAACCGTCCCGCCACCGATGCCCAGTGGATTCGCAAAGTCGAGCTCAAGGACAAGCTGACCGGCTACGTTGAGACGCTTCCGGTCATGTGCCAGCACTGCGCGGAACCGCCGTGCGTGGATGTCTGCCCCACCGGCGCTTCGTTCAAGCGCATTGACGGCATTGTGCTGGTGGACAAGCATATCTGCATCGGCTGCCGCTACTGCATGATGGCCTGCCCGTACAAGGCGCGCTCCTTCGTGCACGAGGAAACCACCAACCAGAAACCACATGCCCCGCGCGGCAAGGGCACGGTTGAGTCCTGCACGCTGTGCGTGCACCGTGTGGACGCCGGAAGAATTCCGGCCTGCGTCGAGGCCTGCACCAAGGACGGTAACAAGGCCATGGTCTTCGGTGACCTCAAGGATCCGAACAGCGAGATCAATAAACAGCTCGCGTCCGCACCTACCACCCAACTGCGCCCGGATCTGAATCTGAACACCGGCGTGCGTTACCGGGGAATCTGACGCATGGCACATGTAAATTACGGAACGATCGAACCACGTAGCCTCGGTTTCTATGCCGTGTTGGGCATACTCGGCGCCATCACCCTCGCGGGACTTGGCGCCGCCCTGTACATGGAACACCACGGCCACTGGATCACCGGCATGTCTAACCAAGTCATGTGGGGCGTGCCGCATGTATTCGCCGTGTTCCTGATTGTGGCCGCCTCGGGCGCGCTCAACGTCGCTTCGATTGCCTCGGTCTTCGGCCGCCAGCTTTACAAGCCGCTGGCGCGTCTCTCGGGCCTTCTGGCTATCACCCTGCTGGCCGGCGGTCTGGCGATACTGGTCCTGGATCTCGGACGGCCGGACCGTCTGATCGAAGCCATGACCTATTACAACTTCAAGTCCATTTTTGCGTGGAATATCTACCTCTATATCGGCTTCTTCGGCATCGTTATCGTTTATCTGTGGATGATGATGGAACGGCGCATGAACGATTACACCAAACCGGTCGGCATGCTGGCGTTTATCTGGCGCCTGACCCTCACCACCGGTACCGGTTCCATCTTCGGTTTCCTGGTAGCGCGTGACGCCTATAACTCGGCGATTATTGCGCCGATGTTTATCATCATGTCCTTCGAGTTCGGGCTGGCGATATTCCTGGTGGTGCTGATGGCCGGCATGCGCTGGACGGGCCGGGAACTGGGCGATGTCGTGTTCGGCCGTCTGCGCAACCTGCTTGGCGTGTTCGTCGCCGCGGTGCTCTATTTCGTTACCGTCTATCACCTGACGAACCTGTATATCACGCAACGCCACGGGATCGAGGGCTTTATCCTGCTGCATGGCGGTGTCTATACGCAGATGTTCTGGCTCGGCCAGGTTATCGTGGGTGGCGTTATCCCGCTCGTCATATTGTTCTCCGGCCTCGGCAAGTCGCGGGCGCTGACGGCGCTCGCTGCCATTCTTGTCGTGCTCGGCGGCCTGGCCCAGATCTACGTCATCATTATCGGCGGCCAGGCGTACCCGATGCCGCTCTACCCCGGGAAAGATATCGTCAGCAGCGGTTTCTTCGACGGCGTGGTGACAATGTATTCACCGAGCCTGCCCGAGGTGGTCCTTGGTATCGGCGGTATGGGACTGGCGCTCGTCATGGCGGCCTTCGCCATGAGGGTGCTCCCCTTCCTCCCGCAAAGCCTGTCGGATGCCGACGCCGACCCGCATCACGGCACCAGACAGGCAACGACATAAAGCAATAGACAGGATTAACAGGATTTCACAGGATTAAAGACATTAAAAAAAATCCTGATAATCCTGAAAAATCCTGTTAATCCTGTCTATTCTTCGCGTCTTCGCATTGGGGTCGCATGAACCGTCTGCTCGTCTCCGCCGCTCATAAATCCTCGGGCAAGACCACGCTGTGCGTCGGCTTGTGCGCCGCCGTGCGCGCCCGCGGCCTCGTCGTCCAGCCGTTCAAGAAAGGCCCCGATTTCATCGATCCCATGTGGTTGTCCCTGGCCGCCGGGCGCGACTGTCACAACCTCGATTTCTATCTCATGGGGCGCGACGAAATCCTGCGCACCTTCGCGGCACGTTCCCGCGGCGCCGATATCTCCCTGATCGAAGGCAACAAGGGGCTGTACGACGGCCTGAGCCTCGACGGCAGCAACAGCAACGCGGCGCTCGCCACCCTGCTCGAAACCCCGGTGGTGCTGGTCATCGACGCGCGCGGGATGACCCGTGGCATCGCCCCGCTGATCCTGGGTTACCAGGCCTTCGATCCCCAAATCCGCATAGCCGGCGTCATCCTCAATCAGCTGGGCGGGTCCCGGCACGAGGCGAAGCTGCGCGCCGTCATCGAGCACTACACCGACGTACCGGTACTGGGAGCGGTGCATCACGATGACCGATTCGCCATCGTCGAACGTCACCTTGGCCTCATGCCCAGCAACGAAGCCAACGCGGCCAGGGAAAAAATCGACACGATCGCTGCGTTAGTGGCTGCTTCCGTTGATCTCGATCGCCTGATCGCCGTTTCCTCCCAGGCGCCGGCGCTCTCAGAAATCGCCCTCACCCAGTCCTCTCCCGAGAGTAGAAAAGAAAAGGAACCCTCTCCCAGTCCTCTCCCGCTGCGCGGGAGAGGGGATTCGGAAGTAAGCCCCATTAAGATTGGTATTGCCCGCGATGCCGCCTTTGCCTTCTACTACCCGGGCGATCTCGAGGCGCTGCGCGCCGCGGGCGCCGATCTGGTCACGATCGACACGTTAAAGGACGCCAGGCTGCCCGAAGTGGACGCGCTGTTCATCGGCGGCGGATTTCCCGAAGTTTTCATGGAACAACTGGAGGCCAACGCCTCCCTGCGGCACGATATCCGTCAGGCGATTGAAGGCGGCCTCCCAGCCTATGCCGAGTGCGGGGGTCTCATGTATCTGGCGCG
>Ga0209515_10000963_pt1 | contig 49639 bp, 56 predicted proteins | sample Subgroupgradi54m_FD_187454 | JGI IMG/M metagenome (GOLD analysis project Ga0209515, IMG submission 187454) | Subsurface groundwater microbial communities from S. Glens Falls, New York, USA - GMW60B uncontaminated upgradient, 5.4 m (SPAdes)... ... | reverse complement strand
CCAGGCTGATGCGCCCGGCCCAGTTCAAGAGGATTCAATCCACAAAGAACCAGCCTGACCTTCCCGCGGTATGGCCTCAGCTTTCATCGAGACCCGAATTTCGGAAGTCATTCTATGCCTTCAGTCGTCACGTGTCACCGTGCGACAGCTCTGCCTGAATCGCCTCGTAACGATATATACGAGACTGATCTATACGGCAACTGACATTTGTTAGCACCGTATAAGCATAGAGTCTCTCCAATAAACAAAAGCAGCCGGTCGCGCTAACCGGCTGCTTTGCAGAGGGAAAGAAAAAATGGCGGTGCAGGGACTCGAACCCCGGACACGCGGATTATGATTTCTGGCCGCGATTTCCCTGCCTTTTCTGCTTGGTGGCTATCCATTGCGCTACGTGAGGGTTGTTGCGATGGCTTCTTGCTGCCCGTTGACGTGAATATAGCCAGTTTGGGGGTGGTTTGTTAGCACAGTGTTAGCACGGATTCGACTACTGAAGGAGTTCGAAAAACTGGTTGGGAGTCAGGGTGGCATCGCGCAGCAGCTTGCGTAGAAGCCCGTGCCCAAGCTCCTTGTGTCGAGGCACGGTGAGCGGTCTGCGGGATGGATCGCTGGGATGATGCAGGCGGATGTGGCTGCCACGCTGCCGGACTTTCAGATAGCCGAGCCGTCGAAACGCCTTCACCGCCGCATCGCCGGAGACGACGGGCAATTTAGGCATACGTCAGCGTGTGGAAGGCCAACTCGCGGGGGTGGTAGTCCTTCAAGCGAGCCTGATTCGCTTTCTCTTCCAAGCACAGATCAAGGACTTCACGGATATTGTGCAGGGCTTCGTCGAGGGTCTTACCCTGCGTATAGCAGCCCGAAAACAGTGGGCATTCGACGACGTAATACCCGTCCTCATCACGCTCAACCAGGATCGGTAATTGAATCGGCTTTGTCATGTTTCCTCTGACGATGCGTTCTCGACGACGTTTTCAGGTTATCAGTATAACAGATGCCCGAACAGGTACGGTCCGGATACGGTGGGCACTGCAAGCAGCACGGGCTGAGATTCCCTCCGTTCTTGGGCTTTTTCGAGAGCTTCCTTGGGACTCTTGCCGCTCCCGACAACATGTCGTTGGTCAGCCGAGAGCGCAACCCATTGGTCGGTGACATCCTTCAGCAGCACCGTCAGGTCAATCGTTTGGGAGGTCGTTTCTGCCATGTCCATTCCTCCTAATTCACACCACTATCTTACCGCATGCTGAGCATCGACGGCAAGCACAACAGCCTCGGTCCCGCCGAACACCTGCGCGTCGAGCCGTTCCCCGGCGCCGTGCTGCATTTCCGGCAGGAGATGGCCGTAGCGGTCAATGGTGGTCTGCACCGACGAATGACCAAGCTGCGATTGAATGAATTTCACGTGAGCGCCTTGGGCGATCAAGAGGCTCGTGAAGGTGTGCCGAAGATCGTGGAATCGAACCCGCCTCAGGCCAGCACGGGCCAAGGTCGGCCAAAACTCTCGGCGAATCATGTTCGGCCTGTCCATCGGCGTACCCTGCCGTGTGCAAAAGACAAGCTCCTGCGGACTCTCAGGGCCGTTGATCCGATGGAGTTCCAACGCCTCCCGCAAGCGCGGAGACATGACAATCGCTCGGATCGAGCGCCGCGACTTCGGCGTTGAGAAGCGCCAGGAGACCGCGTCCCCGCCCTTCTGCGCGGCTTCGATTAGCTCGTCACTGTCACACCAATACAGACTGCGCCTGACGTGGATGCTGTTAGCCGTCCAGTCCACGTCTCCCCATTGAAGCCCAAGCAATTCACCCGACCGCATCCCAGTGAGGATCGCCGTCAAGAACAGTGTTCGATACGGCTCGTCCGCGTGTTGAAGGAGCAGCCGAATCTCACTGGGGTTGAGGTAGTCCATTTCTTTCGGCTCAACGCGCAAGGGCTTGATCCCTTCCGAAGGATTCTCTCGGAGGTAGTGCCACCGCTTGCCATGTTTCAGCATGACTTTCAAGACCGCAAGCGCCTGGTTAACGGTACGCGGCGCAACCGGCCTCTCGCGGAGCGTCTTCGACAGGAAGCCTTGAATGCGCTCATTGGAGATGTCGGCGAGGAGGAATCCTTCAAACGCTGGCTTAAGGTAGCATGCGACGATGCTGCGATAACGGCGGAGGGTGAGCGGCTTCACCGATCCGGCGGCATAGTCCTGTAGCCACTTGTCGGCGAAGTCGTCGAAGGTAATCGCTCTGAGTTGTCGGTAGGTGCCGCTGTGTAGCTCGTGCAGGACATGCACCAGGCGTCGCTCAGCGTCCTTCTTGTTGCGTCCGACGGATTCCCACTTCTGGCGATTCCCGACGCGAACAACAATCGAGTAGGCGGCCCGTGGATGGCGACAGCTTCCCGTCGTTCGATTCCCGCACGTCCTGCACCGCCAAATAATGCTTCCTTGGGCCATAGCTTACTGCACCTCGCTATGGCCAATTATATCATAATTATGAACTAACTCAAGCTTCTTCTTTGCGTGGCTTCGGCCCCGGCTTACGCTCTGTCGAGAGATACCGCTTGAGAGACGCCTCATCGATCAACCAAGTTCCCCCGGCCTTGCGCCCCTGGACAACCTTCCGGGAAACGAGATAGACGATGTAGCGATGAGACAGCCGATACCGCCTGGCGGCCTCCGGTGCGGTTAATACCCCATGAATGGGCGAGGTGTCTTTCACGGCCCTTATGATACGGTGTCCTTTGTCGCATTTCCACCCTTCCCCCGAGTACGGAAGAATGCCATGACCTCCGCTGGATTAAATCGAACGTACTTGCCCAACCGAACGCACGGGATCGCGCCGGAGCGTGTTCGCTCGTAGACCCAGCTGACGGCTACGTTGAGTCTCTTCGCTAGCTCGCGCACATCGATCAGCTCTGAAGAATCATGGGACTCCATCGACTTACATTCCTCTCTCGTTATGTGACTGCTGCACCTTGAGCAACATCGTCGCAATGCGCTCCACCTCCTCCACCTTCAACGCACTGATGTTGATAATCGGCGCGGAAGATGCGGAAGATGCAGTCTCCTCTTCCGCCGAGTTCGCCCAGAGAATCGTTCGAATTGCGCCCAACCGAATCGTGTGGTCTGGCTCCTCGCCCACGCGCTGGCCCTCGTGCCAGACGCCCTTCTTCGCACGGCGCAGACGTTTCAAGTCGAGGCTCAGCTCCTCGACGGGGTTATGGAGATGCACGATTTCCGCAACGCGGGCTTGTACCTCATCATTTCTCATCAACCGGCTACCGCCACTTTCCGCCGAATGCCCCGCAGCGCCATAGGCTTCTGTGTAGGCGCGGGCAACGTGAACGCGAGCATGGGGCTGAGCGATTTGTCGAGCTAAACAACGGGCGAACCTCTCGCGCTTTGGACGATGAAGGGGTGGCATTCTTGATCTCCTATTCGGAATAACACTCTCTCTGAAACGTCAACTATAGCTCCTCGTGCGTCTACCCCCTTAGGGGGTATAGACGCGTCGATGAATGCTCCTTGCGTCTATATTCGTCTATTCTCCAATTCTGGACGTATCCGATCTCAAAAGTCTTGCGTGCATAAACATTGATGCTACTCATGTCGACGATTCACCCTTTCCGTCCACCACCGAAGGAGGACGAATCAGACTCCACTTCGAGTTCTTCCCGCGGCCACTTTGCCGCACCTGGCCTAATCTCTTCAAGCGTTCCAGGGCAGCATCGATTCTTGGTCGAGACACGCTGCCCTTCAGCCGTTCCTCAAGTTGGTTGGCCGAGATCGAGTCAGCCATGAGTATGCGCAAAACGGCTTGCCCGTCAGCCGCGTCCTGCTCGGATGCAGCGTCCACGAGATCGATGATGGGGTAGTCGCCTATGTAGGTGTCAAATTGCTTGCCTCGAATCATCTGGTAGTTGAAGCTCGTATCCGAGCGGTACTTGTGGAACACGCGAGCCTCGACAGTATCTCCATGCCGATCCAGTCCGATCAAGACTTCCCAGATAGCGTTGTAGTCTGAGGTGCCTCTCAGCCAAGCACCTGGCTGATCCTTAGACGCGATCGTATGCCCGCTGTGATGAATGACGATGATCGTCACGTTATACAAGCGCACCAGTGCTCGCAGGCGGGTACAAAGCGGCGCCATTTCGGTTGATGAGTTTTCTTCAAGCTCATGGGAGCGTCTCAGCGTATCGAGAATGACGACGTCAGCCTTCGAATTCCGAATGTCCGCTTCAATTTTGTCAAAATCCCTCGGCAGGCTGACGGCTAGAGCGTTCGACATCAACAGATTCCTGGGAAAACGTCTCCCCTGAAGGAGGTGTCTCGCCCTGGCCTTTGTTTCGCCTGGATGGTCTTCCAAGGAGATGTACAATACGCTCACGCGTCTGGTCACAAACCGATCCAGGAATAACCGGCCAGCGGCCAAGCGTAGGGCCAGATATAAGGCGAGTAGCGACTTGCTCGCCTTGGGTTGAGCAGAAATAAACGCCAATACCCCTTTCGGCAGCACCGCATCGATTAGCCACCGCAGGCGCTTCGTCTTGATCTTGCCGATAGGCGTAAAGCCAAATCCGTCCATACCGCCTTGCGGCTGATTCATCTGCATCTACATCGATCCCCTTACACCTTGACTAGCTGTGAATCAAAGCCTTTAGCGTTTGAAGGGCGTGGATAAACGCGCTGACGCTGACTGGCATTCCATTCATAAAGTCACTAATGAGCGGTCGGAGGTCTTGCTTGGCTCCAAAGACGAAGGTCACCCTGGTTCCCTCCCTGGTGTGATCTATAAGCTTCACGCGATGCGCCATAAGAAAGGCGCTCAAGAAAAGGTCATGGGTGGCGAAGCGATCTGATGAGAGCAACGGCAGGGATTCTGTGGTCTTCATTTGTGGGCAGTATTCATCCTCGATCTGTAAGCTACCACGGCCAACAAAAAGAGCCGTGGGGTTATCCACAGCTCGATTAAACCAAACCTTGAACGTTAAGGCGAAACCACTACTGTATTTTTGTGGTTAGGAGACCGTTCCTTTCAACTGTTCACGCGCCCCATGCGCCTGAGTGTCCGTGCGATCACGGGCGCTTCTGAGTCAGGCCATTCTGACTCAGCTCGTTTCACACCTGGATGTTCCCGATCGGCGTCTCGGAGCCAAGTTAGCAAAGAAGCGATCCGTTCTGCGGCTTCTGGTTGAGAGAAATCGAAACCCACCATGTGAAGTTTGCGGATGAGCTTCCTGAGGTTGCGCTGCTTCTCGTCTTGCTTACCGCGCAAATCGTCCAGTCTTCCTGCCATCCGCTTGACTGCCTCTCCAAGATGATAGAAGAACTTGTCGTCTTCCTCTGCCTCTGCCCGTGTGATCCGAGCCTGGACAAACGGCTCGAAGAGCCACGCTTTGTTGAATTCGATCAAAGTAAAGAGACTCCTGTCCTTTCCCTGCTTCGCCTCCCGAACCACATCCGCAAACGATTTTCCTGTCTTCTTTTTCAGCCGCGTCTCTAACCGCTCGTTCTTCTCGTTCAACGCCTCGCGCCAGAGCTGTAAGGTGAGCTTGCCCAGCAAAGCGTATGTCCGCTTTTCTTCCAGGGTCTTCGCTTGCTCGCCTCCAATTTCGATACCCCGTATGAGTGTGTCGATTTCACACCGCTGCTTTCCATAAATGAAGTCATGGAGACGGGCTACGTCGCGTCTCTTGACAACCTGTAGGTAAAACTCCTCATCAAATTGTGTCTTTGAGTCTTCGGGAATGATCGGCTTAAGAGTGGGCGGGCGGGCAGAACGCTTCTTCCGTTTCATCGTCATCTTCATCACCTCATCAAGCGGCACCTCTAGCCTGCCCAGTGAAGCTACGCCCTAGCTCGGCAGAGGGTCAAGAAATAAGCGGCTGGGGGAGAAGCGATACCGGTTCTACTGATGTAACTTGAAACCATTGAGAGAACGTGGGCTAATCCCGCGTTTTCTGAGGAACCAGTTGCTTCTTTAAGTAGTATGAATTATTGTCAAGAGAGCCAACCTTAACAAGAATGTGATCGATGCCCCCAGTTCGAACTAGCTTAGAGATGGTCTCATCAGCTACAGGATAGGTGGCAGCTCTCCAATCTGTTGGGTTAATTACCTCATCAGAAACTCTGAAGTCCCCGGAATCACTTCGTGGAATTTCATAGCTCGTCCCATCGGCCGCAAACAAGAGTATCTGAATCGGCTCAGCAAATGGGCTACCTCGGATCGGTTCTTTCCCAGTATTTCTAAACGCTAGAGTGTACGTTTCCTCCGTCGGAAAAAATAGCGTGCAGAAGATTGCGGTATCTAACCCAGCCCCAGCGCCACCTGAAATTATCTCGCCAAGCGTCTTCTGCCTTGTCCTGTAGCCACCAAAGTAATACCCGATGCCAGTCTCCTGGGCTGTTAATGCCTCTAAAGACATGGGCGTTGGTTGAGCGTTATTCGGATTAACATGGCCGAGAGGATATTCTCCGGCCAGCTCTTCCAGAGATGGCCGCGAGGTGGGGGCAGTGGTCGTAGCCTGTCCAACGTTTCCCGCTGGCTCAGACGCGCGAGCATCGGAGGAACTCTGAGCCGATGCATGCTTATCGAAGCTACGAGCTGGTTCAGGCTTGGTATCAAGGGCCTCCGACGCTGCACCTAGACCCCCCAACACACAGGCAGCACCCAAAAATCTCAGGAATACCAATCCCTCACGAGCAATCACTTTCTTCAAGTATTCCTTCATGACTTGACCTGATCCACAGGTCTAATCCCTGAGAAGCCAGCAGAAGATCGGGCTGCAATCCAAATGGGGTACGACACTGTGAGATACATCGTCACTTGCTTCTTGTCGTGTGCCCTGTGTGCTGGCTGATGATTAATGGCTTGAAACGGGCGGTGACGAGGGAATAACGCCGGGCAGAGGAGCGAGCATCGGGGCACAGTATTGCTGGATTTCTTCCGATTTTCCAGCATGCTCTTGGATGCAGAGACGATACATCCGCAACGCCTGGGCTTGAGCCAACTGCAACTGTTGCTCCGGGGTTTGCTGGGTGAGTTGTTGGACGCCAGCGGCTTCCTGCATAGCCGTAGGATTGCCAGTGGCATGGGCCATGCCCTGCAAACTACGGGCTACCAGCCCACCCGTCTGCCATTGACCTTGAGCATTGAATCCGATCGGTTGCAGAAGTTGTTCGAGCAGCCCGTGGGGAGGGCGGATGGTTTGCGCCAGCTGCGTCATTGGTGTCCCGTCCGGAGGAACGGTTGGCCCCGCTAGACTCGTCCCCGCAAACTTGTCGACCACCGCACAGCCTGTCAGCAGAAATAGCACACTCGTGAGTCCGAGCCTGCTCCACATCAAGCACTCCTCGATTCAAAAGCTCTTGCACACACGGTTTCCCCATTCATCCACCCACGGAAACGTTCCAATGGGGCAGCCGTGTGCGGTGTCGTAGTAGCGTTGGTTGGCGTCAAAACTTTGACAAATGTGGTTGCCCCATGCATCTACCCACGGATGACTCCCCATCGGACAGTTCGAGAGGCTACCGTCGCTCGTGACAATCGCTCCGGCAAAACTCTTGCAGACGGTATTGCCGTAGCTATCGAGCGTCGAATACGAGCCAGCCGGACAGATCGCCAATGCTGTACGCGGGGCAGCGCACAACACCACGACGAGATGAGCGGCTCGTACCCAGTGGCTTCGCCACATGGTGGCCTCCTTTCCTGCCCTGGCTGCTGATGTTCATACCGTCCACGATTCGGTGGCTACGCCGCTGCGCCGACGGTATTGCCAGCCCACGAGTCCGAGCAGGCCAACACCGAAGAGGAATGCGCTTGAGGCTTCGGGAATGGGTTCAGGATTAGTAGCAACGGGATCGTATTCCACTACGTAACCGGCTCTCGTCCAAAAATTCCTGATGTCATTCCATTGGCCACCGTCAGCATTCGGCCCGTGTCCAAATTCCAGCGCGTCTTCTTCTTCCCCGACTAAGGAATTATTTGGCTCCCCAGGTCCCCAATTGGCGTAGGACCACGCTTCGCCTGTGACCCAGGTCCAATCCCCAAGAGGTTCGGGTGAGTTGGGAGGCTGAAATCCTCCTAAGAAGTGTGCGTTCAAATTAGGGTATCCGAATGTGCTGGTGATCCACAGATTTTCCGCCGCTGAGGTGATCGTTGCCAAATAGCCCCCTTTGGACTCAGCAGCCGCTTTCGCCTGCGGCCATGTGACAGCACTGTCATGAACCACTTCGTACGAATGCCCATTCCCGCCATCTGCCACCGACCAGTCTACGATGGCAGCGCTTGCGCTTGGCGTGACAGCGAGAAGACTGGCGAAGAGCAACGAAAGGGTGAACCTTCGCTTCATGTCGACGCTCCCTGAGTAGGCCGCTCCATCGTGCGCTCCTACTTGGCTTGCTCCTGCCTCGTCTGTCTCGATAGGATGCCGAATACCAGTAACTACTTCCACAATCAATCTTAGTATCACGCGCATGCTACCAATGACAGCCGTAGATGTCAAAGCGCTTCGCATACTGATCGCGTGGCGAAAGATATCCGAGTCCGATTTGCGGTGCGACTGAAGGAATTACGAAACGAGCGGGGATGGTCTGTCTCTGAACTGGCGAAGCGGTCTGGCGTGAGCCGCCAGCATATCCGCGATTTGGAACTACCCTACCCCGAAAAGCGTGTCACTATTGTTACCGTCGAGAAATTAGCTAAGGGGCTTCGAGTTCCCCTGTGGCATCTCTTGCAGTTCAAGACTTAGACCTCCCGATAACCTGTTTTCTAAACTCGCCAAAGCCTTAAGATCGCGCTGGTGAAGTGATTATTCGGCACACCGACTAGCTATCCGATGAGGCGCCATGTCTTGAAGCTTCTGCCGCAACTAATCGTAGTTGATCGACCGTCTTAGCCAGCCGCGATGACCACTCCCCTAAGTGGTAACGCTCCCAAGCAAATCGGCCCTTTTCTGATGGGCCTCGGAAATCCTCTAGGCGTTCGACAATCCACCGCACATTCCGTACGACATCACTGATTTGCTCGGCTGTCACCGTAGTGATAGATGGCAATAAGGTCTGCAAATCTCGCATGTCCTGTTTATCCAAATGCGTCGTCTTCAACACCTGATCGATGTTTACGTCAACCCCTCTAGGCAGTTCTTCTATGCTAGCTACTAATCGATGACAAGCGGCCTCCACGCTACGCATCTCTTGCCGTTTCATAGCTTGTTCGCGTTCTATCGTATGGCTCACGAGTCTGTGTGTCTGCGATGCGTACCACCACGTGATGCCTACTAATATAATATTTGCTGCCGCCACCCAAGCTTCCGGCAATCTAAAGAACGTTTGGCACCTGTTTGAAATTGTGTATAAACACAGACTCAGAAAACACATCAGAGAGTAACCGATTCATCCCTTGGAGAATGCTATTAAGAGGACGCTAACTACTGTCAATATAGCACGCATTTTTCCAAAATTGCGCGCGGCGAGAGCGTACATCTGAAGAAGTCACTCCCCCAGTGGTACCCCCCGAAGCCCCTATTTTAGCGCGGAGCAGGCAGCCAAGAGAGGGAGAATTGTTAAGGATGGGTGCGACAGCGAGACCTTGCTGACGGCTGGTTTGTTAGCACAGTGTTAGCACGGGTCATGGTGATGCCATCAAGCAAAAACAGCCGGTGCACGTAACCGGCTGTTTTGCATCGAGAAAGAAAAATGGCGGTGCAGGGACTCGAACCCCGGACACGCGGATTATGATTCCGCTGCTCTAACCGACTGAGCTACACCGCCACGCATGGGATCTACAGGTTGTCAATTCGGTGCGTGCTTCCGCTGCTCGAACCAGCTGGGCTGCGCCACCGTCAGGCCGGCTTGCGCAAGAGGCTGCTATTATACCGATTCCCGCGCCGATGCCAAGGCGCGGCATCGATCGTCGGTGGGCTGCGGCCGACACGGCGCGGCGGTCCACGGCGTCTACACCGGATATTTCGGCGGACGGCCCAGCTCGGCCAGCAGCGTGTTGACTTCGCGGCGCAATCGGCTGAGGTCCTCGTCGCGGTCGGTCATCCGGCGGCTGACCCGCTCGGAGCCGGCCTCCTCGTGCTTCAGGCCGCGCTCCGCCCGCCGGCGCTCGACCGTGTAGCGGATCGAGGACTGCACGAGTGTTGGGTACACCTGGATGTACCCTTTGATCAGATAGTCTTGCGCGCCGCTCTTGAACGCTTGGATCGCCAGCGCCTGGTCGTCGGACGCCGTGAGCACGATGATCGGCACGTCGGGAAATTGCTCGCGCGTGCGGGTGAGCGTCTCAAGGCCTTCGCTATCGGGCAAGACCAGGTCGAGCAGCACGACGTCGAATCCGCCCTGCGCCAGCAACTTCATAGCCGATGACAGGTTCTCAGCGCGCGTGAGCTTGAACGGCGACGTCGCTTCTCCGCTGAGGATCTCCTGCATCACGTCCGCGTCCTCGGGATTGTCCTCAACCAAGAGCACGTGAATCCGATACGTCAGCATGCCGTCCTCGACTCGTGTCTTACTTCGTTGCACACGCGCGGCGCGTCAGAGCGCCATCGCCAAACCAAACCCCACCACCATCACACCGCTCGCGACCCAGTACGGCGTGCGACCGAACCATGCGGCTCCGCGCGCGGCATCGATGTTCAAGAGCCACCCGCCAAGCACCGGGCCAACGATGCGCGCGGCACTCGCGGCGGACTGCATCAGCCCGAGCACGCGGCCTTGCGATTCCCCGCCAACGCTGCGCGAGGCCATGCCGTGCAGCGGTGCGGCGACGAGCCCGTGCGACGCGGCCATGCCTGCGGTGGCGAGGAACAGCGCCGTGGTGCTCAGACTCAGCGGCAGCGCGAAGAAGCTCACCGCCAGCGCCAGCGCGCCAAACGCGACGAGCCTGCGGTCGGACGCCTTCTTTAGGAGCCAGCCCAAGAGGCCGCCCTGAATGATCGCGCCGAGCACGCCTTGCGCGGCGAACACGTAGCCGTTTTCCATCGCGCCGAATCCGAAGCGCCGTTGAGTGAACAGCGGGTATGTCGCGGTCAGCAGCGAGAACGCCATCGTCGTTACGAAATACGTGGCCATCACCAGCAGCAGCGACCGGCTGCCCGCTTCATGGAAGACCTGTGCGAGCGACACGCGCTCCCGGACGCGCCCACGGTGCTCCTCCGGCAGACTTTCCGGCAGCGCGAAGAACAACGCGGTCGCGTTGCACGCGGCCAGCGCCGCGGCGAAGTAGAACGGCGCCGCGAGCGACACGCGGCTCAAGAGTCCGCCGATCGCGGGGCCAAAGATGAACCCGAGGCCGAACGCGGCGCCGATGAGTCCCATGCGCTTCGAGCGCTGCTCGGGCGGCGTGATGTCCGCGATGTACGCCTGCGCGGTCGAGATGTTCCCACCGGTGATGCCGTCGATGATGCGCGCCACGAACAGCATCCACAGCGATCCGGCCAAGCCCATCAGCAAGAAACCCACCGCGCTGCCGAGGATGCTGACAAGCAGCACGGGCCGCCGGCCGATTCGATCGGAGAGTTTGCCCAGCAGCGGCGCGCAGATGCACTGCATGAATGAATAGATGGCGAGCAGCAGGCCGATCACGAGCGGCGAGGCGCCGAAGCGCTGCGCGTACAACGGCAGGATCGGGATGACGATGCCGAAGCCGACGAGGTCGATGAAGATGGTCACAAAGATGATGGCGAGCGGCGAGCGGCGTGTCGTGGCCATGATGCGTTAGATGAGTCCACCCAGCGTAGCGCCCAACTGAAAGCACGCGAAGCCCAGCCCGACGCTGACCAGTACATTTGCGCATGCAGTCAGTGCATGACCATTGCGTGCGAGCATGGCGCTCTCGAAGATGAACGTCGAGAACGTCGTGTACGCGCCGCAGAAGCCAACCATGAGCAGCATGCGGGCGTTGGGTCCGAGGATCGACTTCTGCTCCGCGAGCGCGGCGAAGAAACCGATCAACAGGCAGCCCGACAGATTCACGACCAGGGTCCCCATGGGAAACGCGTCGCCGAATCGCTGGCGCAGCAGGTGGCTGAGCCCGTATCGCGCGAACGTGCCCGCGAGGCCGCCGGCCGCGAGTGACCACCACTTCATGGCCGGCCGGGGTCCGGCGCTGATGTGGGAGCGTTCGGGTGAAAGGTGTAACTGTCCCAGAAGCCGCCGCAGCCGCCGACAAACAACGCGGCGAGGGCGAGCACCGTGAACGTGCGCATCCGCATCAGTCCCGCTCCTGCATGGTCAGCTCGGCGCCCGCGGAACGGTAGCCGAGCGGATCAAACTCCACGACGACGAAGCCCAGCACGCGCAGGGCTGCCGCAATCCGCGCGCGCCGAGCGGCGTCGCCGAGCCGGCCGATCTCGTCGCGGCCGACTTCAACGCTGGCTCGCTCACCCTGATGCCGCACGCGCACCTGCCGAAATCCCTCGTCGCGCACCGTCGTTTCCGCGCGTTCGATTTGCGCGAGCTTCTCTTCGGTCACGTCCTGCCCATGCGCGATGCGTGACGACAGGCACGCGTTCTGCGGCCGGTCCCAGTTGGACAACCTAAGCTCGCGCGCCAGTTCGCGCACGTCCCACTTCGCCAGGCCGGCCTCTTGCAGCGGCGCGCGCACGCCGTGCTCGAGAGCGGCGTATTGGCCGGGCCGCTCGCTGAGCTGGTCGTCGCCGATGGCGCCGTAGAGCACGGCGTCGAAGCCTTGGACCGCGGCGAGCCGCTCGAGCTCGACGAAGAGGGTCCGCTTGCAGAAGTAGCAGCGAGCCTCCGTGTTGCGGCGGTAGTCGGGGTTGGCAACCTCGTCGGTCGCGATGATGTGGTGTGCGAGGTCTGTTTGCGCGGCGATGTCGCGGGCGAGCTGCAGATCGTGGCGACTCATGGAGGGCGAGTCGGCGGTGACGGCGAGCGCGTGCTCCTTGCCGAGCGCCTGCCGCGCGAGCACCGCGACCAGCGTCGAGTCGACGCCGCCGGAAAACGCCACGACCACGCGCCGCATCGCGCGCAGCGACGCAGTCACGGCATCACGTTGCGCGACAAGCCGCTGGCTGAGCATCGGTGGGCTGCGAAGGCTGCGGGGCCGCGATCCATCCGCCGCCGAGGACCACGTCGCCGTCATAAAACACGGCCGCCTGCCCCGGCGTGATCGCGGACAACGGCTCATCGGATTCGACGACGGCATGACCGTCGGACATCGGCGTGATCGTCGCCGGCATGGCCTCGTGGCGCGAGCGGATCTTCACGGACGCGCGCACCGGTTGCGTGGGCGCGGCGATCGAAACCCAGTTGACCGGCGAGACCATGAAGCGGCTGCCGAGCAGTTCCTCGCGCGAGCCGACCACGAGCCGGTTTGCCGCGCGGTCGATCGCGACGACGTACAAGGGCCGGCCGACCGCCAGCCCCAAGCCCTCGCGCTGCCCGATGGTGTAGCCGAGCAAACCATGGTGCGTGCCGAGCGTGCGGCCCTTACGATCCACGATCGGCCCCGGCTGCTCCGACGACCCGAGCCGCTCGCGCAGAAACCCGTTCTTGTTCCGGTCGCGGACGAAGCAGATGTCCTGGCTGTCGGGCTTCTCGGCCGTCGAGAACCCCAGCTCTCTCGCCAGCTCGCGCACCTGCGGCTTCGAGAGCTCGCCGATGGGAAAGTGCGCGCGGCCAAGCTGGTCTTGGCGCAGGTTGAAGAGGACGTACGACTGGTCTTTCGCCGGATCGCTGGCGCGCAGCAGCGTGTGGCGGTCAGCGGCAGCGTCGAACACGCGGCGCGCGTAGTGGCCGGTCGCGATCGCGTCCGCACCGACACGATCGGCGTGCTGCAGCAGCTCGCCGAACTTGATGTGGTCGTTACAAGCGATGCAGGGGTTGGGGGTGAGGCCCTCGGCGTAGCTGTCGACGAAGTAGTCGATGACCTTCTCGCGGAACGTGTCGACGAGCTCGAGCGTTTCGTGCGGGATGCCGAGCCGCTTGGCGACCGACTTCGCGTCGAGCGCGTCGCGCACCGAGCAGCACAAGCGCGTGCCGGTCGAGACGCAGACATCCTTGCCCCACAGCTGGAGGGTAATGCCGACCACGTCGTGGCCCTGCTGGGTCAGCAGAGCCGCGGCGACGGAGCTGTCGACCCCTCCACTCATCGCGACTAGGATGCGCATGTCATGCTGCTCGGGTAGGAAAGATTATAACACGCGGGTGCGGCGCGCAGAAGACGGTCGCGGACGGACCGCGCGGCCTGTCCGCGACGACGAAGCCAAGCTTTACGTCGCCGGCGACCGCTCAACCGACGCCTGCGGCCCTTGTTGCGCGGCAGGCGGCGCCGATGGCGCCGACGGTGCGGGCGCGGCGGCGGGCTCCTGCGGCACGCGCTCGTTCAGCGACAGCACGTATTCCACAATCGCGCTGATTTCCGCGTCGGGGATGCGGCCTTTCCACGCCGGCATGTAGACCGGCGGGCGCGGCCGCGAGGCGTTCATCCGAGGCACGGGCTGCCGGCCGGTTTCGATGAACTCCTTCAGGCTCTGCCGGTCGTAGTAGTCCTTCGCGTGCACCAGCGACGGAATTTCCTCGCCGAGCTGCGCGTTGAAGTTGTGGCGGCCGCCCATGCCCTCTTGCCCGTGGCACCCGACGCAGCCGTATTTCACGAACGCCAGCCGTCCGGCTTCAACCGGCGACGATGGCGGCAGCTCGGCCTTCGCAAGCACCGCGGGCACGACGAACTTCGCCGGCAGCTTCTCGGCCGTGAGGCTCAGCATGTACGTCGTCAGCGCGAGCGCGTCATCATCGCTCAGCCCGAAGTTCGGCATGAACGACGCGTAGATCTCTTCCTCGCCCGGCGGCAGCTCATCCTTGCGATAGCCGGGCGTGATCTGGCGCGGCCCCTTGAAATGCTCATCGAGCCACTGCGACAGCGTCGGCTCGCCCTTCACGAACGTAAAATCGAGCAGCTGCCAGGGTTTGTCGCCGACCTCCGTCAGATCGACCGAGACCGTTTGCCCGAACCCCTGCACCGCGTGGCAACCGGCGCAACCCATCTTCTTGTAGAGCTCCATGCCGCGCGAGAGCATCGGCACGTGCTGGCGGATCGTCTCCACGTCGCCGTGGCACTTGTAGCACGACGCCTGCACCAGCGGCCCGCGCAACAGCGGCCGCTCCCAGTGCTCGACCTCGCCATGCGCCGCCGCGGTTTCCGTCGCGAGCCCCTGCCCACCGTGGCACGTCGTGCAGCCGAACTTTTCCGGCGGATGCCAGTCGAGGAACTGCCCGGGATGCGCGGTGAACGGCTGCTGGCCCAGCGCGATCTTCGGCTTGTCGATCGCCATGTGGCAGGTCGTGCAGCGGTCGACGCGGCCGAGGTCGGTCGCGAGCAATTGCTTGATGCCCGGCTTTACGTCGCGCCGCTCTTCCGGCGCGAGCGATTTGACGAACCGCCGCTGATATCCGTTCCACTCGCGGTTCATGTCCTGGCCCATCGCCAGGAAAAACAGCAGTGCCAGCAACGCCGTGCCGATGACGAAGAGGATGCGCTTCATCAGATATTGAGGCTGAACGCCGGCAAGCTGATCAGGTACTTCACCCCGAAGAGCAGGCGCAGCGCGATCTTGCCCAGCACGCCCGTCATGATCAGCAGCAGCCCGATGACGATCGAGTATTTGATCAGCCCGAGGTCGTCGAACATCCGGTCCTTGAATTTTCCGAATCGCAGCAACACGTATCCCAGTCCGAGGCCGACACCGGCGACCAGCGCGGCGATCACCGCGTAGCCGACCGCGCCCGAGGTCTGCACGAGATGAAACAGCGCGGCCATCACCGGCGCGTTGGGCGCGCGGCCGAGCGCTTCAAACAGCGTCGTGTAGCGGCTGCGGAACGGATACTCCACATCCGGCCAGAAGACCAGCGGCACGAAAATCGCGGCGGCCATCAGCACGCCGGCGCCGATGTGGAAGATCGCCGAGATGGTCGACGGCGCGCGCGGCCCGAACTTCTGCGCCAGCCGCTCGCGGACCGCCTTTGGAAACGGCGTGCCCTGCGCGAAGTAGCACAAGAGCAGCAGACTCCCCCACAGATTCGGCAAACTCTTGAGCGTCATCTTCGTGATGCGCCGGTGCGACCACGCCTGCCAGGGCATGTACCATTCCCAGTTCGGGCCGCGGCAATAGTAGCCGATAAAAATCAGCGTGAACCACATGATCACGCCGAGCATGAAGATGCCGACGGCAAACGGCCGTTCGCTCGCATAGGACAGCGACAATGGGCCGACGCGCCGCTTCTCAAACTTCGGGTAGTAGCCCACACCCTTCGGGTTGATGTCGACGTACGGGATCGCCATGAGCCCCGCGACGATGATGCCGGGCAGTGCGACACCCGCGATCCACGGGTCGAAGTAGACGAGCAACTCTTGCAGTCCGACGAAGTACCACGGCGCCTTCGACGGGTTCGGCGTCACGTTGATGTTCGCGATCCCCTCGAGCGGGGCTTGCATCAGCATCGACCACGCCATGAGGATGATCGTTACGAGGATCGCCGCCAGGAATTCGCGCGAGATCAGGTGCGGCCACACGTCGACCTTCTCGCCGGTCTGCCGCGAGAAGCCGTCCTTGCGCACGCGCCACAGGTGGACGACGAGGAAGAGCGAGAAAATAAACGGCACGAACATGCAGTGTAATACATAGAAGCGGATCAGCGTCGCGTCGCCGATCACCGTGCCGCCGATGAGGCCGAAGCGCGCGTCGTTGGCCGTGGTGATGAACGGCAAACGGAACGGGCCTTCGTTGCCGATCACCGGCGTGCTCGCAGCCATCTGCGCGCCGACGGTGACCGCCCACAACGCGAGCTGGTCCCACGGCAGCAGGTAGCCCGTGTAGCTGAGGAAGAGTGTGAGCACCAACAGAATGACGCCGACGACCCAGTTGTACTCGCGCGGTGCTTTGTAGCCGCCGGTCAGGAACACGCGGATCATGTGCAAGATCACCGCGACGACCATGAGGTGCGCGGCCCAGCGGTGCATGTTGCGCAGCCAGCCGCCGAGCGTGACGGCGTACGTGAGATCTTTCATGTCGCCGAACGCGTGGATCGTCGTCGGGCGGTAGTAGAACATCAGCAGCATGCCGGTGACGACGAGCACAAGGAACAAGTAGAACGAGATGCCGCCTTGGCCCCACGTGTAGGTCACGCGCAGCGCATCTTTCGGCGTGCGCACCGGGTGGAGATGGAGGAAGACGTTGCCGAAGACACGCTGCAAGCGCGTGCGCGGCGTGTCGCTGAAATCGTGGCGGAAGATCGATTTCCAGAGCTTGGTCTTTTGCACCGTCTGCTTCAGCGACGGCTTCGGCGGCTGTGGCGCCGGCGGTGCCGGTGGAGTTTGCGGGGGCATCAGTGTCCTTTTACGCGCTCGTCGGGAGGAAGAAGTCGCCCTTCTCCCGCAGCCCACGGCGATTCTCCAACCGACCCTTGTCCACGACGATCTGCCCATCGCTGGAGATCGACAGCGCGCAGCGCCACAGCGGCTTCGGCGCCGGGCCCGCGAGCACGTCGCCGTCGACGTTGTAGTTCGAGCCGTGGCACGGGCACTTGAACCGGCTCTCGGCGTCGAACCAGTTCGGCGTGCACCCCAGGTGCGTGCAGCGCGCCCACAGGCAGTAGAAGCCTTTTTGCGTGCGGATGATCCACACGCGCTGCGCCTTCTTCAATTTCTCGCTCACGCCGATCGCGTAGTCCTCGGGGCGGCCGGCCTTGAACATGAGGCTGGGCTCGTAGAGCACGTTCGGCAGCAGATAGCGAAGGTTCGACAGCAACCAGCCGCCGAGGAACACATAGAAGAAGCCCCAGCCGGCCTTGAGCAAGAATTGGCGCCGGCCGAATCGCTCCTCGAGCCATTCCCACGTTGTCTGTGCGTTTGCTTGCGTTGCCATGCTCCTCTTCCTATGAACTAGGCGGGTCGTCGGGACCACGCCCCTTCATCGCGCGTTGGAATTCACGGATCGCATCGCCCAGCGACCGGCCCAGCTCGGGCAGCCGCTTGGCGCCGAAGACCAGGACGACGATCGCCAAAATCACAATCAACTCGCCCAGACCAAGATTGCCCATTAGGGTTGCCTCACATTGACGGTCATTGCACTCTCCGGATCGCGTGTTCGGCGAGCTGATGATAGGTTTCCGCGCCTGCGACGCCGTTGTTCGGCGCGATGGCGTTGGTCGCTTCCTGGATGAATGTTTCGGCGGTCGCGATCGATTGGTCGATCGCGCCGGTCCGCTTCGCTTCCTTCGCGACGCGCGCGAGGAACCGGCGGTCCGCGGCGCGGCGCTTCAGCGGCGCGAAGAACTTCGCACGTTCCTTCGGGCCGAGCGCCCGCGCCAAATAAATCACCGGCAGCGACAGCGAGCCTTTGTCGAGGTCCGAGCGCAGCGGCTTGCCGACCGTTTTCTCTTCGCCGATCAAGTCCAAGCAGTCGTCGATCACCTGGAACGCCATGCCGTAGTTCCAGCCGAAGCGCGTGATGCGCTCCACGGTCTCGGGTGCGGCACCGGTCAGATACGCGCCGAGGTGGCAGCAGGCCGCGATGAGTGCGGCGGTTTTGTCGCGGATGATGTCGAGATATTCGCCGGGCTTCAGGTCGAGCCGATAGCGGCACGCGACTTCCTGGAATTCGCCGCGCGACATTTGCTGGCAGACCTCGGCCATGTAGGTCGTGGCGTAGAGCTGTGGGATTTTGGCGAGCGTGGAAAACGCGCTGGCGTACAGATAGTCGCCCATGAGCACAGCGCGCTCGGTGCCGAAGCGCTCGTGGAACGTGGGCTGCCGGCGGCGGACCGCGGCGCGGTCGATGATGTCGTCGTGGATGAGGGTCGCGGTGTGCGTGAGTTCGACGGCGACGGAGAGGTTGATGAGGTCATCGTGGTGGCGCTCGAAGTCGCCGCTGTGGCCCGCGAGCAGCACCAGCGCCGGCCGAAGCCGCTTGCCGCCCGCGGTGATCAAGTATTCGACGAGCTTCGCGACGGGCGTTTGCAGCGAGTCGACGAGCCGCTGCGTCACGCGCTCCATGTCGGAGGCGACGGGACGCAGGATCTCTTCCAGGTCGTCAGCGGTGGTCGTGGCGGTTTTCATCCTCTCAACCCTTCCGAGCAATATAAAGGCTAGCCAGCCCACCTGACAAGGGGATGTATTCGGCCTGCCCGCCGCACTCCGCCAGCAGCCGCACCATGTGGGGCGGCGGCAGGAACGCTTTGACCGAGTCGGCGAGGTACGTGAAGGGCCAGATGCGGCCGGTGAGGACGAAGCCGATGGCGCGCGCGACCGTGCGCAAGTAGAGCCAGTAGCCGAATCGCATGAGCGCCGTCGACGGGCGCCCGGTTTCGAGGATGATCAGCCGGCCGGCGGGTGTGAGGACGCGCAGCATCTCGCGCAGCCCGCGGCGCAGGTCGCTGAGATTCCTCGTCGAGAAGCCGATGAGCACGCGATCGAAGCTGTTGTCGGCAAACGGCAGCGCTTGCGCGTCGCCTTCGAACCACTCGACGTTGAGGCGTTCGTGCCGCTGCTTGCGCGCCGCACCCTCGAGCATCGCGTGCGTGAAGTCGAGCCCGGCGATCGTCCCCTGCCCGGCCGCTCGGCGCGCGCAGAGCAGCGCGAAGTCGCCGGTGCCGCAGCAGACATCGAGGACGCGCATGCCCGGTGTGACCGTGCCGCGCTCGATCGCGGTCCTGCGCCAGCCGATGTCGAGGCCCATGCTCGCGAGGCGATTGAACCAATCGTATCGCGGCGCGATCGTGGTGAAGAGCTTGTGGACGAACGCGTGCTTCTCCGGCGAGGGCGCCGACACCGTCGGCCCGACGGGCGCGCCGGTGCGATTGGAGATCGTCGGTAACGCGAGCGTCGGCATCATGCGGCCTTGCCGTTTTGCCGGGCGAGCCCGCGCGTCCGGCCGAGATAAAACGCGAGCGCCTCGAGCTCAATCGCGAGGTCGACGTTGCGCAGCCGCACCGTTGCCGGCACCTCGAGTCGCGCGGGCGCGAAGTTGACGACCGCGCGCACGCCGCCCTCGACGAACCGGTCGCAGACGTGCTGCGCGACGTCGGTGGGGACGGCGATGATGCCGATGTGCAGCTGTTGCGAGCGGACGATCTCAACGAGTCGATCGCTCGATGCCACGGTCAGGCCTTGCACGACTTTGCCGACCTTATCGGGGTTCGAATCGACCGCGACGCGGAACTCGAAGCCGCGCTCGCGGAATCCGCGATACGCGAGCAGCGCCGAGCCGAGATTGCCAACGCCCGCGAGGCCGACGTACCACGTGCGGCCGCCGATGCCGAGGATCTGCCCGAGCGCGGTCTGCAATCGGCGGACCTCGTAGCCGCGGCCGCTCGTGCCGAACTGGCCGAAGTAGCTGAGGTCGCGCCGCACTTGCGCGTCGCTGACGTGCACGTGCTCGGCGAGCCGCCGCGATGAGACGTAGCCGACGCCTCGCTGCCCGAGCCGGGTCAGCTCGCGCACGTAGAGCGACAGCCGCTCAACGCAGACGTCAGGGATTTGTCGACGCGCACCGCGCATAGGCGGACTCCGAGGCCGAAAGAATTTGGTCGATGAGGCGGCCGGTGTGGGCCGTGGAGAGAAACATCGCTTCGAATGGCGACGGCGGCAGCAGGATGCCTTGCTCGCGCAGGCTCGTGGAAAACGCCGCGAACCGCGCGCGGCTGGCGGTTTGCGTCGTGGCGAAATCGACGACGGGCCGGTCGGCGAAGAAGAGCGTGAGCATCGAGGCGAATGCGTTGAGTTGCACCGCCACCCCCGCGGCCTTCGCGCGCTCGCGCAAGCCGTCGGCGAGCTGCAGGCCGAGTCGCTCGAGTGATTCGTACGGCTGGCGGCGCTTGAGCTCGCGCAGCGTCGCAGCGCCCGCGACCATGCTGACCGGATGGCCCGCGAACGTGCCGGCATGGTACACGTCGCCCTCGGGTGCGAGGTGGCGCATGAGATCGCGCCGGCCGCCGACCGCGCCGATGGGAAACCCGCCGCCGATGATCTTGCCCAGCACGGTCAGATCCGGCGACACGCCCAGCCGCGTCTGCGCCCCACCGTAGGCGACGCGAAAGCCCGTGACGACTTCATCGAAGATCACTAGCGCCCCGTGTTCGTTCGCGAGCTGACGCACGCGCTGCAGATAGCTGACCGGCGGTGCCACGACGCCCATGTTCGCCGCGATCGGCTCGAGGATGACCGCCGCGAGCTCGCGACCATGCTGCGCGAACGCCGCATCCAATGCAGCTTCATTATTGTATGGAACGACAATCGTTTCCGCCGCGGCCGCCGGCAACACGCCGGCACTGCCCGCCAACCCGAGCGTCGCGAGGCCCGAGCCGCGCTTGACCAGCAGCCCGTCGCTGTGCCCGTGGTAGCAGCCCTCGAAGCTCAACACTTTCGCGCGACCGGTCGCCCCGCGCGCGAGCCGCACCGCGGTCATACACGCTTCCGTGCCCGAAGGCATGAAGCGCACTTGGTCGACGGACGGCAGCGCCTCGACGATCAGCTCCGCGAGCTCCACTTCGACACGGCTCGTCAGCCCCAATACGGTGGCGCGGTCGAGCTGCGCGCGTACCGCGCGCATCACCGCCTCGTCGCGATGCCCGAGCACGAGTGCCCCCCATCCCATGATGAGGTCAACGAGCCGCGCGCCCGACTCTTCGATGAGCCACGGCCCCTGCCCCGCGCGCGCGATCACCGGCGGCTGCTCGACGCGACGGAACGCGCGCACCGGGCTGTTCACGCCCCCGACGAGCACGCGCTGCGCCGCCGGCCACACCGACTCGCTCGTCGAGGTCGCTTCGCGGCGTTTCGCCTCGCGCCGCGCGCGGCCGGTCGGCTTGCTGGCCGGCCGACCCATCGCGCGTACGCGCTGCGATCCGTTTCGCGCCTTCATTACCATCGTCCGCTTACCGCTCCTGCAGAAACTTCGCCGCGTCCTTCGCCCAATACGTGATGATCACATCGGCCCCGGCGCGACGGATCGACAGCAAGATCTCCAGCCACGTTGGCCGCTCGATGAGCCAGCCGCGCGCCGCCGCCGCTTTCACCATCGCGTACTCGCCGCTGACCGAAAACGCGGCAACGGGATGATTAAACCGCTCTTTGATTTTCGCGATGACATCGAGGTACGCGAGTGCGGGCTTGACCATGACGATGTCCGCACCCTCGTCGATGTCTAGCGCCACTTCGCGCAGCGCTTCCTGCACGTTGCCGACATCGAGCTGATAGCCTTTGCGATCGCCGTACGCGGGCGCCGAGCCGACCGCCTCGCGAAACGGCGCATAGAGGCTCGAGGCGAACTTCGCCGCGTACGACATGATCGGCACCTGGTCCAACCCCTGCGCGTCGAGCGCCTCGCGGATCACCCCGACGCGGCCATCCATCATGTCCGACGGTGCGACCATGTCCGCGCCCGCCTGCGCATGCGAGACCGCGGTCTTCGCGAGCAGCTCCAAGGTCGCGGCGCGATCGAGGCGCACCGCGGGTTGGCGCACGACCGGCGCGGCCGGTGTTTTATCTTTGCCCTTCGACTTCCTCTTGCTCGCGGCCGCGGGTTTCGCTTTCGACCCCGATGACTTCAGCACACCGCAGTGGCCATGCGTGGTATACGCGCACAGGCACACGTCCGTGATGACGAGCAAGTCCGGCACCGCGGCTTTGATCGCCTGCACCGCTTGCTGCACCACGCCGTCCTTCGCGTGCGCGCCGCCGGCCTTGTCGTCCTTCGCCGCCGGCGTCCCGAACAGCAGCACCGCCGGGACGCGATAGTCGCGCAACTCCTGGCACTCGCGCACGACTTGGTCGACCGACAACTGAAAGTGCCCGGGGATCGACGGGATCGGCGCCCGCACGTTCTTGCCCGGCCGCACGAACAGCGGCATCACCAACTGGTCGACGGCCAACCGTGTCTCACGCACGAGCCGCCGGAATGCTTCCAACTGCCGTAATCGGCCTGGTCGATAGACGGTTTCCTGCACGCTCATCCTCCGCGTTCACGGACCTGGCTTCGGCCCCGCCGCACCAGCGGCGCGCGCCCGCTCGGCGCGATCGCGTTGCGTTGGGCCGCATCGACAATCGCCTCGACGAGTCCCTCGACGGTACTGGAGCTTGCCTCCACCGCCACAACGCCGCCGCGCTGTCGCACAGCGGCCGTCGTGACCGGCCCGATCGAGGCGAATCGCAGCCGAGGCAGGCTCCGGGACATTCCGCAGGTCTTCAACGCGTCGACGAGATGCTCGACGCAACTGGAGGACGTGACCGTGACCAGATCCACTCGCTCGCTCAATACGCGACGCAATCGCGTGGCGAGCTCCGGCGGCGCGGCCGGTCGATACAACGGCACGCGGCGGACATCCATGCCGCGCGCCCGCAACCCTTGCTCGAGCGCGTCGCGGCCTTGCGCGGAGCCGAAGATCACCGCGCGCTTGCCCGCGAGCTGTCGTCGAGCGAGCCCGTGCAACATGCCGTCTTGCGTGAATGTCGCGGGCGTGAAGTCGACGTGGATGCCCATCTCGTGGATCGACTCCGCCGTCTTCGGCCCGATGGCGCCGATGTGGCGGCCCAGCAAAATTCGCAGATCTTTGCGTTCCGCCGCGAGCTGGCGGCGTAACTGTCGGATGCTTTCCGGGCTGGTGAAGAAGACCCAGTCGATGCGATCAAGCATGCCGAGCGTTTCGTGAAAAACCCCGTTGGCGTGGACCGGCTCGAGCACCACAGCCGGCAGCACCTCGACGGACGCGCCCGCGGCTTCGAGCAAGCGCGCCAACACGTCCGCTCGCTCCGCCGGACGCGTCACGACGATCCGCCAACCGAACAGCGGCCGCCGCTCGAACCAGTTCAGCCGCTTGCGAAGCCGGACCACGTCGCCGATCACGACGACTGCCGGCGGCCTCACACCCGCCGCGCGGCACCGCTCGGCGATCGTCGCCAGCGTGCCCACGACCGTCTGCTGCGCCGCCGTCGTGCCCCAGCGAATCACCGCGCACGGCGTCGAGGCCTTGCGACCGTGCTCGATCAACCGCCGCGCGATCGACGGCAAGCCCAGCACGCCCATCAAACAGACCAATGTATCGGCGCCGGCCAGCTGCGACCAGCGCACGGTCGATGTGTCTTTGTCCGCATCCTCGTGCCCGGTCACGATCGCGACCGACGACGAGAGTTCGCGGTGCGTCACCGGAATGCCTGCGTAGGCCGGCACAGCCAAGGCACTCGTCACGCCGGGTACGATCTCATACGCCACGCGCGCCGACGACAACGCCAGCGCCTCTTCGCCCGCGCGGCCGAAGAGCACCGGGTCGCCGCCCTTGAGACGGACCACGGTTTTCCCGAGCTTCGCCCGCCGGACCAACAGGTCGTTGATCTCGTCCTGAGTCTTCGTGTGCCGACCGTGCTCTTTTCCCACGTAGATCACGTCCGTGCCGGGCCGGCAGGAGTCGAGCAACCGCGGCGACACGAGATGGTCGTAGACCACCACGTCAGCGGCCCGCAAGGCCGCCGCACCCTTGACGGTAATCAGCCCCGGGTCGCCCGGGCCCGCGCCGACGAGATACACGACCCCAGAGCGTTTCATCAATGGTGCCGATTGAAATCCACGTGGACCGTCACCGACTGCCCCACTGAAAGATTCGACAACGCTTGACGAACTTGATCCTGTCGATCGCCGAAGTCGAGCAAGACCGACGCGAACGCGACAGAGCCCGGTTGCCGCCGCGCCAATCCCCAGATCAGCGGCTCGCCGGTGAGCGCGCCGCGCAGCTTCCCGAACCTGGCCTCGTACGTCTTATCCGGCAGCGGCGTCCATTCGATGTTGTAATAGCGCTCTTCCACCGTGAAGCCTCGCTTCTTGAGCCGATTGAGCTCGTCCTGCAGGGCCGTCAGCAACCGGTCGCCGGCGTCTTCCACGTCAACGCGCACATCCTCCGCGTGCATCTTGAGCGGAAGTTTTTCGATGCTCTGGGATTTCAAGAGCGCGTCGGCCCGCGCGCGCACCGACAGCGCTTCATCCGGCCGCCCCATCTTGCGCAGCAGCTCGGCGTAGTTTTCAAGGATGATCCGCGTCTGCTCCCGGCTCGCGTCGGATGAGCGATCAATGATCGCGAGCGCCCGCTGATACGAGAGCTCCGCATCGCTGTTTCGGCCCTGTGCCTTGTACAACGTGGCGAGCGTGTTCAGAAAGGTCACGACGCCGATGGCGTTCGGTCCGAACTGCGTTTCCACTACGCGCAGCGCCTCTTCGGCCTGCTTGGTCGCGTCCGCGAGACGGCCCTGGTCGTAGAGCGCGTCGGACTGGTCGAGCAATTGCTGCGAGAGCGGCTTACCGTCGGCCGCGCAGACCGGTCGCGCCATCATCATCGCGGCCAGCCACACGATGGCCGAACGACGCGCACTTCGAGCCGACGTCAGCACTCGCACGGCGCGTCACTCGGCGATATGCGAAGGAACGCGACGGAGAAAGAAGAAAACGTGCGCCCGGAGGGATTCGAACCCGCGACTTCCAGCTCCGGAGGCTGGCGCTCTATCCGCTGAGCTACGGGCGCATAATGTCGGGAATGCCGATCGGTTCGCGCGTGACGAATCCGATCGCTGCGATGTGTCATTCGTGACTCTTCAAGAGGTCGGCGGCACCTTGCGCGAGCATCTCGCGAGCGAGCCGCTGTCCGACGACGTCCGCTTCATTCGGGCGACCCGCTTGCCGGCCGCCCAGGCGCCGCGAGCCGTCGGGATCGAGCACCGCGCCATCCAACCGCAGCCCGCCCGCCTCGATCCGGCCCAACGCCGCGATCGGCACGCGGCAGCCGCCGCCGAGGCAGCGCAAGAACGCGCGCTCCGCCTCGACGCACGCGCGCGTGTCGGCGTCGTCGAGCTGTGCCAGCATCCGCACGAGTTCGGCGTCGCGCGCACGGGCCTCGATCGCCACAGCACCCTGGCCGGGCTCCGGCAGCATGACCTCCGGCTCCAAGTACTGCGTGATCTGCCCGTCGAGCCCGAGACGAATCAGGCCGCACGCCGCGAGCACGATGGCATCATAGCGGCCTTCGTCCAGTTTGCGCAACCGCGTATCGACGTTGCCGCGAATATCGAGCATGGCCAACCCTCGACGAGCATGCTGCAACTGGCTGCGCCGCCGCAAGCTGGACGTGCCGACGCGCGCGCCGTCGGGCAGCTCAGTCAAGCTCGCCCCGCTGCGGCTGACCAATGCGTCGCGAGGGTCTTCACGCCTCGTGATCGCCGCCAGTGTCAGGCCGTCGGAGATCTGTGTCGGCAAATCTTTCAAGCTGTGCACCGCCAGATCGACCTCGCCCGCGACCAGCGCGGCCTCGAGTTCCTTGACGAACACGCCCTCGCCGCTCATCGCTGTCAGCGGCAGCTCCGGGTTGCGGTCGGCCTGCGCGGTCAGCAACTTCAGCTCGAATGTCCGCTCCGGAAACCGCTGTGCTAGCTGCTGCCGCACCAGCTCCGTCTGGCAGCGGCTTAGGGCGCTGGCGCGCGTACCGATGACAACGGGTCGCATGGCTCGTCGGTCGTGCGCCGCCAGCGGAGGAAGTGTTCGACCTTCTCGGCCAGGATGGCCTGCGATGCCGTGACCGCTTCCCGCCGACGCGCGTGGTGATGATTCACCAGCCCCTCGAGGTCGTCGATATTGAAGAGATAGACGTTCTCCAGCTGGCCGACATTGGCTTCCACGTTGCGCGGCACGCCCAGGTCGATGATGCACAGCGGCCGCTGCCGCCGGCGGCTCATCAGCGCCCCGGCGCGCTCGCGCGTCACGAGCGCGTGCGGCGAGGCCGTCGACATGAGCACGATGTCCGCGGCGAGGAGCGATTCGTCGAGCGCCTCGAGCGACGCCGCTCGCCCGCCATACGCGATGGCCAGCTGCTGGGCGCGGTCGAGCGAGCGGTTGACGATCACCACGTCCGCCACGCCGCGGTCCGCGAGCCGCTGCACGACCAGCTCGCCGATTTTCCCCGCGCCGACGAGCATCACGCGATAGCCGCGCAAGTCGCCGAAAATTTTCTCCGCCAGTTCCAGCGCCACGGTCCCGACGGACACCGCGCCGCGGCCGATGGCGGTCCGGTCTTGCACGGCCTTTGCGGCGTTGAGCGCCTTTTGGAACAGGACGTTCAGCGTCTTGCCCGTGCTGCCGTGTTGTTGCGCGAACTCGTAGGCGCGCTTGACCTGGTGCAGGATTTCCGTCTCGCCGAGCACCATCGAATCCAACCCGCTCGCCACGGTGAAGAGGTGCTCGATGCTTTGCGGCTCATCGAACGCGTACCAGTGGCTCGCGAGCTCGCCGATCTCCAGGCGAGCGCGCGCGCTGAGGAACGACGACAGCCGCCCGAACGTGCCGTCGACGGCCGGCACGCCCGCGTAAATCTCCACGCGATTGCACGTCGAGAGAATCAGCGCCTCCTCGGTCCCGAGCTGCTCGCGCAGCGCCGCGTAGGCGGCCGGCAAATCCTCGGCGCGAAACGCGAGCCGCTCACGGAACTCCACGGGCGCGGTGCGATGGTTGACGCCGGCGACGATGATTCTCATCACAGGTGCGCGTGCCACATCGGCAGCCAGCGAACCACGCCGAGAAAGACACCGACGGCGAAGAGAAATCCCACGACCGATAGGATCGCAATTTTTCGGCCGCGATACGTCGCGCGCATGCGGACCCACCAGAGACCGAGGTACGCGACCCACAAGAGCCCGGCAAGGATCGCCACCGCGTCGCCCGCCCACGTGGTGCCGAGCAGCGGATGCGAGTGGCGCAGGCCGAAGACCAACCCGACGGTCAGCAGTGAGGAGCCGATGCCGATCGCGACGAAGTTCGCGCGGTCGAGCGATTCCAGCGACGGCAACCGATGGAACAATACGCCCATGCGCTTGTGCTTGAGCTGCGCGTCCTGGATCAGAAACAGCACGCCGGCGACGAACGCCACGAGAAACGCGCCGTAGCCGAGGAGCGAGCAGATGCTGTGCACGGTCCACATGGTGGCGTCCTCAGCGACCGCCGTTGAGTTCGGCGAGCGCTTCGCGATGCGCCGCGCTCACGCGCCCGCGTCGCACCAATTGCCTCACGCGCCCCGAGACGAGCCGCTCGAAATAGCGTTTGCGGTCGCGGTACGTCGGCAGTTGGCGCCGCGCCGGGTCGCGCAGCCGGCCGAACAGTCGCACGAGTGCGGCGTACTCGTCGCCGACGAGCGAATCCAACTCGTCCCGCAACCGCTTGGCGACCGTCGGGCTGGCACCGCCTGTGCTGACGGCGATCACCAGCGGCCCGCGCCGCAGGATCGCGGGCGCGATGAACGAGCAGCGCGCCGGTTGGTCGACGACATTCGCGAAGATGCGCTGCCGCGCGGCCGCGCGGAAGACCGCGTCGTTGACGGTCTCATCGTTGGTCGCGGCGTAGACGAGCCACGCGCCGCGCACATCGCCCGCGCGAAATCGCCGCGCCACGTGGCGCACGCGCCGGTCCCGCGCGAGTCGCGACAGTCGCGCCGTCAGCGTCGGGCTCACGACCGTCACCTCGGCACCGTACTGCAACAGCGTCGTCACTTTCCGTTGCGCGATGGCACCGCCGCCGGCCACGACGCACCGCCGGCCATGTAGGTCGGCGAACAGCGGATAGTACGCGGTCATCGGTCGATGCCCATGTCGCGCCGCGCCTGCGCCCACTGCTCGGGGTCCATGGTGAATCCATGGGCGGCTTCAGGAAACCGGCCCGCGCGCACATCGTCGATGTATGCCGCCGCCGCCTGACGGATCGTCGGTGCCAGCTGCGCGTAGCGCTTGACGAACTTCGGCGTGAATTTCTCGAAGAGGCCGAGCACGTCGTGCAACACCAGCACTTGCCCGTCGCACGAAGCACCCGCGCCGATGCCGATCGTCGGCACGCGCAGCCGCTGCGTGATTTCGGCCGCGAGGACCGACGGGATGCACTCGAGCACCACGGCGAAGCAGCCGACCTCTTGCAACGAGACAGCCTGCGCGACGATGCGCTCCGCCGACTCCGCGTCCTTGCCGCGCACCTTGAACCCGCCCTCGGCTTGCGCGGTCTGCGGTGTGAGGCCCACATGGCCCATCACCGGAATGCCCGCGTCGACGATCGCCTTCACTACGTCCTCGATGCCGACCTTCCATTCGACTTTCACCGCGTCGCACCGCGCCTCTTGCACGAAGCGGGCCGCGTTGCGCACCGTGTCGCTGACCGAGACGCGGAACGACATGAACGGCATGTCGCCGACAAGCAATGCGCGCTGCACGCCGCGCCGTGTCGCTTTCGCGTGGTGGAGCATCTCGTCCATCGTCACCGGTGTGGTGCTGTCGTACCCGAGCACGACCATGCCCAGCGAATCGCCGACGAGCACGACATCGACGCCGGCCTCGTCGACGAGCCGACCGGTCGGATAGTCGTACGCCGTAAGCATGGCGATCTTTCGCCCGGCTTGCTTCATGGCCGCCAAATCGGCGATGGTGACGTTCGCGCGCTCAGACATGTTCGGAAGTGCGGGGCCGCGATGAGCCCGCGCGCCGCGCGGGTTTCGCGCGAGCCGATGTCGCCGGACGCGCGAGCTCCTCGCGCACGATCCGTGTGGCCTCGACGACCGCCGTGAGCTTCGCTTTCGCTTCGTCGACGGTGCGCGTCTTCAGCCCGCAGTCGGGGTCCGGATACACTTGGCGCGGCGAGAACACCAGCAGCGCGCGGCGCAAGTTGGCCGCGACCTCCTCGACCGGCTCGATGCGATGGCTGTGCACGTCGACGAGCCCCAAGCCGATTTCTTTCGGGAATCGCCGGCCCTTGAAGAGCTTCAGCAACTCGAAGTCGCGGTTCGCGAACTCCAGGTCGATTTGGTCGACGGGCAGCTTCGCGAGCTTCGGCAGCAGCCCCTCGAAATTGCCGTAGCAAATGTGCGTGATCGTCTTCGCCTTGAGCCCATCGGTGGCGATCCCCAGCGCCTCAATGGCCAAGTCGATCTCCTCCGGCCGCGTCGAGATCGCGGGCTCGTCGATCTGAATGTATTGGCAGCCGGCGCGCTCCAAATCGTGGGCTTCATCGTGGACGAGCTTCGCCAGTGCCAGCGTGGCATCGCGGCGCGATCGATAGTGCTCGTTGAACGACCAGTCCATGATGGTATACGGCCCCGTGAGCATGCCCTTCACCGGCCGCTGCGTCAGCGACTGCGCGAACTTCCACCAGTTGATGGTGACCGGCTTGCGGCGGCGGACCGCGCCGACGATGATCGGCTTGCGATAGTACCGATTGCCGTACGCGCGCACGAGGCCGCTCTCTTTGAACCCGCCGAACTGCTCCGCGAAGTACGCGATCATGTCGCCGCGGTACTGCTCGCCGTCGACGAGGATGTCGATCCCGATCGCGTCCTGAAACGCGATCCACTCGCGCGTGGCTTGCTGCTCGAGCTTCGCCAGCTCCTTCGCCGACAAGGCACCCTTGCGCGCCTGGGCGCGCGCGGCGATCAAATAGTCCGGCTTCGGCAGCGAGCCGACTGACGTGGTGAGCAGCATCAGCGATACTTCCTCACGGCCTCGACGAGGCGCCGCAGTTTTTGGCACGCTTGCTCGTAGGGCAAGAACTCGAGCCCGGCATTTGGGTTGATGTAGAGGCGATCCTGCGGCACGCGCTTGACGATGACGTCGAAGAGCGCGTGCAGCTCGGTGATCGATTCGAGCGACGTGTTGCGCGCGTCGACGCAGCCCAGCGCCAACTCCTGCTTCCATGTGTGCCGGTTGACCGCCTGCAACGTGCGCGAGTCGGAGACCACGTCGACGCCGAGGATGTCGACGTGGCAGCGCTGCAGCGCCGCGAGCTTCCCTTCGAGGTGGCCGAAGTACGTGTAAAGCGCGGTCTTGCTCTTCACGCCTTCGGTCGCGATGTTGATCGCCTCCACCACGGCACTCATCGGCGGGCGGCCGAAGCCGAGGGCCGGCTCGTCGAATTGGATGAGCATGGCACCGGCGTCGGCGAGCGTGCGCGCCTCTTCGTTGAGGATTTCCGCGATCGATCGCAGGAACGGCCGCGGGTTTTTGTAGTACCGGTCGTCGCTCATCGCCACGACGGTGTACGGGCCCGGCAGGACGACCTTCAGCGGCTTACTGGTGCAGCCGCGCGCGAAGAGATATTGGCCGAGAAAGATCGGCCGCTTGCGCATCGGCGTGCGGCGCAGGATCGGGCGGCGATAATAGACATTGTTGTCGAAGTAGCGCTCGAGCCCGTTGATTTCAAATCCGTCGACGTGCCGCGCCAGTGCCGTGACCGGGTCTTCCCACCGGATCTGCCCGTCGGATGGGATGTCGACGCCGGCGCGCTCCTGCTCCTTGATGACGGTCCGCGTGGCGTCTTGAAAGACTTGCTCCAGCTGCGCGTCGGACAGCTCGCCTTGCTGGTGCCGCGTGATGGCGCGCATCACGGACGTGCCGATGCCCGTTTCCGCGACTTTCGGGAAGCTGCCGACGACGGTGGCGATCATGCTAGGGACGCTTCGCGTTCTCCGGTGTGGCGACGGGTGTTTCCGCGCGCGCCTGCTCTTTCTTCTCGAAGCAGGCGGGACAGTTGTAGACCGGCCGCGCGAGCGATCGGTCGTAGTCCTTGGAGATAACGACCCGCATGACGACGGGTGCCTCTTGTTGGCACGTGTCACATTTCATCAAAGGTGCTCCTCCGTCGCTGGCAGCGCGCATGCGAGCAGCGCCCGGCGCACGGCTTCATCATCGAGCGGCCGGCCGGCCAATGTCTCGGCGTCGATGGCGAGCCGGCGAAACGTGTCGGCAACGTCATCGGGCATCGCGGCCTCCAGCGACGACGGGATCGGCCGCACCAGCAGCGATCCTTGCACGAGCCACGTGCTCGGGTAGCGACGGATCGCAAGGCCGCCGAGCTTGCGCCCGCGCGCCATGAGCGCGTACGGGCTTGGCTGCGTCAAACAATAGTCGACGCGTCGCGACTGTTTCGTCTCGCCGTCCCACTCGGCGGCGACGTCGAACGCGGCGAGTGCATCGGTGAGCCACCGGCCGATCAGCTGCATGAGCGTCTCGAGCCTGCCAGCGGTCGCATGCGGGACCACGACCGACCACGACAGGTCGCTGCCGTGGAGTGCCACTCCCCCACCCGTCGGGCGCTCGACCGTCTCGATGCCGCGGGCGGACACTCGCTCCGAATCGATCCAGGCAGGCGGGGACTGTCGATATCCCCACGAGATCGCGGGCCGCGGCCAGCGGAACACGCGCACCGTCGGCTCCGCTTCCTCGGCGAGCCGCTCGTCGATCGCCATCTGCTCGACGGCGCGACCCGCGTCGATCGCGAGCCGCCGCCACGCGGCCGCGGAACTCTCAACGAGGAGCGCGGCACGCGGCATCATGGCGGTCAGCGACGGCCGCTTACGGATGCCAGCGAAGGTTCGGCTCGCGCGCGGCCTTCACATCGTCCACACGATCCACCGGCAGGTTCTGCGGGGCGCGCTTGATCCGATCGGGTGTGAGCTTCGCTTCCTCGGCGATGCGGATCAACGCATCGGCGAACGCGTCGAGCGTTTCTTTCGACTCGGTCTCGGTCGGCTCAATCATAAACGCTTCCTCGACGACCAGCGGAAAGTACACCGTCGGCGCGTAGAAGCCCTCGTCGAGCAGCCGCTTGGCGACGTCCCACGCGTTGACCCCGTGCGCCTTCAGCGGCTTGAGCGACGCGACGAACTCGTGCATGCAGTGCTCGCCGAAGGGCACCGGGAACGTGTCGGACAGTCGCGCCTTCAGGTAGTTCGCGTTGAGCAGCGCCATCTCGCCCGTGCGCTTCAGCCCTTCGCGGCCGAGCGTGCGGATGTAGACGTACGCGCGCACGAGCACGCCGACGTTGCCGTAGAACCCGTGCACGCGGCCGACCGTGTGCGCGACGTTGTCGTCCCATCGAAATCCCGACGACGTCTGGCGGACTCGCGGCACCGGCAAGAACTGTTCAAGCTCTTTCGTGACGCCGACCGGCCCCGCGCCCGGCCCGCCACCGCCGTGCGGTGTGGAAAATGTTTTGTGCAAGTTCAATTGAATCAGGTCGACGCCCATGTCGCCGGGCTTCACGATCCCGAGCAGCGCATTCGTGTTCGCCCCGTCGAGATAGACGAGCGCGTCGTGCTCGTGCAGCAGGCTCGTAATACCGCGGATGTCTTTCTCGAACAAGCCAAGCGTGTTCGGGTTCGTGAGCATCAGGGCGGCCACGTCGTCGGAGAGCTGCCGCTCCAGCTCGCGCAGATCGATCAACCCGTCGGGGCCGGACGCGAGCTTCTTCACGCGGAAGCCCGAGAGTGTGGCCGACGCGGGATTGGTCCCGTGCGCGGAATCCGGGATAAGAATCGTCGACGGGGTGCGCCCCTTGCGCGCGTGGTAGGCGCGGATAATTTTGAGGCCCGTGAACTCGCCCTGCGCGCCCGCGGCCGGCTGCAGCGTGAACGCGGCCATGCCCGTGATCTGGCACAACAATTGCTCGAGCTCGAAGAGCAGCCGCAGCATGCCTTGCGCGGTGTCGTCGGGTTGCGCCGGGTGCACCAGCGCGAACTTCGACCAGAGTGCGATGCGGTCGTTGAGCTTCGGGTTGTACTTCATCGTGCACGAGCCAAGCGGATAAAAGTTCGTGTCGACGGAAAAGTTCAGCTGCGACAGTCGCGTGAAGTGGCGCACGACGTCGAGCTCCGACACTTCCGGCAGCCGCGGCGGCGTGGCGCGCCGAAACTCCGCCGGGATGAATTGGTCGATCTCTCGCTGCGTCAACCCGCTGTCCGGCAATTGAAATCCGCGCCGACCCGGCACGGACCGTTCGAAGATCAGCGGCTCGGGGCCGCCCACAGCGTTGACCATGTCCAGCGTCTCACTCGTCTGGTTCATGCCACCCTCGTCGTGTCATGGTCCGCATAGGTCAAGTGCATGTCCGATGGCTACAATTTCTTCAACGCGTCGACGAGCCGATCCACCTGCTGGTCCGTCACGGTCTCGGTGACGCACCACAGCGCCGCGTCGCCCAGCGACGGGAACCAGCGCTTCAATGGCACGCCGCCGAAGATGCCGGCCTTCAAGAGTTGCCGATTGATGGCGTCGGAGGTCTTGCCGTTGGTGTAGCGCAGCGTGGCTTCGTTGAAATACGGGCGGTCGAATGCCAGCTCGACGCCCGGCACTTGGCGCAGCCGCTCGACGACGTCGTGCGCGCGGCGCAGGTTCAGCTCCGCGAGCCGCCGCAGCCCGGCCGGGCCGAGGAAACTCATGAAGATCGTCGCGCGCAAGCACAGCCAGCCTTCGTTGGTGCAGATGTTGGACGTGGCGTGCTCGCGGCGGATGTGTTGCTCGCGCGTTTGCAGCGTGAGTGTAAAGCCGCGCCGATCGGATTGGTCGACGCTGCAGCCCGCGAGACGGCCGGGAATGCGGCGGAGAAACTCTTGCTTGGTGGCGAACAGCCCGAGGCCGGGGCCGCCGTAGGCGACCGGACTGCCGAGGCCGCGCGCCTCCGCGACGGCGATGTCCGCGTTGTACGCGCCCGGCGGCTGAATGAGTCCGAGGCTGACGGGATAGACATTCGCGACGAACAGCCCGCCGACGCGATGCGTCAGCTCGCTCGCCGGCGCCATCGGCTCGAGGCAACCGAAGACATTCGGCTGCTGCATGAGCACCGCGGCGACGTCGTCGCGGAGTGCCGCGTTGAGCGCCTCGAGGTCGGTCACACCATTGACCTGCGGGATCTGTTGGATCGTGCACGACGAGCCGCTCAAGTACGTCGCGATGACTTCGCGATAGTGCGGGTGCACGGCTTCGGAGATGAGCAGCCGTTGGCGGCCGGTCGCGCGCAGCGCCATGACCGCGGCCTCCGCGAGCGCCGAGGCGCCGTCGTAGAGCGACGCGTTCGCGACGTCCATTTGCAGCAACTCGCAGACGAGGGTTTGGAATTCGTAGATCATCTGCAGCGTGCCCTGGCTCGCTTCCGCTTGATAGGGCGTGTAGGGCGTGAGCCATTCGCCGCGCAGCGAGAGGTTGTCGACGACGGTGGGGATGACGTGCGAGTACGCGCCGAAGCCGAGGAACGACGCGGCCTCGCGCAGCGAGACGTTCGGCTGTGCGAGCGTCTCGCAGGTCTGCACGACCTCCGGCTCGGTGAGCCCGGAGGGCAGCTCGAAGCTCTTGCAGCGGACCTCGCTCGGGATGGCCGTCAGCAATTCATCGAACGAGCTAACACCGATGACCTCGAGCATCTGGCGGATCTGTTCGTCGGTGTGCGGGGTGTAATCCATCGCTCCCTTGGCCTCGCGTTGGCGGTCAACGGTCTGACGAATCGCCCTCAGTGCGCCGTGGTCTTCAACAACGCCGCGTAGCCGTCCGCGGTCAGCAACGCGTTCAGTTCTTCCGGCTGGCTCGGGCGGATCGCGAAGAACCACCCGTTGCCGTAACAATCTTGGTTCACGAGCTGCGGCGTCTTCTGCAACGCCGCGTTGTTGCGCGCCACCGTGCCGGAGATCGGCGCGTAGATATCAAACGCCGCTTTCACCGACTCGACGACCGCGATCGGGTCGCCTTGCTTCACGGTCTTGCCCGCGGCCGGCAGCTCGACGTAGACCACATCGCGCAGCTCTTCTTGCGCGTGGGCCGTGATGCCCACGACGATCTCGCCCTCGTCTTGCCTGGCCCACTCGTGCGTCTTCGTGTACCGCAGATGTTCCGGGATCGTCATGCGTGCATCCTCATCGCGTGCATGCTGCTGGTCGCGTCCGTTCCGTGTCAGGACGCGAGCGACTTGCCCGCACCCGCTTCGACCGGCTTGGCTGCCGACGGGTTCCGCCAGAACGGCAACTTCACCACCGTCGCTGGGTGCGCCTTTGACCGAATCATGACACCGATGCGCGTGCCGGGCGTCGCGAGCGACCGCTCGATGAAACCCATGCCGATCGGCTGGTTGAGCATCAGGCTGAATGTACCGCTGGTGACGGTGCCGACCTCGCGGTCGCCGACGACGAGCGCGCAGCCGTGGCGCGGGACCGGCCCCTCGTCGAGCGCGAAGCCCGCGAGCCGTCGCGCCACGCCCGATGCCGCTTGCTCGACGAGCACCGGCTTGCCGATGAACGACGGCTTGCTCAACGCCACGGTCCACCCCAGGTCCGCTTCGTAGGGACTCGTTGATTCATCCATGTCCGTGCCGCACAATCGCAGGCCCGCTTCCAGGCGCAATGTGTCGCGCGCGCCGAGGCCGATCGGATGGATGCCGCGCGACTGCCCCGCGTTGACCAATCGCTTCCACAACGCGACCGCCTGCGCGTTCGGCACGAACAATTCGAATCCGTCGCTGCCGGTGTAGCCCGTGCGCGAGATCCACGCACGAGACCCAAGGCTCGCGACGGTGGTGATGTCGAATCGTCCGAGCGAGCTGACGCGCTGCTTGAGCACCTCGTCGAGCAGCCCGGCTGCCTCCGGTCCTTGCACCGCGAGGATCGCGCGGTCCGGTTCGAGGCGCACATCGACGGCCGCACGCCCATCGGCGTGCGGCACTTCCTCGCCAGCGAGGATCGTGCCGGCTCGGTCACCCTCGCGCCGATGTTGCTGCATCCACTGCACGTCCTTCTCGCGGTTCGCGCAATTGACCACGACGAGACATTCCTCCGGTCCGACGCGAAAGACGATAATGTCGTCGACGATCCCGCCGCGCTCGTGCAGCATCAGGCTGTAGCACGCGCGCCCTTGCGCGAGCGTGTCGAGCCGGCTGACGACCAGCTCGTCGAGCATCGCGAGCGCCTGCGGCCCGCGCACGAACACCTGCCCCATGTGCGAGACGTCGAAGATGCCGACCGCCGTGCGCACCGCCTTGTGCTCGTCGAGGATGCTGGAGTAATAGAGCGGCATATCCCACCCGTTGAACGGCGTCATCTTGGCACCCAGCGCCAGATGCTCCGGGTACAGGATCGTGCGCTGCATCGGCCCGCTCGCGTCGCTCATCACGAAGCTCGCGCCATCGCGGCGCCGGTGAGGCCTGCCTGCCGCAGAATATCCGGCACCAGCTCTTCCCAGCCGAGCGCGTAGAGGTGGATGCCGTCGACGACGTCGCGCAGCTCGCGAATGAGGCCGACCGTCATCTCGCGGCACAACGTGCGCGCGTCGGTCGTTTGCTCGAACCGCGCGATCCATTCGTCCGGGACGCGGATGCCCCACACGTGCTCGTTCATGTAGCGCGCCATCTTCGCGGACTTCACGAGCAGCACACCGGCGAGCACCGGCTTCTCGAACGCTTTCGCGCGGGCCATGAACGCGCGCAATGGCTCGACATCGAAGACCGCTTGCGTTTGGAAGAATTGCGCGCCGCCCTCGATCTTCGCGCGGAACTTTTGCATTTCGACGTCGAGGTCTTTGGCGCCCGGGTCGGCTGCCGCGCCGATGCAAAATCGCGGCGAGCCCTTGAGCTCTTTGCCGGCCATGTCCTTGCCCTCGGTGAGGCCGCGCGCGGCTTGCATCAGTGCCGCGGAGTTGATGTCGAACACGGGCTTCGCGTCGGGATGATCGCCGGATTTCGGGTCGTCGCCGGTGAGCAGCAAGAGATTTCGAATGCCGAGGATCGACGCGCCCAGCAGGTCGGCCTGGAGGGCGAGCCGGTTGCGGTCGCGGCATGTGACCTGAAAAATCGGATCGACACCGGCGTCAAGCACCGTCTTGGCCACGGCGAGCGAGCAGGCGCGCATGATCGCACCCGACCCATCCGTGACATTCACCGCGTCGACGAGCCCGCGCACGCGCTCGACCGCCGAGACGATTTCCGAGAGGTCCGTCCCCTTCGGCGGGTTGACCTCCATGGTCACGACAAACGGTTTGCGGCGCAGCCGCTCCTCGAAGCGATCCGACTCCGGCAGTCCGTGCGATCGGCAGTCGCCCATCACAGTGCTGCGTCCAGCATGAGATTCCCCATGATCGTGTTGGCGATCTCGCCGACGTGCGGCGGCGATTCCCACTGGTCCGCCGGCCCTTCGATGACGATGACGTAGAGGCTGCCCGTCGATTCGTTGGCGACGACCCACGTGCCCTGAATGACCGGTCCGAGTGTCGGCACGTCATTCCTGAAGAACCCGCCGTAGCCTTTGAATCGCGTCCAATCGCCCCACGGCCCGACGCTCCATGATTCGCCGCTCTTCGCCTGCAACTGCTCGATGATGCCGCGCGTGTACACCTCCGCCGGGCCCTTGAACGGCTTCCGGCTGCCGTGCACGACGTTGATCGACATGCCGGTGCGGTAGCGCCCTTCCTTCCCGATCGATTCTTTCGTCAGGTAGCAAGCACCGGAGTCCTTCGCCTCGTCTTCCTTGAACGACCAGCCCTCGGGCAGCAGGAAGTTCGCGCGCGTGCTCTTGCACCACGCCCACGAATAGCCGGCGGGGGCATGCGTCAGCTTCGCGAGCGCATCCGGCGTCGCGACGGCAGCCTCGGTCGCCGCGCTGACCGCCGCGACGGCCAGCACAGCACCCGCCGCCATCCCCGTGCGGACCCGCAGCCCGCGTGGCGTCATGCTGCCGCCTGCAACTTGTAGGCTTCGATCGCGTTCTTCATCACCATCATCACCGTCACGGGCCCGACACCGCCGGGGACCGGCGAGATAAACCCGGCCCGCTCCTTCGCCGTTTCGAATTCCACATCGCCGACGACCCGCTTGTCGACGACGTTGATGCCCACGTCGATCACGACCGCGCCCGGCTTGATCCACTGGCCTTTCACGTGCCGTGGCCGGCCGATCGCGACGACGAGCACGTCGGCGCGGCGCACATGGTCTTCGAGCCGCCCGGCGCGCGTGGTGCCCAGGTGGCAGATCGTCGTGGTCGCGAGCTTGTCGAGCAAGAGCATGCTCACCGGTCGGCCGACGATTTCGCTGTGGCCGACCACGACGGCCTCAGCACCCTCGAGCGGCACGCCTGTCGACTCGATGAGCTCCATCACCGCCAGCGCGGTGCACGAGCCGATGCGCGCCTTCGCGAAGAACCGCCGCGCCGAGTTCTGCGGATGGATGCCTTCAATGTCCTTGCGCGGATCGATCAGCGCCGAGACGCGGGCCGCGTCGATCTGCGTCGGCATCGGCTGGTGGACGAAGATACCGTGAACCTGCGGGTCGCGATTCCAGCGGTCGAGAATTTCCGCGACGCGCTCGAGTGTGATATCGGTCGGACATTCAATGCTGCCTCGATAATCCGGCGGGCCTGGGTTCGATGATGTGCCGGTGCCGATGCCGAGCTCGACCGCGATTCGACGCTGCGCCTCCCAGTAGATCCTGGACGCCGGGCTCGCGAAATAGAGCACGCGCAACTGCGGTGTCGCGCGGAGTCGCTGGAGCTCGGCCTGCAACTCGTGCTTGATTCGCTCGGCGATCGCTTTGCCATCGAGCACGATTCCCATCGTCAGCTGCGTCCGAGCCGCCGGCACGTCAGCCCCGCCGGGTGGCGGAGGCCGCGCGCGTTCGGCTCGACGCTCGGCTGGCCGAAGACAGGGATCGCCGCACCTGCCGGCTGTAGTCGGCGTCGTTGAGCCACGCAAGATTGGTCATGATCAACGCCCGGGCTGAATCGCGGGCGGCCTTGCCCAGCGCCACGACGCATTGCACATCGGATTGGTATCGCTGCGGGATGGTGCGCTGCGTGCGCGTCGCCAGCGCGAGCAACTGGTCTGCCGACCGGTACACCGCGACGGGAACTTCGATGGCGCGCTTGAGTGTTCGCTGGACCGCGGCGCGATCCTGCTCGTAATAGGCTTTGATCACGCGCGCGAAGACGTTCGCGTCCGCTTCGATGAGCGCCACGCATCGCTTGCGGATCGCGCGGCTGGTCGACGCTGCGGTGCCGCTGACGAGCTTTTCAAGGAGGGCCGCGGACAATGCGCCGGTCAATGCCGCCGCGCTGCCGCCGCCGTACCACGAACCCCGCGTGGCGGTGCGACGTAGGAACTGGTCAATCGACTGACGCACGATCTGCTTCCCGGCGCGAGAGATGCGCTTGCTGACTTGCTCTGCTGTCGATGGCGAACGCTAGGCCAGATGCGATGTAAGTTTGTTTATTATAGGCGAAACGGTGCGTGCGTTCAACCGAACGGAGCGGCCCAAATCGGTCACCGTCGCTCGGGAGCGGTCAGCCGCCAGGCGCAAGGCCGAACGCGTTGGTGATCAGCCGGATCACGGGTTGGCCGACGGCGTCCGGATCAACGGTCACCACGTCGAACCGCACGTTGCCCGCCCAGCGTGGCCGGCGGCGCTGCAGATACGCTTGCGCGGCCCGAATGAGATGTCGCTGCTTGCGCCAATCAACAGAGCCGGCGGCCGGGCCGAATCGCGCCGAAGCATGCGAGCGGACCTCGACGACACACAGCGTCGTCCCGCTCACTGCCACGAGATCGAGTTCGCCGAAGCGAAAGCGGACGTTCGCGGCTTCCACGCGGTAGCCCTGCCGCTCGAGGAAGAGCCGCGCCGCGTGCTCGGCGGCTTGCCCGCGCAAGCGCCGCACGTCGGCACGGCGGACCGGCTCGGGCCGATCGTCAGGCTGCGAGCACGTGTTGGTCGGCTTCGCTGGGGGTCGCCACCATTGCTGCGCCATCGTTACACTCCGTCGTAGCCGCGTCCGATCGACCCTCAACGAAGGGCCGGACGGATCGCAGCGCGTCGGCGACGGGCTGAAAGGTGGCGCGATGCAACGGCGACACGCCGCAGCGGCGCAGCGCGTCAAGATGGCGCGAGGTGCCGTAGCCTTTATGCCGGTGAAAGTCGTACTCGGGAAACACGCGGTGGTAAAAGGTCATGAGCGCATCGCGTAGAACCTTCGCGACGATCGACGCGCACGCGATAGAGTAGCTGAGGTGGTCGCCCTGAACGATCGGGCGACAGGGGAATGAAAGGCGGGGAGTATGCAACCCGTCGACGAGCACGACGTCCGGCTGCACGTGCAGATCGTCGACGGCGTGCTGCATCGCGAGCAGCCGCGCTTGCAGGATGTTCCGCTCGTCGACTACGTCGGCCGGCACGATGCCGACGCCGACGGCGGCAAGCTCCACGATGCGGGAGTAGGCGCGTTCGCGCTGTTCGGGCGTCAAGCGCTTCGAATCGTCCACACGCGCGCCGATGTCCACCCACTGGACCGGCTCGGAGGCGATGCACGACACCGGCACGATGACGGCCGCTGCCACGACAGGCCCTGCCCACGGACCGCAGCCGGCCTCATCGACGCCCGCGATGACGCGGAAGCCAGCCGCCTGCGCGTCACGCTCAGGCGGCTGGGGTCGAGGCTTTCGCGGAGCGCTCAGGCTCAGCTTCGCGAGAGGTTGACGAAGCCTTTTGTCGTTCGGCCGTGCCGCCGGTCTTCGCGGGGCCGCCCGGCTGCGCGCTGGCGATGCGGGTCTTGCCGACCTTGGAGCGGAGGAAGTAGAGCCGCGCGCGCGGCGGGCGCGCCTTTTGCAACAGCTCGATGCGCTCGAGCACCGGGGCGTTCATCGGAAACACGCGCTCGACGCCCTCGCCGTGCGTGATGCGCCGGACGCTGAACGTCTCCGACAATCCGCCGCCACGCCGTCTGATCACCATGCCTTCGAACGGCGCCAACCGAACGCGATCCCGCTCGACGATCCGGGTCCAGACGCGAATCTGATCTCCCGGGCCGAACTCCGGAAACGACTTCGGCCCCGACGCTTCACTCGACGCTTTTCCGACCTGTCCCATCGTGATGTATCCTCGTCTGCTCGTCCACGCTGTCCAACAAATCCGGTCGCTGCGCCGCGGTCTTCGCGATCGCCTGCAGCCGTCGCCACGTGCTGACGTGCTCGTGGTCGCCTGAGCGCAGCACCTCGGGGACGGCCATGCCGCGATAGACCACCGGCCGCGTATACTGCGGGTACTCCAGCAACCCGTCGCTGAATGATTCGTCGATGGCGGAGTCCGCGTGCCCCAATACTCCCGGGACCAATCGAACCAGGCCGTCGACCACCACCATCGCAGGTAGCTCGCCGCCTGTCAGCACGTAATCGCCGATTGAAATGTCACGGTCCACGAGCGCCTGCCGCACGCGCTCATCGACGCCCTCGTAATGCCCGCAAATCAGCACGAAGTGCGAGACGCGCGCCAACTCCCGCAGCAGCGCTTGCCCCAATCGCTCGCCGGTCGGTGCGAGCAGCGCAATCTGGCACGAGCCGTCTTTCGGTCGGCCGACCGCGCCGTGCACCGAGGCTTCAATCGCCTCGATGGCTTCGAACAGCGGCTCGGGCCGCATCACCATCCCCGGCCCGCCGCCGTAAGGCCGGTCATCGACGGTCCGGCGCCGATCGTGCGTGTAGTCGCGCAAATCGTGAACCACGATTTGCACCGCGCCCTGCTCTTGCGCGCGCTTGACGATCGACTCGCCCAGCACCGGCCCGAACATCGCCGGAAAAATCGTGACGATGTCGATCCGCATCGCCGGCGCCCGACGTCGCTTACTTCGCCGCGGACTCGCGGCCGAACCGGCGCAACAATCGCGCCAGCGCCTCGGAGACCTGGGCGCCTTCGGAGGTCCAGTGCCGCACTCGCTCCTGGTTGACCGAAAACTTCGGCGGCTCGTACGACGGATCGTAGTAGCCCACCACCTCAAGCACGCGGCCGGATTGGGCGCGCGCCTGCTCGGTCACCACGATGCGATGATGCGGCGCCTTCTTCGTGCCCAGTCGCTGCAATCGCACAGTTACCATAACCCTGCCTCACTCTCGGGACCTGTTGCCGTTTCGGTGCTCACCGCGAGCTCCGCAGCTTGTCCCAGCTCAATTGCACTGCAACATCGGCCTGCACTCGTCTTCGAGTGAGGCGCGCTCGCGGCGCAGCTTCGCGCCGAGCTGACTCAACTTTTCTTCGATCCGTTCGTAGCCGCGGTCGAGATGCTCGAGCCCGCCAAGCTGCGTCTGCTTGTCCGCGACCAGCCCCGCCAGGACGAGCGCCGCGGACGCGCGTAAATCGGTCGCCATCACCGGCGCGCCGCCCAGTTGGTCCACACCCTTGATGATCGCGCTCGGACCCTCGCGGGTAATCGAAGCCCCCATCCGTCGCAGCTCCGCGACGTGCATGAACCGCTCCGGATAAATCTTTTCGGTGACGATGCTGACCCCATCGCTGACGGCCATCATAGCCATCATCTGCGCTTGCAGGTCCGTCGGGAAACCCGGAAACGGCAGCGTCGTGATGTCGACCGCTTTCACGCGACCGGTCGAGTGCACGCGGATCCCCTGCGCCGATCCCTCGATCGTCACGCGCGCTTCGATGAGCTTGTCAATGACGGCGCCGAGATACTCAGGCATCGCGCCTTCGAGCATCACGTCGCCGGCGAGCATCGCCGTCGCGATCATCAGCGTGCCCGCCTCGATGCGGTCCGTGATGATCCGATGCCGGGCGCCGCCGAGCTTCGACACGCCCTCGATGTGGATCACCGGCGTGCCGTGCCCGGAAATCTTGGCACCCATGCGGATCAGGCAATTCGCCAGATCGACGACTTCCGGCTCGCACGCCGCATGCTCGATGATCGTCGTACCGTCAGCCAGCGTCGCCGCCATCATCACGTTGGCGGTCGCGAGCACCGACGAGCCGGACGGCCCACCCAAATGAATAGTAGCACCCTTGAGCCGGTCCGCGCGCGCGACGATGTCGCCGTGGTCGATCTCGATCGACGCGCCCATCGCCTCAAGGCCTTTCAAATGCAGATCGATCGGGCGCGGGCCGATGATGCAGCCGCCGGGCATCGACACGCGCGCTCGCCCATGGCGCGCCAGCAGCGGCCCGAGCACACAGATCGACGCGCGCATCATGCTGACCAACTCGTACGGCGCGGTCCAGCCTTGCACGGGGCCTGGCGTGGCGACCAACGCGTCATGCTCCCACGCGATCTCGAGCCCGAGCCCGTGGAGGATGTTCGCCATCGTGCCGACGTCGGTCACGCGCGGCACGCGCTCGATGATCGACTGCTCGTCGGTCAGCAAGCACGCCGCCATGATCGGCAGCGCGGCGTTCTTCGCTCCACCCACCCGCACCGACCCGCCCAGCGGGCCGCTGCGCTCGATGATCAAAACATCCATCAGTCAGTCGCCCGGGCGAACACGCCGCAGGGACGACCGGACAGATCGGTGATCAGCTCGGCAACCTCAACCCAGTCTCGCTCGGCCAGCCAGCCGAGCGCGCGATTCGCTTGGTCGGCGGCGCATTCGCAGCACACCGCACCACCAGGAGCCAGCAAGGCGTGCGCCTCGTCGACAACGCGGCGCAAGAATGTCAGTCCGTCGGCCCCGCCATCGAGGGCCATCCGAGGCTCCGCCCGCACGTGGCGTGGCAAGCCGGATAACTCCCCCGTCGAGATGTACGGCGGGTTGGAAATGATCACATCAAAGGGTCCCTGGATCGAGGACGTCCAATCTGCGCGGACCAGACAGAGACGAGTTGTATCTGCCTGTGTAGCCACATTGTACGTCGCGACCTGGAGGGCGTCCCATGATAGCTCAACAGCCGCGACAAGACAAGCGGGAACTGCGCGGGAAACGGCGATCGCGATCGCTCCGCTTCCCGTCCCTAAATCGAGCGCTCGTGGGCGCGACACGCCGCGCGCCGCCAGGCCCTGCAGATGTCGAATACCTCGCTCCGCTACGCACTCGGTCTCGGGCCGCGGAATCAAAACTCCCGGCGCGACACGCAGCCGCATGCCCATGAAATCCGCGGTGCCGAAGAGGTATTGCAGCGGTTCGCCGGCGATCCGTCGAGCGGCCATCGCTTCCACGGTTTGGCGCGCCGGTTCCGCTAACCGGTCGTGCAGATAAATTGATGGTCGTCCAATGTCCAGCACGCCCGCGACAAGCCACTCGGCTTCCGCCCGTGGGGCCTCGATATGAGCCGCTCGGAATCGAGCGGTGAGTCCTCGCACGACCGCTCGGATCGACGCCGGCGGCGATGTGGGCGCGTCCGACGACGCAAGCTGTGCGCGATCAGGCATTCGTGCCTTCAGCCAATGTCTTCGCCTGCTCGGCCGCCGCCAACGCGTCGACGAATTCTTGGATGTTGCCCTCGAGGATCGCGTCGAATTTGTGCAGGGTCAGCCCGACACGATGGTCGGTCACGCGGCGGTCGGGAAAATTGTACGTGCGGATTTTTTCGCTGCGCTCGCCGGTGCCGACCTGCTGCCGTCGGCTCGATGCGAGCGCCTCCTGCTTCGATCGCTGCAGCTGGTCAAGCACACGCGCGCGCAGCACGCGCATCGCCTTTTCCTTGTTGCGCAGCTGGCTGCGCTCGTCTTGGCAGGTGACCAACACACCGGTGGGAATGTGGCGAATGCGCACGGCCGAGTCGGTCGTGTTCACCGATTGCCCGCCCGGCCCCGACGAGCGATACACGTCGATCTGCAAATCTTTCGATGGGATAGGCGGGAGCTCGACTTCTTCCGGCTCGGGCATCACCGCGACGGTGACGGTTGAGGTGTGGATGCGGCCTTGCGCTTCCGTCGCGGGCACGCGCTGCACGCGATGGACCCCGCTCTCGAAGCGAAATCGCTCGTACGCGCCCGAGCCTTTCACCGCGAAGGTCAGGTTGCGAAAGCCGCCCGCCTCGGTCGCGTCGGACTCCATCAGCTCAACGGTGAGGCCGGACTTCGCCGCGTACTTCGTGTAGAGCCGATAGAGGTCGCCCGCGAACAAGCCCGACTCCAACCCGCCGGTGGCCGCGCGGATCTCGACGATGATCGGCCGATCGAGCCCCTCGGCCTCACTCTTCGACAGCCGCTCGAGCTGCTCGAAGACGAGCGCCTCCTGCCGTCGCAGCGAGACGATTTCTTCCCTCGCCATCTCGCGCAGCTCCAGGTCGCCTTGCGCGTGGACCATCTGCTCCGCCTCGGCGATGTCTTGCTCGATGCGCTGCGAGGTCCGGTAGAGGTTGACCCGCTCGCGCATTTGGCTCAGCTCCTTGGACAGCCGCTGCAGCTCGGCGGAATCCGGCTGCGTGGACTGCTCCACCAGCCGCCGCTCGAGCTCGGTGTACCGGCGGTCAAGCGCGGCGAGCTGGGCGAGGAGTTGTTCACGTGGAATCGTCATAGCGGACGAACGGATGACTCGCAACGATCCGTGGTTCGCGGATCGAGCATCATGAATCGCGAATCGGGATCTTCATTCGATCCACGATTCACCGTTCACAATGCGCGATCAACCCTGCTTGTACTTCCGCTTGAACTTCTCGACGCGGCCGGCGGTGTCGACGAACCGCTGCTGCCCCGTGAAAAACGGGTGGCAGTTCGAGCAGATGTCGACGTGGACCTGCTTCTTCGTCGAGCGCGTGTGGTAGACGGCGCCGCATGAGCAGGTGATGATGCATGGGCCGTATTCCGGGTGGATCTCCGCTTTCATCGATCATGTCCTCCTAGCTGAACGTCTTCGTTTGCCTTCTACGACTTCTTCGCCATCGCGGCGAGGAATTCTTGGTTCGACTTCGCCTTCCCGATGCGGTCCGTCAGCAGCTCCATCGCCTGCACCGGGTCCATCTCGTTGAGGACCTTGCGCAGGAGCCAGATCTTCTGCAGCTCATCGGCATTGACGAGCAGCTCTTCGCGGCGCGTGTTCGAGCCGCGCACGTCGATGGCCGGGTAGATCCGTCGCTGGAACAGGTTGCGGTCCAGCTTGAGCTCCATGTTGCCCGTGCCTTTGAACTCTTCAAAGATCACGTCGTCCATGCGCGAGCCGGTCTCGACGAGACACGTGCCGATGATCGTCAGGCTTCCGCCTTCCTCGATACCGCGCGCCGAGCCGAAGAAGCGCTTGGGCTTCTGCAGCGCGTTCGCGTCCAGACCACCGGTCAGCACGCGGCCGCTGTGGGGCTCGACGGTATTATACGCGCGCGCGAGGCGCGTGATACTGTCGAGCAGGATCACGACGTCCTTCTTGTGTTCGACGAGCCGCTTGGCCTTCTCGAGCACGATCTCCGCGACCTGCACGTGCCGGTCAGCGGGCTCATCGAACGTCGACGAGATGACTTCCCCCTTGACCGAGCGCTGCATGTCGGTGACTTCTTCCGGGCGCTCGTCGATGAGCAGCACGATCAAGACCACGTCGGGGAAATTCGTCGTGATCGCGTTGGCCACCTTTTGCAGCAACACGGTCTTACCGCTGTACGGCGGGGCGACGATCAACCCGCGCTGCCCCTTGCCGATCGGCGTCAACAAGTCCATGATCCGCGTCGAGAGTTCCTTCGGGTTCGTCTCGAGCGTCAGCCGTTGGTTCGGGTAGATCGGTGTTAAGTTGTCGAAGAGGATCTTGTCCTTCGCGCCGTCCGGGTTTTCCATGTTGACGGCTTCGACCTTCAGCAGCGCGAAGTAGCGTTCGCCTTCCTTCGGCGGCCGCACCTGCCCGCTGACGATGTCGCCCGTGCGCAAATCGAACTTGCGGATCTGCGACGGCGACACATAGATGTCGTCGGGACACGGCAGATAGTTGTAGTTCGGTGACCGTAAAAATCCGAAGCCGTCCGGAAGGATCTCCAGGACGCCCTCGGCGAAGATCAAACCGTCCCGCTCCGTCTGCGCTTGCAGGATTTTGAAAATCAAATCCTGCTTCTTCGCGCCGGACAGGCCGTTGACGTTCAAGTCCTTGGCCATGCGGTTGAGGTCGGTGATCTTCATCTCTTTCAGAGATGCCAGATCTAGGCGCGCAGTCGGCGCCGCCGGGTGTTCACCAGTTGCAGCCATAGTTCGCTCACTTGCCTCCGGGTCTTTTCCAATCCACCCGAGTTATCGATGACGAAGTCAGCCAAAGCCACCTTGGCCGACGGGTCCAATTGCGCGGCACTTCGCCGAGTGATTTCCTCCTCCGACATCCCCCGGGCGCGCAGCCGCGCGCGCGCCACCTCGGGCGGGGTATTGACCACGACCGTATGATCCACAAACTGGTCCATTCCCGATTCGAAGAGCAACGGCACGTCGAGGACGACCATGCGCACGCGGCGGTTGCGCGCGAGCCGCTTGAGTCGCTCCTTCACGACTCGAATGACCCGCGGGTGCACGATCGCTTCCAGCGTCGCGAGCGCCTCAGGGTCGTTGAAGACGCGATCCGCCAATTTCTTCCGGTGGATGCTCTCGTCGGGGTTGAGCACGTCGTCGCCGAATGCGTTGACGATTTTCCGCGCGGCCAACTTGCCCGGCCGCATCACCTCGTGCGCCAGCTCGTCCGCGTCCAACACGCGAGCGCCCAGCTTGCCGAAGAGCCGTGCCGCCGTACTCTTGCCCGAGCCCATCGCGCCGGTGAGACCGAGGATGACCATCGTCGTGTTAGCCTGTGCCTTTCAACGACAATTCCGTAAGCTCGAGCCAATTCGGGCCAGTCTTGACGACGACGCGGATCGGCACGGACAAATCCATCGCGTGCTCCATCACATCGACGAGCAACGCGACGAGCGCGTCGCGCTCCTCCGGGGGCGCTTCGAGGACGAGGTCGTCGTGGACCTGCAGCAGCAGGCGCGCGGCCATGCCCTTCGCGCGCAGCTGCTCGTCGAGTCGCACCATCGCGAGCTTGATGAGGTCCGCGGCCGTGCCTTGGATCGGCGCGTTGATCGCCATGCGCTCGCCGAACTGCCGCACCGCCATGTCCGGGCTGTTGACCTCGGGGATCACGCGGCGCCGGCCGAGCATCGTGGCGACGTAGCCGTGCTGCTTCGCGTGCGCCATTTGCCCGTCGAGAAACGCGCGGACCTTCGGGTAACGCGCGAAATAGGCGTCAATGAATTTCGCCGCCTCCTCGCGCGGAATATCGAGCGACTGCGACAGCCCGTGCGAGCTCATGCCGTAGATGATGCCGAAGTTGATCGCCTTCATCGCGCTGCGCATCTCGGGCGCGACCTCGGCCTCGGGCACGCCGTAGACGAGCGAGGCCGTGTGTCGGTGGATGTCGCGTCCCTCGCGGAACGCGCGGATCAGCTCCGCGTCGCCCGAGAGATGTGCGAGGATGCGTAGCTCGATCTGCGAATAGTCGGCGGTCACGAATCCCCAGCCCGCCTGCGGCACGAACGCGCGGCGGATCTGTCGGCCGAGCTCGGTCTTCGTCGGAATGTTCTGCAGGTTCGGATCGCTCGACGATAGCCGGCCGGTGGAGGTGCCTGTTTGATTGAATGTGGTGTGCAAGCGGCCCGTGGCGGGGTCGATGAGCTTCGGCAGCGCTTCGATGTAGGTGGAGACGAGCTTCGAGAGCTCACGGAATTCGATGAGCGTCTGGACGAACGGATGTTGGTGCGCGAGCTGCTTCAGCACTTCGCTGTCCGTCGACGGGCCGGTTTTGGTGCGCTTAATGACCGGCAGCTTGAGGCGCTGGAAGAGAATTTCGGCGAGCTGCTTGGGCGAGTTCGGGTTGAACGTCGCACCGGCTTGCTCGAAGAGGGTCGCGGTCAGGCGCTCGATTTGTGCGGCCATGCGGTTGCGCATCACGGCGAGGACCGAGGGGTCGAGCGTGACGCCGCGGGTTTCCATGGCGGCGAGCACGGACACCAGCGGCAGCTCGATGTCCGCGTAGACGCGCATCAACCCGGCCGCTTGCAGCGGGGGCTGCAGCCGCTGGTCGAGGCGCACGATCGCGGCGGCGCGCTGCGCGAGGGCTTGCTGGCCGTCGGGCTTGCCATTGACGCCGCTGGCCGGCATCGGCCGCAGCCGCTCCTCGAGCCACTC